>JGI24021J15306_10011104_pt1 | contig 11202 bp, 8 predicted proteins | sample Ectturendosymbi1_FD_15306 | JGI IMG/M metagenome (IMG submission 15306)
AAAAGTTACAAAAAAGACAACTGATCTTCTTCAAACGCATACCTCGCAAAAAATCACTAGATTGCAGTGAAAAATCACTAGATCGGTCTAAAAATCATTAGGTGTGACACCAGTGGTAAGGAAAATCCGCAGCATTATTACTAAATTTGGAACAAAGTTCCTAAGGTTATACTTTTGAATAAGCTGCAAAAGTTCAAGGGGGCCTTCTTCTACTGTGAACTGTACTTCTGCAACATCGTATAACTGTGATGCAACAATAACATTCTTCTTAATTGCACAACAATGAACAACAAGCGACCCAACAGCTATCAATATTTCTTTTTCGGCTATTAACTGCACTCAACTTCCTGTACAACGAACTGGCCTACATGGAATCTGAATGCAGCGCGGTGATCTAAACATTTTCATAATGACGCATCAACAAACTGAAGCAAAAAATCATTTCCCCTAAAAAACGAGGAACCCTCACGGAACCCTTGAAACTCACGTAACCCCACTACATATTTTGCGGAATACTAGGGTTCCAGGAACCCCTGTTGAAGAATACTGAGCTAAACTGTATTTCTCCACACACACGGATATCCATTTTGACGAGCACAAATCCAACTACACATTTATTAGATTTACACAGAAATGTTTTTTAGACCCAATAATGCGCTTTTTCTCGCAGGCACAAAACACTCCTAAAGTTTTATAACGTCATATAAGGACTACGATCAAACGTCTACAACTACCCAACACTCGATCAATCAACCGTGTAGTGAATCAGTAAAATCTGACACCGAGTTGATAAGTATGTTGAGAACTGTCTTGCAGTGTCATGTAAAAAAAGCCTATTGATACAACATCCCTGGTACACGATTGTTTATTTTTCGGCTAAGATAACAATCGCTTAAATACACATGCCATAATTTAAATTACTCAAAATCAAAAACGTCCTTCAACTGCGAGTAGTGTCCCGTTATTAAAACCACTTTTATTTCAATACAGCCTCTGCAGGTTTATAGCCTACACTCTGTAGCATAGCCCATAGTGCCGCCCCCATAAAAGTGCCGCCAGGGGCGGACCGCCACCACCCCTTAGCTACGCCACTGAGCACGCTAAGCAGTTGCATGCATTTTCAAGCCTTTGTTTTTTTAGCTTGGAAAAATTAGTAGTCCATCAAACCAAAGAATATCACTCACCGGAATGTTAGGGGATAAATAGATTTTTACCCTTGAGGTGAGCTCTGGTGATCCACTATTGTCTGACTTAACAAATGTCTCCGTTGGCCCCACGGCCCACGTAGAGGTAAACATCTGTTCATTGCAATTTTTGCAAATTCGTGTATGGTCAAATGGCTGTTTTTGCACTTTTTGATGTAAATGACTCTGTAGGTATCAGAATTGCACTTGTAACATGGGTATGTCTTTTTTGTTTGAAATTCGCTATTCAAGCTCCCTGCGCTGTGAATATTACAAAAATAGCGAACAAAAAAGCAGAAAAGTAAGATTGTTCCAAATTTTGAAAATGTGCTGCTTGATCATGATACACAAAAAACATGTAATGAAAGTTTCAACCGTGACAATCAGTAAGTTTATGTATACGCAACCTAATACGAATAGACAACATGTAATGCGTAATGGTTATTGTTTGACTCAAAACTTAACAAAGTACAACTAAATCTTAACTTAGAACCAAGCTTGAACACAAAGGTTGACTGTCAAAAGCTTTAGATCAGAATATTTTTATTCAAGACAAGCATCAAAATAAAGGTACCAAGGGCTTGGAAATTTTTGCATTTTAAAGAACTTAGTGATTCTAATCTGATGAAGCAACTGGTACCAAGGACCGAGTTTAAGGAGGGGACATGTTCCCTTCAATTTTTTAACTGGCGGGACCAGGGCCGGATTAACCATTGGGCAAACCGGGCAAATGCCCGGGGCCTCGCGCTTTTGGGGGCCTCGCGCTTGAATATCAAAACACTCCTTTACTGGTTTTTCGTGTTTTTAAGCTGTTCAGCACGAGTCACAATTGCAGAGCTTTTTTGTTACTGCGTTCAGTATATAGGTTAAGGAAACTGACAACTTTGGCATTTATCGTTTTTCAGTCACTTAAAAGAATTGAACCAAACAGCACCACGCTTTATGACCCAAGAATTAGATCGAAATCAGTGCATCCATGGGCGTCCTCAGAAACTTTTCCAGGGGGGGGGCAATGTCGAAATTTTGCCTATCTTTTCAGGTTGCTGACTATGCAATGCAAATGGACGTTCACAAAACGTTTTACCCTTTCTATCCCGGTGGTCTGTGCTGGCTGAACCTCAATTCTCAATCTTTTGTCTGAAATGTTTTCTGCACTTCGGCTATCAGAAATGCTTTTTCTTTTCGTAAACAGCCTGATATCCATTTTTCGAGCCCTTTCTGCAAATAAGTCATAATTTAAGAATAACCAACACCCAATATGAGTGGTGAAAAAACAAGAGAGTTAGACAATCTCGCAAAACTCTTTCAAACAATTAGGAGTAGAACTACAGTATATGTTGACATGACTATCGGACAATTTACTAAAGTTTGAACATCACGCAGGCTTAAAAAAACTGAGCAGATGAATTACAAAAACTCGCCACAGCAAATTTAGCTTAGCAGTTACTGCTCACTAAGAAGTCAGAACTAAACCTTAACGATAATGACGTATTCAACAAGTTTGCTTGGACGTATGCTAACAAGACACGTATGTTTGTACTGTGTGGCAATGAAGCGGAACGTCCCAGGGCCGGATTAACCATTGTGCAAGCCTGCATAAGAGTCGTGTTTGATTAAGCTATTCACTCGGGCACGGTGATCGCAGTCTCACACTAACAGTGGGTATTTAAAACTTGTGGAAGCACAGCTACAGATCATGCTTCTTTTCACACGTTATATAACTATATGTGGCTTACAGCTATCAGCAGTGTCACTGTATCGCTGGATTACCTGCCAGATGTCTGCGTTCAACAGTCATATGCAGGGCTCCCATTCAGTGATTTCAAATAAACGCAGATTGCACACCAAAAAAAACTACATTCGTACAATAAAAGCCAACAAAGCTAGTGTCACGCACAGAAACATGGGTGTGCTTATTTGAATCGAAACGATAATCGAATACTGATTTAATTATAGTTGATTTAATTAACTTCTAAATTTCTTCTGCAACGTAAACATTAACATCTGGAAGACCTTTTTATTGCTCAAAACAAGGCTTTTTTCATAACGCCGGTAACATACTCCGTTGATGATATTTGTCACTAATTGTAGAATTACATTTGTTATTAGACTAGGACATTTTTTGCCATCTTGAACTGTAGCGGGATCTAAAATCCCACAAAAATATGCTCCCAATTTCTTCTTCCTCTAACTGCAATTTGTTTTTTAATTTGTTTGCTTAGGGAAACACCGAAATTTAAACAATCGGTCCTAACCCTTTTCTCACCAGTTTCTTCAATTATCAGACAACAACATCATATATGTAAACCCGACAATGATCTTATATGAGGATACGAAACCGATTGAACACGTTTTGCTTCATCCGCTATGCGTATACTTTATCACTTGATGTGCGCATGCAAACACTGTAATATAAATTGATCTTTATATAACTAAACACATTGCAGTTGCTGATGAATTTATCACTTCAAAAACAACAGATTTAACGCGATTTTTCATAATTAAATCTAGACACTCAGGTCGAATGAAAAAACAGATCTTGGTGGAAAAAACCCGCAGTGAGTGCCCTGGTCACATGCGGAAAAACACCTGTTACCGCAACTTGAAGTGAACATTTGAGGATTTATTGCCGTGTTATTGTTGCGCAGGCAAGACCAACAGTAGAACAATCCGGTAGCAGGTTTTGCAACCTGTCTGCAGGAAAACGAGCGAGGACATGAGCGAACTGCAATCTCATCATTGCATATTTGAACAAATTAAGCACATACGAAGCGCCGGACATGGTCACCCCAATTGTCTCTGAACTGAAGTGCACGCTGCCAAATCGCATCAGTTTTGATGTTTTTTGACCGGTGCTTCTGCAAATTTGCAACGAGGGCATGTGAAACGCTTCGAAGTTGCTCTAAGCGTTTAGGGGGCCTCGCGGTCACGATTTGGCCTGGGGCCTCGCGTTCATTTAATCCGGCCCTGGGTGGGACACAATATCTTCTGCTCCCCCAATATTTTGTGATAAAAATAATGTAGTTGTACGAATTTCATTGTTACATTACTGTTGGAAACCCCCAGCTTAAGCCAGGGAATAAATTAGAATATATCACGTAATTATCTACAGATACAGTTTACAGATTTACTATGTAAACTGAATTATCATGATTGTTGATAATTGTGTTGGTCAATTTGAATTAATTGAATCATTGTTTACATAAATATCGTTCAATCATGTGACTGATTCGTGTCATGTTCTTGTGAGTCGAATTCCTGCGTTGGTCTGTAGCCTGAAATATACAGAACACGGTTCCCACTACTAGTATTTACCAAAAGATCTTGTGCTTTGTTTTTGATTTGATCTATGTGGTTTAGTAGTTTCAGTGAGAATCTTGTGGTTTTTAGTAGCAGTACAGATTATTTCGGAACTGACCAAAGTTGAATTGAGCTATCACAATATTTGAGCATAATTATGCCTATTTAAGCCCAATTCTCAGAATTAATGTGTATTAAATGCAGTGCTTGATATAACACCAAATTTTCAAACCATTTTGGGAGCTTTATGAAATAGAAAAAACTAACACGAAAAATAAATGCCCCAAAAGCGTTCTTTTTACAAAATCTTATTTGAGAATCCCGTGCCATTTAATATGCACTTACGAATTACACCACAGCCTACTGTCAAGAAAATTGCCGATATTTTTACTAAACGCATGTGGCAATCCTATCCCCAAAATATATCAGTTCCATAATTTTCCCATTTTGACAATTTTACAAAAAGGTCGTATTACGGTTAAGTGAACATGGTGACGTCAACAAAACGCAAACAATAGAGGTTTGTCCCCCCAAAGTTTTCCAGCAAACTCGGCCCCTGACTGGGTACACAAGTTTCCAGATGTTGCGGTTTTTGAAAATTGCCTCAGAAAAATGCATTGCTTCATATAATTGAACAATTGCCTATAATCCAAAATAGATAAAATATATTACACTAAGACAGGGACCGAGTTTGCTAGAAAACTTTGCGGGGACAAAGTTTGTGTGAAATGCCTGTTATTGTACATATCATGCAAATATAATATTATTGTTTCGTTTCGATATTCAACCGTTGCACGATCTTTTTGTGAAATTAGCACAATCACAATGGGAGGCAAAATATGGAAATGATATATTTTGGAGACCACGGCGCAAGTGCCCGTGGCTACGCCGATGGTGTTATGTACAATAGTTGCATAGTACTGTGCTAGTATTTCACAATAATTACTATAGGTATTGACTTCTTTACTTTAGTATTAGCACTTGAAGGGTTCTTTGTCAAAGTAGATAAAACAAACACAAGACTTCTTGTTCTTTAAAAAACAAGCCATACATTAAACGTAGAATTCATGAACATATATCTCTGAGTTTCAAATAATTGGCAGATACCGTGTCTATTCGATTGTAAGCCGCGACTTATAAATTTTTTTTTCATGAATTCATGCGGCTAAAAATCAAGGGCGGTTTACATTTTTTATTTCTTTACTTATCGAAAGATATAGATGACGCTCAGTCATTCCCTGGCTACGTTTTGTCGACCAAACTCCCTTTTCGAATTCCATTCTCTTCAGTGCCACGTGCACATCCGTCACAGGAGGGATTGCGATGAACAGAAGGCAGATGTAGTGGTGTAAGCATTATTACAAGGTTTGCCAATTAAACGCGAAACGTACTAGTGCGCGAATGTATCTCAGAGGCTTCGGTAACGTATGTTCAAGAGCGGCTTACAATCAAGGGTGACTTACATTCATTTTTTTGATAACATTCCCTACGGCTTACAATTAAGGGCGGCTAACAATCGAGTAAATACGGTACATAATGAAATTCCAATTAATTATGAGATTCTATTAACTGGCATGGCTACGCCCTACGTTGACCCAAAAGTACGCCTAATTCATATCGTTGTTTGTCATGTACATCGAGTTAGTATTTAAATTTTGCCAAATACACGGCACATGGCATCATTGGACCTCACAATTTCTTTGGAAAAATCTTGGCAGGATAATTCACTTACTACAGTATATACCGATTTTACATGACAAATAACGAGATGATTTAGGCGTACTTGGGTCATGTTAGAACACAGACATATTTTCAACCCGCGTAGGGCACTGAAGGATCGCTCTGTTCACAAGAACTTGCAGGTGATATTAAAAGTAGCCTCTTCAGTTTCTAAACTGCAGGAAACATGCACCTTACATTTGGTTCTTTGTACAACTACATTACTGGGGGAAAAAGATACTGTGTCCCCCTTAAATTCGGTTCCTGCACTAAGAGAACTGCCATTCTTAAAACTGTAGAAACGAAAAGTTCAATACTGATGTTGAAATCAACTTCAAACAAAGTTGTTCTTATCTTTTAGTTTGCAGTGTGCAAGGAAAAAGCAAACATGGAACAATGCAGCCATCCGTAATACAGGTGCAGTTAAAATGGTGAATTTGAAGCATTGTTATGAAACATAATTAGCACTGAATATGAAGCATTGCTATGAAACATAATTAGCAAAAAAATACATGTATTAATAAGCACAAAACTTAATGGACATTTTCAGAAACAGGGGAACCTACGTCATTTCAAAAAGTGGTGCGAGGCAAGCGCCTCATTTGCCTTACTCTAAATCAGTGATTCTCAACGTGGTCCAGGTGGACCACCGTTTTTCCGGGTGGACCACCAGACCACAGAGCGTTCCATAAATCCCTGATAAAACATTTCTGAAAATTGTAACCTTTACTATACAGTAAATTATGTGTAATGGTCCAGGGGCGTAACGAGAGGGGGGCACAATTCTCCGGGTGTCCAATCACTATGGGGGCTCCGAAAAGACCCAACAATATCAAAGTACTTTCTTCAATACAGTAAATTTGATTCCTAAAGACCTCAAATTCGAACATGGGGCGCCAAACTTGTTTCTTGCCCCGTGCGCCATCTAACCTCGTTACGCCTCTGTACTGGTCATCTCCGATGCCCGTTCCATGGTAGAAGCAAGGAAAAGACAAGAGTCCAAGCATAACATCCCCGGTGGCGCAGAAGCCATTGGAGTTTTCCTTTGGCCGAGTTGGAAGCGCGGTGGAAGTTCGCGTTCATTTCTTCGTTCGAAGCCCAAATCTTTCCCAGTTCGGGACCATTGAAGCGAGAGCTGCGTATGTGAGACCACCCATGTGCAAAAAGTTTTGACTGGTTGTTCATGAGGTGTCACCATAGCAAAGTGGTCCATCGGATATATTTTTAAAAAGATGATCCATGGGACAAAAAAGGCTGAGAACCACTACTGCTCCAAAAGAGTAAATCCACTAGTGCCTATTGCGATGTTGCCAAGTGATTCTACATTGGAATTTTGGCATATATTCGAAATATTGAACTTGTGTGTGAAGAAATTTGAAGGGGGAAGTGCACCATCCTGCGAAGAGAATTGGAAATTTTTTTGTTTTGTTTTAAAACCTGTTACTTTCTAATTATGTACTTAAAGTATTTCATTTGATTTTGTTCCTCTATATCTCTAAAACCATCTTATCTGGTTGGTAAAACTTCATAGGAATTTTCACTTAAAGTTTGTGATGTTAATTATGTTTAAACCGCCGTGACCGTTTTGTCAAAGTTTCATTACCAGGCATACAGTAATTTTTGTAACGTCTAGGCATATGAAAACAGAACTATGTTCCCTGTAGGAACAATGTGAATTGATATAACATGAAACTTTTGATCAAATTGAATTATGCGTCAGATTTGAATCGACTACCAAATACTATGAATTCCAGGTCACACATTCACACAAACAGCCCTGTGCTTGTATAAGCTGTTCGAAATAGATCGGAACCAAATAGTGACTTATCTAATATAGCAGTTTATACTAAAACAGAGTTGAAAGCAATGTTTTGACAAGAAACTGCTGTATGGGGCGGCAATAGCTCAGGAATAAATTGCCCGACTATCAGTTGTTGGGTGTTCGACCCACAGCCACTGAGTGAACTGCCGTAGCGCTCCTTGTGCAGTAGCGTTCAGCTCAACCACCCCGGCAAGAAGCAAATTTCAACTTCGGCCTGCCACCAATTGCAGTCACCCAAACAAAACTGCTAGTGATCCTTGAATTTGGACAGGTGAGTTTCTACAGTGTTTTTTGCAGCAAGCCATCCCAGCTATAGCTGAACAATCTAAAAGAAAAATAACAAGCAGGCTTAATGTAGAAGTGAAAACTTCCGCAGCAGCACCTGTGTGTACTATTAACTTAATAAAAAAAAAAACTAAATGTCAAAATAATTAATAGTGTTGTGTAGTTTGTCCAATGTCTGTGTTGCAGCCATTAGGTCTCGAGGCAGTGGGCCAGGAAGAAAGTTGAAATAGTATCGTGACGATAGCAACTGCGCTTTGAAAACAACATATAGTCAGCCAAAAAATACCTATTTTGCAATAGATCACTGCTGCATTTGATTTGAAACTAGCGTAAAAACAAGACAACGTAGCCAGCGTTGACGAGGTAGAGGCCAGAGGGTCACCGGCCACGACATTTGTATTCGAAAACAGTTTGGGCCGAATAAGAAGTGTGGGAAAAGCGTTCCTTCGAGGCAGACATTTTTCCATCATTACAGGATCATGCGTTATTTAGTTGGATGAAATCACCATCGTCATTAGCGCTGCCACCACAACGACAACACTTAATGCGCGACCAAACCAGGTCCACAAATCTTGTATTACATTTCTTGTACTTACCTAAAATCTTGAAAAAGGTTTTTCCACAGCCGATTAACCACACAGGCTTACACAGTGCTTCTACTAACCTCCTGTCACAATTAGGTTGAATGCCTCTTTGAAAATACGTGGTCGTCCGTCAGTTATATCAGAATAGTTTGACTAAAATGAGATACCTCCTTGTCGCAAAATGTTACAAATTTGATGTTCTTCTTGCAAGCATAGAAATACATTTATCATTCCAGATCTCTAACAACTCAAACTACTGCCACTTAGCTGCGATCTCCGAAGCTCATTCTCTCACCACCCGCAGAGTATAATTACTGTGCTGTACGAAAACAGCCTAAACGTTTTCTAGTAGACACCTCTAAGGAAACCTGTGGGAGTGAAAATCCAGCAAACGATTACAAAGAAACTGAAAAGTGTAAGAAAACGGTGTTTTGAAAGTAAATAACGCCATTTGCAGCCCTTACTCAATGAAAAAAGATCTTGCAAAAAAGACCGACGATATATCAAAGAATCTAAAAATTAACTTTTAGTAAAAACATACATGTATTGCTTCATAAACACAGCATGGAAGACAGAGGCGTACCAAAAGCGAAAATTGTTGGGGTGCAATGTTATACTTTACTAAACGCAGTTTTTTTTCCGCGCAACATTTTTGGACAGAACAACTTTACGCAGATCTGGAAGCGTGGAAATCAAAAATGAGAAGTCTCGCTTCACCCAGTGCCGGAGTGAGGTAGCGCGGGCCTGCAGCATTTCAAGAGCTCGTGGTCCTAAGTTAAAAAAATAGCCCCAACACCTGCTAAATCATAAATTGCGTGAGCAAGGCATCCGTGCTACTGCCGTAACTTTGCTCTCGACATGCTCTCTCCAGTTCTCATCGTGACATTGAGTGCATCGTGCTGACCAGCGACCGCAAATTCATGCCTTTTGTTAACCGCACAAAAAGAATCAAACAAGAATTTCTGGATGCAGACAACGTTCAATTGAAAATCTTCGTTTACTAATTACGGCAACTTTAGCAAAATACTGACTTCTTAAACTGAAAAAAATCTGTATAATGTAATAAAAACGATTTATTACAGAAGACCGCGGGCCCCCCAAAAGCGCGGGGCCCGTAGTGAATGCTACATTTGCTATGTTAATCCGGTACTGGCTGCACCAAAATCCTGAGACATGGTGACCAAATCCCGAGCAAAAAAATTTACGTATATGTTGTTTGAATCTACTTGTAAATCATCAAAAACGTCTATCCTGGTTCCACGAAAAACCGTTACCTTCCTCTGTGCTTTCAGGACGTGAGGTTATTTTGACTCAAGAACAGGTGTGATTGCACCTGAGAACTTGAGTGCTATGTATAGCACGGTGAGAGTGCTTGAAACGTGATAAGGGTTTTTAGTCGTTTTCCTTTGATATCAGTGCGTGCTATGAAAATGGCGTTACAATTTTATTAATCTGAAAAACGTTTGTTTTTGCTTGATTAAGGCAAAACAATAACTTTCATTTGATAGGTACTGTACAAGGCAAAGAGTATTCTTCTTTGCAGTCGTTGCAAGTGCTGTTGAATCCTGTCTTGCAAAATAGACCAAACGTCAAATAAACACACTAGCAAGCTGCTACATCATTTGGCCTGTGTACTAAACTCTCGGTTTTGTTTGAAAGTTTTTTTCACAACCTTTTCCCAAATCCACTTTCTTGTAAAAAAAACTTGTCAAATGAGCTGAAGAACTTCAGCAGAAAAGGAACGTTTTAAGGAAGCCAGTGGGCTCTGGATTTTGCAGGAAGGTCCTGAAACAAAGCTCCTTCATCCTTAAAGCCTCTTAGAAACAGAATTCTGAATTGATAAGACCTCAAACCGTTGTAGTCTTAGCACCTCTAGGGGTGGAGAACCTGCGGCCCACGTGAATACTTGATATGGCCCGTATCAGAATTTTCGTTACCCAAGTTAAAGTCCATGATAACCAGGTACCTTGGCAGCAAGTCAAGATAAGTCACTCTTCCTCATAGTTAGATAAAGACATAATTTTAGGTTGCATTAAATTGATTTTGCGGCCCGCCAGCGCTAATGCACAATTCATACGGCCCGTGATAATCAATAGGTTCTTCACCCCTGACTTAAGCCTTTTCTTCGAACATGTGAAACATTGACTGGTATAATTTTGTAATTTGTTTGCTTTAAACGTCATTCACATCAGCCTATGCGTTTTTCATTTTTTACAGCGCTTTTCTCCTGAATAACCAATAAGAACCTGCAGCAACATCACTGCAGTTCTTTTGCTATACACTGAGGATGATAACAGTAGTTATCGAA
>JGI24021J15306_10011105_pt1 | contig 11201 bp, 8 predicted proteins | sample Ectturendosymbi1_FD_15306 | JGI IMG/M metagenome (IMG submission 15306)
GTACAACGTTTCCTAAGATTGGTTATCGGATGTTTTAGTTTCGAGGCTTCTACAAAAAGTACCTCATGCGCGGGGGTAAGCAATGACGCACCATCGATCACTGAAAGCAGAAAAAAAATTGAGAACAAGCTCTTTAGCTTGTTTATTGGTAGTTTGCAATTGATGCAAACTTGCATGAAGGCACTACAGTCGTTTATAATCACCAATCTTCACTATGCAAACGCCATGATTAGAAAATCTAAATAAATGCGAGAATACAATCATATTCTATAGGCGTAGCAGGTAGAAATAAAACGTTTCAATCCCCTAGAAAAGTTTCAAGAGTTCAAACGTTATTGTTGTCCTTGAGTTGTGAACGACCAAACCCAATCGCCAGACTTTAACAAAGAACTTATAAAAATCTTGCATTTTGTGATATATAATTTCGTATCCAACAAATTGGCTACTGTTCAGGTTACAGCGCAATACATAAATATTACACAACTCACAGAAAAAGCACATCACCTCTCCCAAAGTTGTTTTTAACAAGGACCGTTGTGCGGTGTATATGTAATTGTTATGGAGTGCGTATGGTGTAAGACCTGTCAATAGTGAAGCTGTGAAATTTAAAACGTCTTTAAAATTTTTTATCATCTGTTGAAAAAAACGACGCGCAATCCTTCGCTGGAGTTTTGCGTGAAATTTTTAAATGATACCCTGCATGCAGGAGGAGAGTTTCACCGCTAATAAAAAAGCAATCTGGAAAATACTGGGTTGGATGTTCCTCTTTGAACACATCACATCATGATCCAATATCGCTTGAAGTGGATTTCACAGTACTGGCCCGTTCCGTGGTTTATTCCGAAATGAAGTGCAAGCAATAATATTTTCTACAGTGGCTACCGTCCTTTGAAGTGCAGTCAAAATTTCCAGTCAAGGAATTAATCACGCACGAAACGTGATTTTGTCTCATTTCGACAAGTGGATTAACAACGGTTTCGACCTGACCTTACCGACGATGTAAGCATTCGCGTGCAATCTTTGCGGGTTGCTTTCTTCAAGCATTCCGGCAAGAATTCTGACAAGTCATGAATGTTGGTTTTTGCGGTGTGTTGCGCTGTCAACTTAAATGCGATGCCAAACGGTTGTGAAAATTAACGTTTCACGGCAACCAGATCCTGTTTAATTTCATTGCTGTTTAAAAATTTATTCGCCAATGTTCAAACGCAAAGTTACAGGCTGGAGATGGTCAATGTGTCAAGAGTAGCAACAGGTATCTTGATTTCCTTCAGCGCGCAGAACAAAAAGAGGCCAGAGATGAGACTGCGAAGCTTGCCATTTCTTTCCTTGTAAAACAGACACTTAAAGTATCCGCTAATTTTTTCGGAGACTTTGCATTTTTTACCTTCTGTTGTGTTGCCTTCACTTTCACCAGAACTAACTGGGACTGTTTTAATCTTGCTAATATTCCGGGTATTCAGCGCTTGTTGTCTATCTTTTAAGGACATACAAACGTTTATTAAGATGTCTTAAACACCTCATGGTCTGCACCCAAATGGTAAAATGAATAAAATTGTGTTGTTGGAAACCCTCCTGAGGTAATGAAGAGCGGTCTGGGACAGTTCGGCGCCGCCGTGCGACGAGCCGTTTCGGCGACGGGACGCTTCGGCGATGGTGGTCGCAAATGTATTATGCAAAAAAATGTGTGTTTTTGAAATACTTTGAAGATTAGACTACAAAGGATGTTTGCTTCATAAGTGTTTTGTTGTCATCCTGATGGCCAGTGGCCAGTGTAGTTTCCCTACTGTCAGGATTTTGGATGAACTTACTGCGACCGTGACCACGTGTGTAAAGGAGTATGGCTTGTGACGTTTGCTGGCATGAGGCGGTAGTGAGTTTACACAAAAGTTAAACCTGGACAGCATCTATAGCTTGATCTTTCACGTAGGTATTATTTTGATTGCATTTTACAGCTAATCTAAGAATATATCGTACTTTCTTGCCATGGGTTTCCTATCGGTGTACGAATATGCAGTAATTGCACTTCCAAATCCATGGTATGCATCATGAATCGCAATAAATACAGCATAATTGGAAATATTTGGGACAAGTGCTAGACTGACTCTTGCGCTTACGCACTTCCCAGACGACGGCAGTGCGAACTTTTGCACTTTGGTGACATTACAAAGGAAAACACATTTCACATTTCATCGCCGAAACGTCCGTCGCCGAAACGTCCATCGCCGAAACGGCGGCGCCGAACTGTCCCATTCCGATGAAGAGTACGGCGAGTGGAGTGATTTCAGGTTTTATAGTTGTTTGCTGTGACCCTATGCCAAGACTGTACAGACACAACCTGCTGTTATCGTCTACAGCAAACGATGGAAAATCGCACTCGCCACTTATAAGCGGTATGTACTGTAACAAGGTACGAATTTTTGACGCATTACGACGGTTGTGTTTTGTCCCCAGTGGAACAGGGCGAGGACGAAGAATCGCCAAGAATCGATCTCGAGTGTGCCGACTTGGGTTAAATCTAAATTGTTTTACCTTCTGCAGTAAGGCACGCCCCCATTACCTTCACTTAAATTTGGCATCTGCTTATTAAATGTTTGGAAGCGAGGTGACCCACACAATCAGAACGAGATGTATGCAGAAAATTGAGAGCAATCAGAGTTGATAGATTAAAAACCTAATGCGAACAGAGGGAAAATTATTTTCTAGTTCCCGTACCAACCCACCAAGAGGTATATTACGTAGAGGTATATTACGCATAATTAGGTAAAAATAAATGGTGAACAGGGTTATTTCTGTCCAATGTCTTGGATGCGTCCACTAATAGTGAAAAAAACTGACAGATTTCGCTTACATAACACGACAAAGTTTGTTTGAATAAAAATCACATATATCTGTGCCATGTCGCGCCTTAAAGTCTATTATTAATAGTGCTAACAAATGGGATGATGCAGGACAGATTAAAATGTTTGTTTTGGATTGGTAGAGATTTGTGGAAGGTGGACACAACAAGAGATTCCCTGTAAAATAAAAAACACATTTTGCAGTTTTGTTCAATGTGTGCGAAAAAAATGTTTATTGAGATACATACCCTTTTGATGAAACTTAAGACTAATAACACTGAAAAAATACGAACTTATGTGTTAGGCTAGGATCAGATACAAGTTTTCAGCTTTGCAATACAGTGTAGTTTTATAGTGAATACAGGGTGGGTTTTACATTTTAGTAATGGATAAGAAGTCATTTGCATGATATTGCAATTTAACTTCATCATGTCTTAATCCATCCTTGTCTCAGCATTTGGAAGGCTAGAAATCTTATTACCCCAAATCTCTTCGAGTTTTCAATGGTTACGTGAAGCATAAGCAAATCGCAAATGGCTGAACAGACCTGTTTTAAGGTGAACTGTGACGTCCGGAATGCCATTCAATCTTTGTCTGTGATTCGAATGTAATATTAGTTACAGTGGAGATGCATAGCAGGGTTCACTTCCTTCGCAAATGACTAAGTGCGATAGGCAGCGTGAGGGGCGTAGTCGAGAATCAAAAGACGCGGTTGCCCCAAAATTTTGGACTAAAATTATTGTCTGTTGAACAAAAATTGCCATGAACGCGTAAAACCAAGTATTTATTTGAAATGCTGCGTTGGGGCGGCTGAATGGAATTTTGTCGTGGGGCGTCCGTGGACCGATCGAGGCGTATTGCCCAGTAGCTCTTGGTTGATTGATTATGTGACGACACCGGTGATCATTCAACATCGGAATGTTGTTTTTGTACAATTTCTAAAAAGAATGAAATGCGAAAACTTCTTGCTGTAATTTTCAATCACTTGCTGTGATTTTATCGCAGATTGTTTCGCAGTTTGTCAGTGCCATTTCCTGCAAAATAATACATGGTTCTCTATGAAACAAAACTGCGGAAAAAATCTGTTTGCGTAAACGATATTGATATGAAAATTTTCGAGTAATGCTGGTTATAAACGAAGAAACGTTCCAAAAACGTTTTCGTCACATCCGTTTGTAAGACTTTGTATCCTTACAATCTGGGCAACAACCTCTTGTGAGTGTAACATTTATTTGGAAGTACCTAACATCTTTATATTTGACTGCGCACAAAACGATCACGACCTTCCTTACTGCACACAGGCTGTTCGTTAAGCTGTTTTTGAAAGTGTCAGTCTCAAAGAATGAAGGAAAAAATCGGAAACAAAAATCTGTAGTTTTAGCACTTCAGGAAAGAGTTGTATACCCCAGTTGTTCGAATGTGGAGAGAAGCGAAAGATGTATCCAGTGTAAAGATTGACAAACCAGAATGAAGAAAGAAGAACGAACAGTTTTAGACACCTGCCGCTGTGACAAATCAACATCAGCTATTTTTCTGCAAAATAGACATACTTGCTGAAATTCAACGATTGTAATCTTGTTTTCAACAGAGTGTAAACAACGATTTATGCGTAAACTTTTCACTATCAACCCTACCATATGTAGCTTTTGAATCCACATTTGCCACAAATAAAATTTCACAGAAAAAAATCAACCAACTAACCACACTCGTGACTATGTTCTACCAAAGCAATCCAGCATGTTATTATCAAGCATTCAAGTTCGCGGAAATATCAGCCTGTATTAATGGCAACAATATTCTAGTATTTATGTGACATACATCAAGGCAACAATTTTTAGTGGCGAGCGCTGATGTCCTATATACACAAAAAGTTGGAAAGCAAGACTAGGTGACCTTATTTCGTTAACCGTCGGCTTTCATGCCTCAGATTTTCTGTTGCACGAAATTCAAATCTGTATTTTAGATGCCATATGTAGACTTGAGTTTCTTTCATCCCTTATGTATATCATGAAACGCAATAGTAGGGAAGATTCGAGTTCAGTTTAGCAATGTCCTAACCATCTGCTGGCAACCGGGTTTCAGAAAGCAGAAAATTGTTCGTACAGGGCCAGAGAAGAGGAGTGTTGAACTCATATCTATTTGTTTGGTAACTTGACTAAACTCCTTCAGTTGAACTTAACCAGAGCAAAACGTACTGTTAGAATCATGTTTGTAAAACATCTGTTGGTACTGATGATATATGTGTGTTTATGCCCGCATAGGTGGTGCTCAACGTCTTTTGAATTCATGTTGCATTGATGCTACTGAACGCAAAATTGTTTTACTGCAAAAAACAGTTTTGTGCAGTGTTTCATTGAAAGCAGTGCAAAAAACGTAGCACCAAACGTTTGATTTGCGCATCGAATTTGCTGAGCAAATCAAATACTTCAGTGTAATGATCCATGTCCAACTGGAGAACGAAGGTGGTGTACAGAGGCAAGTAAAACCACTTTACTGTAAAAATGCTAAAAGGCACCTTCGCTCAGTGCTGAAGTGTAGGAAAAAATCATTTGTGGCTGATTGCATAAAAGTATATGCCTAGCAACTGCGAAACAGCCGTACACACTTTGGTATTATAAGACTGCGTACAAATTATGAAATCTACGGCTATTCGCATTGCATTAAGTGTTCGTCAGATATTTCCCATTTTGCAAGATATTTGATGCCAAAATGTGAACAAAAGTCTATGCATTGGTTTAGCGGTGTTCCTCTTCATTCAAAATTTTTATGAGTTCACTTCAAATGTCTTGTACTTTCTACAATTCTTAGATTTTTTAATGATGCAGCACTTCTGTATGATGATGGGAGATTGCAGTAATCGCTGGCGTATTGTTTTTATGTTTGTTCTTTTTGATTAATCAAACCTCCACTTTGCGGTGTATATACATTACAAGCGTTAGAATAAGCAGCAAAATGGTTTGAACAGGTAAAAATGGGTCACCTTGAATTGAAAAAAATATGTTGTTTTCAAATTATATCGGTCTGTCGTGTATATGAGCAAAATTTTTCACGGGTAATTGATTAGGGCTAATTTTATGCTAGTGCTTGCTATATAAAAGTGTTTCGTTACCAACTGATCCAATTTGATCTGCTTTGTTGTGAAAGTGATATAGCATTACATATCATCAGCCTGCTTTGGCACTGGTGCTGTAGTCAAAACGTCTTTTTGACATTCTTGCTTTTACACAAATCTGCTGCCGCTCCTGTACGCTGCTCAGCATCAAGTGTGGAGTGGTGCGGTTTAACGCAAGTTTGTTATGAGTGAGAGTCATCCAGAAACTCGATTTTATGCCGGAACGAAAGTGCAATTCAAATTTAGAATCGAAAATCACATGTGTTCTTGTGCATGTGATACAGGAATGGAACACTAAGAAAGAAAAGTCAAGCAGTGATCATGAGATATAACGCTGTGTAATGCAGCAATGTTTTGCAGAAGAAACAAACATGCTGAGTAAAGTCAGGTTTTCATCGATATTTTGGTAGGTACCGTATGTCGACGCGATCCACCGTTATTTTCACCTCAATCAAAAATGGAAGCCACGGGTTATTAACAGTTGAGTGTTTAACTCTTGAGCCAATAAGCCTGATATCTACCACCGTGGAACTTTCATGAGTCACGGGTTTATGTGGTGCAAGCGCTAACCCAGTGGTCTTCAACGTGGGCGAAATCGCCCCCCAGGGGTGATTTTATGCGGTGTGGGGGCGATTTTGTGATTTACGAGATCTGCGGGGCGATTTTAGTTTCCAAGGGGGAGATTTCTGCAGGTTAAAACATACTAAAATTTTTTAATTGATTCTAAAAAACACTATTTGTTACTTTAGAATCAAAGCAGTTGATGCACTTTCGACTCCATGGTTCGTAACAAAGGTTATAAAACACATATCGGGCTGGTCACGTGACAATCAAACTAACATCGTTCTGTTATAAGCTTCACTGCAAAAACTATCCAAGACCCCTGAGATTGTCACTGGTTGGGAGCCAAGCATTGCGGTTCTCACAAAGATTATGAATGTTCAGATATTTTGTTGAGTCTAATGTTTAACATAAGATAAAAGAATAGAGAAACTGTTGCACTGAACAGTTTGCTATGTCGGTTAACCCAATCGTTGCCTGATTAACGTCACGAAAAGGACATCAAGCAATAACATTTGCCAGCCTGTATGCATCAGCACGTGAGATTTTGGACGCTTCTCGTATAGTATGCATTTAATTAGTATTATTATACTGATATTGATTGAAAGCGACCAATACTGTTGTAACTATCAGAGAATACCCAATCGGTCAAACTCCATTTTTCCAGAGGAAAACTTCAGCTTTTTCGAAGGTAATAAAAATGGCCCAACAATCACAACATTGCTACCACTAACTCATAGCGTCGACTCTCGCGGCGATAGCGAATATTAATTGCAAGTTGTCGTCTAGTTTAGCCTAGTTAATTTTCGTCGTGAATTGTCACAAATCCCTCCAACCATATGTATTATCATTAGATAAATTGCCTTGAAACAAGCCTTCATTGCCTTCGGTAGAGCATTGCTGAGCCATTGCTTCGTAGGCAAAAATATAACAATCCGTTATTATGTGTTTTTATAATATTTGGTTAGTATCTTGAGTAAAACAATGTCGGGGTACGACGTATGTTCTGTTGTAAAAATACTGGAAATACGACTGTTGCGAGACGATTTACGTGCCAGTTAATGGCTAGTAAAACTAGCAACAGCTAGCTGTAAGTTGTAAAACGTGCTAATCGTGTTTTTAGTCCGTTTGATAGTTTTGCTGTACTGTGGATATAGCTGTACTGTATTCATCTGACTTATGACAGAGTATAACAGAACAGTGGGATAGGAAAGGAGTAATTTAGACCGGCGAGTAAGCCCACTCAATCTTGGCTAAACTGAGGGGTCCAAAACATCCTTTTCGCCACCTGTTCTTTGAGGCTTGCTATGAAGTCATTCCGTAGTTGAGATCACGCTGAAAGTTACATTGCGTAGAAAGCTACTGGGTGAAATATCTTTTTGCCTGCTTGCTAGCACAAGCGAATGCAATTGCACCATTCATGAGCGTCATTGACATCCAAAGCGATGATGAAGCCCGTGCTATATTCCATACATACGGATGGTCAAATTTTTGGATTAAGTGCAGTGAGCGTTTTCCAGAATTTTGTGGAAAAGTGAAGCTATTATTACTCACATTTACCACGACATATTTTGCTGAGCACATTTTCTGCCAAGTAGTACATACGCGTAATAAATACCGCAATCGTTTTGACATGAACAAGCCCGATGAAACGCAATACGACTTAAATTGACTAGCTTGCAATCTGCTTTGATAAAGCTTGCAGATAAACCCCATCGCAAGGTTCGCATTAGTTGGAAGCAGCTATTTTTTTGTAAATAATAACATTTACTCTGCAAATGCATTTGCATTCGTTTTGTGCTAACTACATTGCCCGTTTATAATTCATTAGCACTGAAATTATTTTCAAAATAAGATAATATTTTCAGACATTATATGTGCGTTTGGCAGAACCTCCATGAGAGATGATCGCTTTGAGAAAATTCCAAGGGTTAGAGTGACTGAATTTTCCAGCCATCAGTGTTGTATTGCTTATTGCAAACCGCTGGTTGGAAAAAATGAAACAAGTGCTCTCTGTGCACAGCTAAAAGTATTCCTAAGCTTTCAGTTGGAAGACTGAATAAGTCTTTAGGCAGTCTAGCCGATATGCCCAATTGGAAGGTTTGGAGAAAAGGTTGGTTGTCATGTGTGTAACTAAATGGCACTTAACTCAACAATTGGATGTTTAACGACTTATTTTTAAACAGATTGTGTTTCAACTGTGTTTAATGTACATTATTCATGAACTGTACATCTAATCTGAAAAAGCACCAATACCTCTACAAAGAAGAATAACAAAAGCAGGCAAACAACAAGCTATGTTCCCTGCATAATAGCCACATTCATTCATCAAAAGGTGCCACGTTCATCATAGCTTTTTTAAACAGGTGCAAAGATAAATTTTTGTATTTTGGACCAATGTGGTTACCATGTCACTCTTGTTTTTTAGGATATTAAGATTTTACCAATATTGCTGTGGACTCTAGAATGAAATAACCTTGATTACTAGCATATCTAGTGTAGTAGTTATGAATATCGGAGGATTTCTGGAATATGCATTTCATTTTTCCTTTTTTTCACATCCGCCTTTCCTCTGGAGAGGGTCGCGGGGCAGCAGCCTTAGGAGGACCCGAAATACCTCGCGGTTTTCCAATATACCTCTGATAGTTCCGCTGGCTCCACACCAAGACGGGACAAAGCCAGGTCGTAGAAGTAATCACGTTGCGTGGTCCTTGGTTCACTTCTGGGCCACTTTCCCGTAGACGAGGCCAGCATGATCTTTGGAGTAGACCATTGAAAATACTGGGCGGAAGCCCGTCATGAAATGTGAGCATTAATTTGGCCAATTTTCAATTTATATATGCTGTAGTTTTAGAAATTATAACGTTTTGTATATGGGGCCTACATTTCTGTCACAACTACTAAACGTCGTGTTGCGCATTGTGCTGCTTTGTTTAACGTTGATTGGTTTTACATGTGAAGTGTTTGCGGATCCCCAAGCTGTAACACAATAAACATATGAGTGGTTGTATGCAAAACTGTAGTAAAGTAACTAGAGTACTGTATATTGGTATCTACTGTAAAATATTTCTCGTTACATAAATCACATTAGATGTAAAAGTTAAGTTTGCTTCAATATATCTGATATGCGATTATCACTCTAGTTTTTCATTGACGGCAACGCCTAGATACTTCACAGGGTCCTCACTTTACATCGCCCAGAGCAGTGGCGTAACTGATGGGGGGCGGAGGGGCGAATCGCCCCCATGGCAAGATGAATGTAAAAACTGGTACCCCATGTAGCTCATATTTCTGTTTTCGTATTCTTTTGGTTTTCAGGAGGTTGTTGTTTTTGCGCTTTTCGGAGTATTTTCCGGTGATTTAGGATTTTAGTATAGCCATCCACATTCGGATTCACTATCATTTCTCACATTTTTTCCGAGTGTTGGCTAGTGGGCCCCCTACAGTGGCAAGTGGGTCCAGTCCAGCTAAGGTTTGCCCCTGGCTCAAAACTTTAGGTAATTCACATTTATTTAACGACGCACTTGGCATCCCCCAGAGACCAACAGGAAAAGAGTACGTGATCGATATGTTGGGTCCAGGCTTAGCTGCAGAGGTTGCCACAGTGAAGAAGAATTTCTCACTTGCCTATCAGTACCCCCCACGTTTTCTTTTCATGTGTTATCTGTTTTTCTCCGAGGCAGTAGTATTTTGCACTTCGTTTTTTTTATGAAGTCCTTACAAGCTCTGTTTGATGTTTGTTTGAAACGTATGTTACCATATGATGACATCTCATGTCAGACACACACCAAACTCAATTTCTACAGCCGAAGCCTTAAAAACAGTGAGCGCAAGCAGCAGTACTAATTAGGAAATCTTACCAGTTCTATTGTTTCCACTAATGTGTTATTATGAAGCTCACGATATATACCAAGCTTGCTTGTTTGCAGAAAATTCTTTTGAAGCTCTACCGCCACAATAAATTATACATGATTTACGCAGTGTTATGACCGGTCTTAGAGAATTTAAAGCCGAAAACCACAGGCAAAGTGCATGGGTTCTACTTTATTACGTTGTTTTGGAACTTTTTAAAATTTTTATTTTACGTGTTTGTGTTGCCATAATGGGAGAAAATGGAGATATGCGAAAAGTATCAGACAGTTGAAGTCAGAGGATAAAAAAGTTGGATAAAGATGGGTATCATTTGACAAAGTTACATAAATTGTTTCTAATCAAGGCATCTAATGTCCTGACGAAATAGACAACTTGATGTGGGCGAACACTTGCGTTCCTTGGGAGGTAATGAAAAATTTGATAGGAATCGTTGTAGGCAAAGCGACGGCGTTGCCTACACTGTGTGTATCTGCACCACAGTTGGCTGGCATACATTATAGCATGCAGTAGGCACGAAGCAGAGTGTTTTTAATTGCAGTAGGAGCACTGAGCAAAGGCGCTTCTGAGCTTGTTAGTTGCACAATAAAGTGATTTCACTTTTCTCTGCGTGTCAATGTCATCTTTCAGTGAGGCGTCATCATTCAGTGTCATCTTTCAGTAACTCTATACCAAAAGTAACAAAAACGGTCAGGGCGATGCGCATGCAATGGAGCAATTTACATTTCTCCCTTCTTCCCCTTGGTTACGGGCCTGGTTGGGGTAACTGAAAAATAAATGTTCTATTAAAGGAAAACTCGCTTCTAATATCATGATACTGT
>JGI24021J15306_10011106_pt1 | contig 11201 bp, 8 predicted proteins | sample Ectturendosymbi1_FD_15306 | JGI IMG/M metagenome (IMG submission 15306)
ACAAAGTACCAGTCAATGCGCTTATTTTTTAACAGACACGTCCTTGGTTACAATCAAACCATGCTTAACCTAATGCTTGACACAACCATTTCTCGCAACTGCACCTTGTGATCCACTTAGAGTTGTCACTTTTGTCACTTTCTTGATGAAAGCTTTTCGAACGTCGTTGTTGAGCATAGTATGAACCACAGTGGTGACTTTAACCTTCTTCGAATCAGACGTTGTGTTTTTCACCTAAACAAATAACCAACAAAACTCAACCATCGCTCTTGAAATTTTGCATCGACGGCAATCATCAGGACGTCCTTTACGGCGTTTGCAAAGGCTTGCCACCTGGTTAAATCGAGCAGGATCTCCAGGGTTTATCAAGGGGAACTAAATACGTGCTGGTGAGTACTTAATATGCCACAAACCAACAAAATAGAAACAAGCAACCTTCATACTGTGACTTTTCTCCGGCCAAGCCACAATGTTTGAAAGTAATTCATAATCTTGGAGATGCCAATCGAGTTGTACAAACCGCGAAACAGAAATATTTTAGGCTCTTTCTGTGCCAATACCTGCACTTTGGTGGTAAATTCCTGACCGTTAAGAACTTTGCCAACTGGCTTGATGTCAATGGTAATAGCACCTTCCTCTTCAATGACAAACTTATCATGATAATCCGCTTTTCGTCCGTGTGCATAAGCTCGTTCAAACGCTTCTCTTTCTTCGGGTGTACCTGGGTCAACAGAGAAAAAGCGGATGTGGCATGTAGGTTCATGAAGTGACAACTTTTCTAACAGGCAAGCTCGTTCAAACGCTTCTCTTTCTTCGGGTGTACCTGGGTCAACAGAGAAAAAGCGGATGTGGCATGTAGGTTCATGAAGAGACAACTTTTCTAATAGGCAAGCTCGTTCAAACGTTTCTCTTTCTTTGGGTGAACCATTTGCAAAAGAGCAAAATGAAGAAATGTTGGTTTTTATGACAAATCAGCAGTGTTACCTCTAATAAAATTCTAGCAAATTATTGTTTTGTTGCGCACGAAGCGCATGCAACTGCGCAACCAAATTAGACACACAAAGAGTGAAGGGCCCCCAACGCTAAAAGAGCTATATATATATATATATATATACCGCATATTAAATTTAGAATGTTGGTAGTGCGCGAGAATAAGATACCACTGGCAAATTGTCTGGTGGTACTGCGCAATTGCGTAGTTGCGCTCCTTAGAGGGAACACTGCAAATAAGCTATATGTGAGGAAACAATTGACAGTTTCGCTGTCAGCGACGCAGGTAACTTAAAAATTACCAGCACATACAACTCAATGCAAATATAAAGGAAATGCTGCAGCTGCTTTCTATAAGCAGAAGTACGTGTATCTCCTCGTGATGATGCCAATAGTTTCATTGCAAAAAGTCTGCTTTACTTGATTTACTGCGAATATTGTAGCTGTTAATTTTGCAACGAGGAGTAACAAAACTTCATAAAATTTTTGCTGCAAAGAAAACAGGACATAAAGTAGTTCAAAAGTCAGCGAGCAGCTTGCGTGCAATCCTCTTGACAAACAGGATAATAACTTCTGCAAATCAACCAATGTTGAAAATATGATTCACTGAACATTATGGAGATGATTGTTGTATGATGAAAAGGCAACTTTGAAACGTATAATGCAAGCTTCCTAAAATTCCTCGAAAGCTTGTAGCAAACTTACAGCTTTTACATGAGAAATGTATGGAGCGCAATTTCAGTCTTGAGTCGTACCGCAAATGTTTCTTTGTTAAGCCTTTTGCCTTTTAAAAGTGAAATAAAAGTGGTGTTTTTTGATTGCATTCTGTATGAAGCAACAACGCCATTCGATTCAAGGGCTTTGGCAGGGCACGTTTTCACAAGAATGCAACCAGATTATTCCTCTTAATAACAATAGCCTTAAATCGAGTTCGTGAAAATTTTTCCAGGTGCCTGCAAAGCAGAAGGTTTTGCACAAGAATTAAAAAAAATTGTTAACTTGCGGTGAATTTAAAAAAATCGAGTTAATCCCACTAACCATGACAAGCAAAAATTGCGCCTCGGCACTGTGTAACTGAATAGAATCTAATTGTGACAAACGTCACGAGTAAATTTCCAGTAAAGGGTTGTTTACAGTATGTTGCACATACATTTCTGAGTGAAACGTAGTTTATCGCTGAAAAACCTAAGGGCTTGATGCTACTCCAACAGCTTATGGATCCATAAAATCTCATTGGTAACTTAGCAACGAAAAAGGCGGTGCACGCATACTGTGTTTTGAAACGATCGCATACTGTATTTTTGTTGCTTACATAAAAATTTAGATCTTTATTCGTCCAGCATGATTACTGTCCACTGTTTCTAAAATGTAACCTGCAGGAGCTAAACGTATTATGTGAATTTAATTGCAATTCGTAAGAAAACAAAACGAACATTCTGGTTCCACGACAGTTCAATTTCATTATACTCGATTTCTGTGCTCTTTTTGGTGTGTCATGGGTGGTCTGCGGCGCCCGTGTTCGCTTGCTTGCGCCGTGGGCCACGCGGCTGCTTTCACAGTGAATGCTACATTGGTCGTGATTTAATGGCGCACTGCGCGTGAACCGTTTCCTTGCTCCCACCTATTAACGCCGAGCACGAGGCTGGACAAGCCCCAAATACACTTTTTCAAGTCTTCAGCATGACTCGGACAGGAATCGAACCCAGCCTACCAGGTGTGCCACTTTACCGGTTCCACGGCAGATGAACTAAAAGTTTGAAAAATTTTCATCTTCGCTCCGTAGGAATAACCGCATCCTCAGAGCACTCAAGTGCTCTTGGACCAAGGCCTGTAGGCCACAAATTGAATTTAAAAAATATTTGTGATATCCAAATTTTGTTAACAACTATTGTGTTCAAAATCATCCCATGTCACGGTGTCAGAAATTTCGAGAATATGGCACTGAACGTGAAAACGCGCTAATTCGAAGCGCAGTCTGTGTGCTCGTGCTGATCCAGGTAAACCAGAAACTAATTCATGTGTTAATCTTGAAATGAGCTAAAAGATCCACAAGATCTGTTTTCTCACCTTCCGGAAATTTGTACTGGTCAGTAACGTCTTCGCGCTTATTCGAACCCACTGCCTTGGTGCTTAAGTACTTTCCTACGTAGCGAGTGTCTCTCTTCACCATCCCGGTAACCTCTCCCTGTCCATTGACCCTCCAGAAAACTCGATCGGCGTTGACCTGGGTCAATTATAAAAATGCTTGTTATACCGCATCTAAATGTTTTTGCAAACACTCAACCATGACGCCTCTTATCAAAATACAGCACCTGCTTGCGATCGAAATATTCTTTGAAAAAAGCGAGATCAACTGGCATTTATACTACATAATGTACAAGAGGTGCAACGTGACCGCAAAATCAACCTCTGCTCATTGTGGGTCCATTACAAATCTCTTTTAAAAAAACTTCGAAAAATTTGATCCGTTTTGAAAACAAAACGTGAGAAGTGCTGCACTGATTGGTCCGAATGCAAATTTTAATCATTTCACCGGAATTAGACCGATGCATGTCACAACAAAATAACTGTATGTTGTGACACGCTGTTGTACAGTAGGTGAAAAGACGTAACGAATTTTTAATTGCTTTCTCCAGGAGATTTCATGTCGCCATAACGTATTGTTGTTCAATTTAGCGCTAGTTATTCGTAACAAAACTGAAACACGGTCCTTAGCAAAGTTGTGCTAGGTGTCGCATTGTTCGCTGCAAACCAAAACCGTGTATATTCACTCGTGAGGCTGAAGCAAATGAGAAATGTGGTGCCTCGTCCATTACCAGAATGTCCACCATTTCCACATCACGTATAGGCGAAGCTCAACATACCATGTTTGAGTAGTCGAGTTGCTATTCTGAGCGCAGAACGCACCGGAATGAGGCGTTCCTTAAAACACGGCAGTTTGTCTTCAATTTCTCGTTTGTTGAATAAAATTAATGAAAGAAATTGCGAAGTTTTGTCATATAACAATAGGGTGGCCTTAGCAAGTGTGGGGCCCGATTGGAAGCACTTTTTCGGGGTCTCACTTCGTGGCGTAAGCAGAAGTTTTTGATGGTGCATCAAGCCATAATTATCGAAATAGTTGTGACAGAGCGGGATCATGGGGATGGCACCCAGCTTCACCACTCCACTGGAGACTTCAATGGACAACGCCGTAAAAACCAATGAATACATGAGTTACTACACTCAAAACCTTCAGAGAGGAGAGCTGAAATGTTTGCAGTTGCAGCAATAGATTCAGCAACAGAGCATATTAACCAGGGATAGTCTACCGCAGCGTGGTCCAAGTACAGCCCCTCGAGCCACATGTGGCTCTCGAACAGAAGCGTTTTTCGGGGTGTTTCATCTTTTCTTATCTAGTATGGACATCCACGACATCCAGAGATTCGCTATCATTTCTTAATTTTTTCCTGAGTTTTGGCTAATGGACCCCCTCAGCTAATCTTTGCTTCCTGACTCAAACCTCTAGTTACGCCACTGGTGCTCGATGTTTGGAAGCACGAACTGTAGGCTGCGTGTGACGTGTGGGAATAGACCAAATTTTCTATTGTGAAGCAAGTCATATCTAAAATCATAAAGCGAATGGCAGACGAAACACTGTGCAATAGTCTCCAACTTGCTCTACCGCTAACATCAATATTGTAGGAATGATAGTGGTAAAGAAGCCTCGCTATTTGGCATTGTGCAATAATTTCAATGATGCATTCATTCTATATTCTTTTTTTAGTTTTAACTCTGCTGAAACTGTTTTTTATACATCATTTTGTTGGAAGTGGCCCGCAAGTTGTCACGTTTTTACAAAATGGTCCGTAGGTCAAAAGTAGTTGAATCCCACCTTTCTACCGCTTCACCATTTGGTAGCACTCTTTTGCAGTGGAACTTAGAAAACCGTGTCTCATCACTCTCGTTTCTGGCGAAAATTTTTGTTGTTATTGTGGTTCTCTTTGGGCTAAATAGTTTAGTCCTTAATTAAATAACTAAATAGACCTGAATAGCCCCTAACTTTCCGACTCTTCACACCTGGACATGTAGCACTATCTTGCAGCAACTATTAAAAATGGATCTGCCAAATACGAAACGTTTAAAACTGAAACAGAAAACAGCTTCAAAACTTTATCCTCTCTGCCTTAAGTATAGTTGCTATTGAAAAAACTCAGGGTACACATTGTCGAAAAACACTGAGCATTGTTACGATTTAAGAAAAAATTATGATGACTGGGGGTGTTAAAAAACGGCGCAGTTCACTTTCATTTTCGATGGCAACGGGACCTACGCTAAAAAATTACAGTACTGTAGGCACAGCGCCGCCACTGTACAAACACCTTCGATTGAAAGTGGAAGTTTGCGTAAGTTAGTAGGCGTAGCGTGGGGCCCCTTTGGTGCGGGGCCCGATTGGAGGCAGTCGGTCCAATCGGTTACGAGCAGACTCTAATTAAACACACAAGAGCTGTGTAACGTTGGACACCGAAATAAACAGGACATAACCACGACTGCAAAAACAATATATACATCGCGTTTTGCCTTCGGTCATCTGAATTTAATTTAATCACACGTGAAATCCATTACGTCTAATCATGGCCAAAGAAACCAAGTGACATATATTTTCTCTGCCTGTGTCTACAAGTAACGTGGCTATATGGTTCGACCTCAATAGGACGCATGAGAACATTAGCCGGGCTGGAGTGTGCCCACTCCCCCCGACCTACACCATACCTCTCCAAACAAGAAATTCGTGTCCTTTCCGATGTAGATCTCACCGTTCTTGACAGCTTTGATTGGCGCAGGACCGCACTGCATGATCCCTTCGCTCTTCTCCTGGGGAGTGGAGTCCAGTGCTTGCCATCCATCGTAACCTGATACAACAAAATTTCTAACAAAACCGTGCAGTTGCTGTGAAGATAAAAGCTGAAAGCGCTGACATTTGCCTTGGCCCAAAACAATACCTGGATTTTATCCAGCTAAAACAGAAACCACAATAAAAAAATCCATTATGTTTGTAAAAATAAACCATTCCGAAAGTTGAAACGATTTGTTTTCTATTGCACCGGAAGTTTACAAAGAACATTAACGTGTTAATTGCGTTTCACCCGAAAAAGTCCATTCTTTTTATGATTAGGACCACTTGAAGACAATGATTTCTTTACTCAAGCACTGGAAGTTTACCACAGAAGCACCATCATGCTAAGATGTACAGAGTGTTTCCAAAAGTTTGTTATCACAATGCAATATATTAACTTGACAATTTTATTTTTCATGTGCTCTTCAGCTCTCCAGGTATACAAATGGCATCCACTTCAATCGAAAAGGCGTTATGTGTGCTGTAGTTTTGTTTAAACACACTTGCGCACGGCTGTACAGCGTTCCTTTGAAAGAAAATTCTATAAAAAGGAGATTGCAAAAAACATTCAAAGGGTAATGTTATTTGTTTGGCACATCTGGTTGACAATCAGTAGCTTGTGAAATCGTTCGTAAAATCGATACACGTTGGAGTCCTAGCCAATCTAACTTTTTGAAATAATTGTGTCTTACAAAACATTAAAGCGTGTTAAGTTCTTACACCTGGAGTTTCCACTTACTGAGGTATATACATCTCAAATTATAGCAAAATATTTGGAACACCAATGTATTTCAATCTCGCATTAAATTTCAAAGGCATCCAATGATTTGTTAAAGACGACACTTCGTTACTGGATTATTAGGCTAGCAAGTTACAGGACACAAAAGTATATCTGGCATTGCTTTGTTCGTAGATTAGTGAGAGGCTCCACGTCAGTCGTCACAGAGCATTGTTACCAAATAGGTTTACGGGTATATTCAGGGCTACAATTCCGTCCTTATTTCTAAGATTTGTTCTTATTTTGCAGTACGATGTCTTAGAAAATTTTAATGTCCTTATTTCTAAAAAATGTCCTTATTTGTGACTTGTGTCCTTATTTTTTTGTTTTTTTGTAGCATAGCAATTTTAACATACAGACCATTTCTATCTCATCGTAAACATTTTGTAATCAGTGTTTGATGTCATCAAAGTAGTATAATCTTGCAGCACAGAGACGTAACGCACTATCAGGCATTGTTAGCACAAAAGCTGTTTACTCTGGTTAGGATTCTTAGGAAAGCTGGTTTTGTAGTGAAGGTTTAGTACTTAATTGATTCAAGAAATAAGCAAGTAAAAAAAGCATTTTCCATGACAATTTCAAGAAGTAAGTTGAGAATAAGACATTGCTGAAGCAGATGGTTCCTGGAGATATATAGGCAAACATATGATCTAACATTAGTCGTGCAAACAGAAACAAATAAATTTTCATCAGCCGTTCTTATTTTCGGTTCTAGATCAGTGCTTTTCAACCTTTTTCATGCAGCGACCCATTTTGTGATCCAATTTACCCTAACGACCCCCTTCCGAAAATTTCCAGTCAGGCATATGTAATGCAGTTGTAATGTGTTTGCACAATAGAAAATCGCCATAACTAAAAAATGACTCACGATATCACTGTGTTGAACATAGACCCATTTATTAACTTCAAGCACATAGCAGGACCAGTGAGAGAGACCCGTGCCGTATGTAAATCGCTCCACAGCAGAATTCATTGAAAACTACAACTCCCAAGTTAGCTACCGCATTCATATATCTAATTTACAAACACAGCACATTCTTACGTCAAAAAGTCATCAGTTCATTGCCAAACGCAACAGTACTGTAATGGTCATGGGCGTCCGCAGAAATTTTTCCAGGGGGGGGCAACGTCGACATTTTGCTTATATTTTCAAGTTTCTGATAATGCAGGGTACGTGGACCTTCACAAGACGCTTTACCCTTTCTACACCACATAGAAAACGACCCATGTTACGGTAACAATCACAAAAATGCGCTTGGTTGGCAGCGATGCCCAGGACCCAGGTATACTACAATAATTTGCACAGTAGGCCAGGGTCTCCAAACTTTTATGTCTGAGGACCACATAAGCTATTACTCAAAGGTTCGAGGGCCGGAGATCAAAGTCATACGTAATGTAAGTGTTTGGAGATAAGCTACATTCTGCCAAATAAACATGTTTTTCATAAATATATTATTTTCTCATTATTGACAAAACGTTATCGCGGGCCGGATGAAATGGTTTTGCGGACCGGATTTGGCCCGCGGGCCGTAGTTTGGAGATCCCTGCAGCAGGCTATCTACAGATTTTCAAAGAAGGATACTTCTCATCAAGTAAGCATAAGCTTTGCTATTAACTTTACGAGAAAAAAGCATTGCCATGGTCTTCAACTAAACCACAAATTATGACTCTATTTTACGTAGCAACTAGGGCCGCAGCAAGCTGATAATGTCGCGGAGGGCAAAATGATTGCAGCTTGTTGCTGCACCTAACAATTGAAAATATTTTTGAAAATTTCGGGAAGGGGAAAATGCCCGGTTGCTCTCCCCCTGGTTGCAGGATCTGCTATCGAGACTTTTCAGCGTCATTTTGAAACAAGAGTTGCAAACGTCTGGGATCTCGTCCAATACCGTCAATAAAACCATGTTTGTCTTTGCTAATTTTTTTTACAGTGAAGGCTCATCATACGTAAACCAGACAATTAGTCCTGTATTTTGAAATGACTACGGACAACTTACCAGACTTAGAACACCGCACGCAGGTTTTACAAAATTGAGCAGTTGAATTAAGAAACCTTGCCACAGCAAAAAAAGCTTTGCACTCAGTATTTACTAAGACGTCAGAAATAAACCTTAACGATTGAAACGTAGTCACACTAGCCTGCATCGACATGTTCTAACAAGTCACGTATTTTGATACTGCGTGAAAAGAAGCCTGCATAGGTATAGTTTGGTACTCAGGCACATTGGTCACAATCAGTGGCGTTGCTGACGGAGGGCAGAGGTGCGAACCGCCCTCCTGGCAAGCTAAATTGAAACACCGGTCCCCTACTTAACTTCTATGTCGGTATGAATATTGTTTTGGTTTTCGGCAGGTTGCCGTTTTTTTGCGTTTTTCGGAAATTTGAAGGAGTATTTTCCGATGATTCTACATCGGGATTCGCTATCAATTCTCACATTTTTTCTGATTGTTGTCTAGTGGGCCCTCTACAGTCGCCAGCGGGCTCCCTTCAGATAAGTTTTCCCCTGGCTCGAACCTCTACTTACGCCACTGGTCACATCGCACTAATAATGGATTTTTCAAACTGTGGAAACATTGCTACAGATTCACTCATGGTTCTTTTAACAAAGTACAGTATAAATTTACGTGGCTTACCGCTATCAGCGATCACTGTCTCGTTGCATTGCTTGACAAGAAGTCTACGTTCAACAGTCACATGCAAGCCAAACGCCTGCTACCGTAACACGAAATGAACCTTTGAAGATTTGTTGCCATGTTATTGTAACGTAATAAAGACCAACAGTAGAACAATCCGTTCGCAACTTTTGTACCTGCCTCTGCAGGCAAAGGCGGGGACATGAGTGAACTGCAAGCTCGTCATTGCACGACACCGCAACTGTGAACCTGACGCGTGTGCAGTGTGAGCGTCATTACGGCAAATAAACTGTCATAGCAAGAATTAAAACAATTATTTGGGTGATAAGCTGCTGATTTCAGGATTTCTAGATATTTTTGGTTCTTAATCTTAATTCTGGGTGGGGAATGCCCGTTCCCCCCCTGCGGACGCCCATGGTAATGGTCATAATCACACTCAAAAGTCTGTAATGTTCATAATCACTTTTAAAACAATTTTAAATGATAAAGTAGGCTATCAGTTTTACTAGGTGACCCAATTGTTTTGGTTACAGCAAAAAGTGGTTCAAAATACGAAATATGAAATTATGAATATTTTTATCAGAAGCTCTCGCGACCCCAGACAAAAGGCAAACGACCCCCAGGTTGAAAACCACTGTTCTAGATCGATGGTAGCCCTGGGTATATTACACAAACGGGAAATGTTGCACCTTGGATTATGACTCAGAGTTATGCTAAGTGATAAGTTCTCTCTTTTTAGTTCATCTTTACACATGTAGACTACCAGACTCATTTGGACACCTCATGCGCGCAACACTGCTTCTGCTCACGATTTCATTAGGACTTTGTACGCAAAAGTCCTCTATTGTGCAATAAATTTCACTGTTTTCACAATGGTCAGACTGTAGCGCCATTTTTCTGTTTATTTTCACAGTCCAGGGTTTTTTTAAGGACAATGTTAGGTACCCGGTATGGACCTGTCCGGACCCGATTTCTCTGATTCTAGGGACCCGGTTTTCTCTGATTCTAGGGACCCAATGACTATTTACGCTGATTCTGGGGCCCCGATTTTCAATTCTAGGGACCCGAATTGGCTATTTTTCGAACTCTTTCTTTTCACCGCATGCCATGCAGTAGACTGCACAGTGGACAGCCAGCACAGTGGAGGTCTTTTTAGTGAATGAGGTATTCATGAGACAACAAATGCAGCTTTTAACATTATCAGTTATTATGTCGAAGAAGATAACTTATGTAGAATCATACATGGACTTCGGGTCGACTTCATCAAAACAGACGATGTTCAAAAACCTCAGTGTATCTTTTGCTCCAGAGTGACTGGTAATGGTTCGATGAAGCCGTCCATTTTGTAAGCTCGTTTCAGTCGATCCCATACACATACATGACAACCACATGTCTTTGCAGACAAATTGCTCTCGATTTCGTGCTGTAGGAACTCTGCCTATGGCAAGGTTCGTTTATGAAGAAACGTTAGGATCGGAAGCATCTTATCACGTTGCTTTTGCAATAGCCAAAGGAAAGAAACCGGATACAATTGGGGAGTGACTGATCAAACTGTAGATTATGAATATAATCGAAAAGATAACAAAAGAACGGACTTGAGAAAAATCTGTTTATCAAACCATACAGTACGTTGTCGTATAAGTATTATGTCTTGTGATATTTTAGATCCCGTAACAGATGAAATTCAAAGTAATAATCAGGGGCGGCTCGTCAAGACGGGCTGCCGGGCTGCTGCCCTCCCTGAAAAATGTGCGGCAAAAGATTCCGCCAAACGGCCAAACTCGCCTTAAGTTTGAATTTAGTTGCGAAATTTCACAACACAATCATTTTCCGTACGTCCGACACCATTTTGGCTCAACGTTTCCTAGGAATCCAACAAAACCAATGTTTCGCTGTTTTCCAACGACGCGGCTTATGCGATGACGT
>JGI24021J15306_10011109_pt1 | contig 11198 bp, 6 predicted proteins | sample Ectturendosymbi1_FD_15306 | JGI IMG/M metagenome (IMG submission 15306)
CTCCAGTTTTTGTTGTTGACCCCCCTACTTTTTCCTTAGCCCCACAGTGGCCCCCCCACTTTTTTAATTCTAGAATCGCCACTGCTCCTCAGGTTGAAAATCCTTCCGACTCCTCGACTCCGACTCCGATTCCACAGCCCTGGTTCTAACCTGAACCAAATCTTGTTTAACTTTTTCATGTAACTCTGCGTTTTAGGCACATGTACAATGAAACAAGATCATGTTACAACTATTGTTATCTTATCACTTCGACTATCAGCCTCCACAAATAAACTAAAGCCATTTAGGCTGCACTGAAAACACTTCACAACACTTCATTCACACATTTAAATTGTTTCCCCTATTATATTGTGAACTCGCAAGGTAATAATGGCATGTTTAGAAAGAGCCTGAAGCGAACTGAATTTTGGTTGCCTTGAACTGTTGGCTGATACAGTACTGCAGTGGACTGTTGCTGTTTCATTGTAAAGGCACATACACTTTTGTCTTGTGCATTTCCATAAAAGTATTAAATTGTGAATATGAATACTGCTAAAAACACGACACAGCGCAGAGTTAAACTTTCGGTAACTGACGTATCCACAAAATCAAAACAACCTATTCCTGTGATGCAGCAGTTGAGCATTAGCTTTATGCCTGTCAGAGCAGATCTCGCCACTCTGCCACCCTCCCACAGCCGTCGCCAGAAAGTCGTCAATAGGGGGGCTTTACGTTCGGGGGGGATTTACGTTTGTGCAGGGGGCTTGACATTCAAATTTGACAAAAATTTAATTACCTTATAGTGTTTCTTATTTCAATTTCGGGTGGCTTGGAGCTTTATTTGGGGGGCTGAGCCCACCAAAGCCCCATCGTGGCGACGGGACTGCACTTTCCTTCATCCTGACTAACTTTCTCTGAATTTTCATTGTCTCTATTTAAGCATAGGAATAGAGCCAGCATGTTATTCCAACTTAACCTGTCAGTGAAAACTTTAAAGTTAATAACAGGTATGATCCAGCTTCTGTAAAAATTGAAAATTTCAGTCTTGCCTCCGTCTTCGGCAAAAATCCGGCCGGAGTCCACTCCGGCTGCGTGATCACCTCTGCTCTGGTTCAATCTCAGTATTGTAGTGAAATCCCATGCCCAACTGATTGAACATGCCAGGTCTGTCAGCATGAGTCTGTTGCTAGTGTAGCAGATAGGGCATTTTCATCATGCATTATCGCAGTTGTGTGCTACGTAACTGAACTAGGATTAGCAAGAGTAGGCCTACTGTGATCTGTAGTCTAGACTAGCTACTATAGAGCAGGCTAGCTGCTTTAATGTGGTCTGTAGTTTACACTTTACACTAGGCCGTCCTGTCTTCATGCATAGTAGTTTACGTGAGCCTGCATTGACTGGTTATTGGATGATACCAGGTCAGTTAGCTTTTTTCGTTCTTGAACACGATAGGCAAAATTGTTGTTTTATGACAATGACTTGTTAGACTGAATTTTAAGTGAGTCATTTCAAAATTTGCAGTGTCTAGACGTACGGCACCGTTTGCCTAGCTTCTGGAGCAAGCCGTACGGTAGATGATGAAATAGATGCTGATTTTGCGCATTTGACCTAAGGTAACCTCGCGTGATGAAAACACTGGAAACACTGCTCGTTTCTGCGACAATGTAACGGGCCGGAAGGAAGTTTGTGCTGTACTCGACTAATTCCGCTATAAACCTAAAGTTTTAAACGTAACCCCCAAATCTAAACCCTAAATCTAAACCGTAAATCTTAACCCTAAGCCTAAACCCTAAACATAGCCCCTAAACCTAAGCCCTAAACCTAACCGCTAAACCTAAAGCCCAAACGTAAAGCAAAACGGAAAATATGAAGAGAAAAGTGTGGACAATTGTGCAACAACTACTACCGAAACGAAACTCCCAAAGCTGAGAGCCGAGCCGAAAAGCATTGGCATACGAGCCCTGAAACATGTCTGTTAGGATACGAGGCCGCTGATGACTGGCTGATAAACTCAGCGTTTTATCCGAGCCGCTTTTATTCCAGGTGAATCAGTAGTTACAACCTTGACGGAGAAACGAGCAGTGTTTCCAGCGTTTTCATCGCGCGAGGTTGCCTCAGGTCAAACGCGCAAAATCGGCGTCCATTTCATCACCTACCAGAGGTGTTCGGACTGAAGTTTTTTCGAGTCCGACTCCAGTCCTAATTTAAGAGGTAGGAATCCTGATCCTGATCCGAATCCTGTTTGAAACANAACTATGAAATCCGAATCCTGAAAAAGTCCTGTTATCATATTTGACTAATCAGTGTGCAACTATTCAAACTTTTTGTTTGTAAAAGGTCCGTAGTGGCTACAGGTCTGTCAGTGGACCTTTGTATTTGAACAGTTATTCATCCGTCACCCTCAACATGACAGTAACACACGAGAAGTGTGTAGTAGAGTGCACTAGGTTTGGTATTAATGTACTAAACCCTGTACCTCACCACTGAACTTCAACCAAAACTGTAAATCTGAACACAAAGGTTTGGAAACATTTGAAGAAAGTGAAAAAGCAGTCCCTTGACAAGTGCAACCATCAGACTGCTACCGAAATGAAAGGCGCCAAGGTGAGAGTCGAACCGAAAACCATTCACACAGCAGACGTACACGCATTCGCTACACTACCACAACGGTGCTGTTAAAGTGACAAAGTCAGCATTTCATTCTAACCGCATCACTCTCGCCGTACCTATAGCCACTTCTTTTCTGAAAAGCAAAGCTTTGTCAAACACAGATTGGGAAAAATAAAACCACACATTACCAAACATGGCACTAAAACTCAGATCCAGAAAATGCACTCAACCAAGTTCATGCAATGAAACATGAAGCTGAAAGCAATATTACCAATTCAACTTCTAATCACAAAACAACTTAAGCTTGCTAGACTTGCTACATCCCCTAACAGTAACTAATGATTAAAGCCCTAACCGATAAGTAAATAGGCACTAACTGACATTGATCAGCATCCGTTTATTTGGGAACAGCTATAAACAATCATCAAATCATGCCACAAAAAAAAACACAAAACACAAAAAACACACAAAAAAACACAAACACAAAAAACACACAAAAAAAAACCCACAAATCATGCCACAAAAAAAACAAAAAACAACAGGGTTTATTTTGTTCCCAGGACATCTGAAACAACCATACGGTTTTCCAGTCAGATGCCCTGATGAATAACAGAGAAAAAAAGAAACGAGACCAGACTGAATAGTGCATTTCAACAAGGACGGTCCAAGCTAAGTAATGTTATTTTATTACTAAGTGTAGCACGTCACGCATTGCCAGAGAATGTCTGGAAAACAACATCTGTCCTTTCCAAATACAAATTAATTTATTGGTAGTGTTTTGGAAGTAAGCCTAATCATATATTTGTTTTGCGGATTTTCATTGATGATATCATTGCTCTTCGTGGAGTTTATGTTTTAATTTAGTAACAAATAGGTGATAATTTGGTATTGAACGAATTATTGGTTCTATGGAAGACCATCTTCCTATTCCTGCATATGTAAATGACTTTTCAGCTACTTTTAATATAGTCCGAGGAATGACATATTCAATACTTGACCGTTGTTTTACATGATAAGAATGAATGTTTTCAATTTTTGTAAAAAGTTTTGTATATTGTTTGGGAACTAACCTAAATTTAATTTTATACATTAATTTACTGATTTCTAGTTTAAATATTCTGTCTACATTAAGTATTTGGGTGATGCACACTAAAATAGATATTACAGCAAAATAGGCACAGCTGCACCACATCTCTAACCTCGACAACTCACAATTTACAATTGTAAACTGACATCACTTTGTATTGAGCCTGATAGTGGACTGATGGGATGCTTCGGTGGTGGACTGGTGCTCTACAGGACACTACACGTCCGGAGTAACAGCACCATTTTCACACATTTGCAGTTGATGTGAACTACATCACAACCTTTAAATCTTTGGAAAAATTCTTTTTATAATTGTGTTGGCGTCAAATTCCAAAAAAATGAAATTTGAAAATCCTGATCCTGAAACTTGAATGAAACCGTAGTCCGGATCCAATCCGGTTTGTTCAAAATGTGCTGAATCCTGCCGGACTCGAGTCCTAAAATCCGGATCCTGCACACCTCTGTCACCTACCAAGCCGTACGCCACTCTCATCAGGGCGCCCTGTGATTGGTGGAAGCGGTGCGACGTGGTTAACGTCGTGCAGAGCGGTGAGAGGGGTGAAGACTGAAGAGCATCTTTGCCGTGATCAGGGTTGCCAAATTGGCTCTTTTGGAGCCCAATACCAGAAATTTGGCGCTTTTGAAAAGCAGTTGGCTCCAAAATTTTTATTTGGCTATTTGGCTACTTTTTGGCTCTATTTCCACAAATTTTTCTTGGAGAAGAGTTGCGAGTAGTGCGTGTAGCTTGTCCCCGCCACCATAAAATGAGAAGTGGGCCACCATGCAGTTGTGTAAAGCTTAATGAGCACCCAAATACACCTAAAAAGATATAGAGAAGATGTGCAAGTGGAACGCGCAATTTGTCTCATACAGTGCCCATTGAATCTGTTCCTGCTGTACACTGCATTGTTTTAAATTTCAATGTTTGAACCAGACACGAAGTTCATAGAGCACAAGCACACACTGTCTCCACAACGCAGATTGATAAAAACAGATACAGAGGGTTTTGTAATGGCGTTGGGGTAGGACCACAAGATTACAGACACTTTCTGTAATCACAGTTGTTCGCTAACTCGTAACACTTGGTACAACACTACATTCAGAGTAGTGTACTCCAAGAGCAAGGTTACGAATTTTGCTTTTTTGAAGATTTTGAAATTTGGCTGCTTTCGCACTGGGATTTTTTACAGATTTTGAAATTCTGGAAGTTTTTCAACGCACTGGGCTTTTTTATAATCGAAAAAACAGACAAAATTTGGATTTTTTCTGTCGGAAAAGCTTGACCCAGAAAATGCACATGAGCCGCATATTGACATTCATTACAACTCTTTGCTCTTCTGACGAGGGTCTGTAACCATTAAGGTTACGAACTTCCACCCGCCCGTGAAGACTTTGGTTCCAAATTCCTGTCTGAAACTTAATTCAATTTTATACAAACACCAAAACAGGGAACAGCCATTTCGTTCATGCCGCATCGTGTCAGGTCTGGTTTGCCAAACTTATGATTGAATCCGAATGCGATTTGGTCGGTGACAGCACGGACCCACAAATGGTGTGCCATTAGCAAAAGTTTGGGAATCAATGTTGTATGTTTTTTCTGTTTAGGTTGTAAAGATTGAGATTTGCTATGTTTTTCTCATGTATTGCTTGTACTAGCTAATCCAGTGTAAAAGTTTTTTCATTTTGAAAAAGTTACGAAAAATAATGTAGTTGTAAAAATTTTCTGGTTACATTACTGCTATAACCCCCCCAGCAGAAAGCCAGGGAATGAATAAGACAAATGGACATTATCACCTGTAGGCCTACACGCCGTGTAGTGATTACACCATCATGGGCGTAGCCAAGGGGCACGCCCAAAACCGTCGCCAGAAAGTGGTCAGTAGGGGGGCTTTATGCTTGTGCGGGGGGCTTTACGTTCGTGGAGGGGAGGCTATCAATTTGGGGGGGCTTGGAGCTTTGTTTTTGGGACTAAGCCCACCGGATGTTTGGGGGGATAAAGCAACAGGACTGCTTGTGGGCCATGGTCACCATAGCTCATTTTCATACTTTGCCACCAGCCATTTTGCCAAAAAGATCATACTACGGTTGAGTGAACATGGTGACGTCATCATCAAAACGAAAACTGTTTGGCTACTTAGCTGTCATTTTAGCTCCTTTTGGAACAGTGTTTGGCTTAGAAATGGTATGGGCCGCTAACAGTCCAGTCTTCGGGCAGTCCGCTAAAGGTTTTGAAACAGTCCGCTAGCAATTTTTTTAGCGGTGACGTCATTCCGGGCCGCTGCGGTCTGCTTGACAATTGGCGAAAATTTTTGTTTTTGCAAAGTTTCAAAATCTAACAAACAAGGAAATGTTTTGCTGCTGTTCTCTCCGTTCTGCTGATGTTCTGTTTCATTTGTTTCCACGCAAACCAGTGAACCATGTTATGAATCAATCAAAGCAACAAACACTTTCAAAGCAAAAATCAAAGCAACAAACACTCATTTATAGTCTGTCGCTGTCGCCGAGGTTTAGGCAGAACTGTCGCCAGAAAGTTTTCAGTAGGGGGGCTTTGTGTTTCTTCAGGGTACCTTGACATCCTAAAAACTGACAAAAACTCAACTGATTTATAGTGTTTCACGTTTCAATTTGGCGGGGCTTGGAGCTTTGTTTGGGGGACTAAGCCCACCAAAGCTGTCCGGTGGCGACGGGACTGGGTTTAGGTTTATTGTTTATAAAACTTTATCTGGCCATGTACTTATTCAGCATTTCGGTAGATGAGCATGTACCCCTAAAATTCCTTATGACAAAAAGGCTGTGGAAAATAACAAGAATGTATTTAACAATAAGTATATAATGATATTGAAAATAATTTTCACTGATGTATGTATAAATATTTCAAAATAAAATGAATAATAATATGTAAACATACTTTTCCCTTCTATTGCTAACCTCAAATGTACCCCTNCAGATAGGCAAATGCAACCCTACTAGCCTAGGGGTACATGTACCCCAGTTTTACGTTTGGGAGCCCCTGGTTTAGGATTAGGTGTTAGGTTAGGGTTTAAGGTTTACTAGGCTCAGTATGTGTTACTAGCAAGTGTAGTGCAGCCTAGCACACACTTGTCCTGCCTTAGTGTCACGTTACAGGTGGCGGACGAGTCGCATAAGTTTTCAAAAGTGCTCTGGTGGACTTATAACCATTAAGACTATAAGGTAACACTACATGGTTTTATTGTCCAAAGGATAGTGAACTGAAAGCTTCAGTGTTGTTACTTTTCTTCTGAGGTTACGGTATACTATGGCCCACGGGCCGGTCCTGGCCAGAAAATAAGTTGTGGTTTAACATATGTGGGCCGGGCCAGGCGGTTTCTTGTTAGCTCCGGGCAGGCCGGGCTGCAAAAGTGCTGGCCCATGCCATCTCTAGTTTGGCTACTTCGGGTGAAAATAATCTGGCAACCCTGGCCGTGACGCACATCGTTACGGAATAGCGTAGACTCACTTATGGATGTAAAGTGGAGTGCAGCGCTGAGCAGAAACCCAAAGTACACATTGCACATAAAAGTATAATGGCCAAAGTAGGTTTAAGATGTCCAAGGCATGGATGCAGGCATAAGAATCATAAGAAGGTTTAAAAGTCACGCTTTGAGTGAAATATGCACCGTTGTGTTTGTATGACACGCAGAATCCGTGCGACTGTACGCTGTTGGTGGCCTTGCAGTGTCTGCAAAATCTGCAGCATATAATCAATGCATGCGATATCTATGCATACTCTTTATAGGTGTGCTATATAGGGCATCTAAAATATATGTTCCTATGTAAGTTGTGCAAGTAAGTGTTGTTGGGGTACTATGTGTAAAGCAAGATGTACACATTGTTTTTATTGTTTTTACAGAGAGTAAGGAGAAAGCATAGGCTTGACTATGACTATTGCAATCGATAAGTTTGCACTAAGACATACTTTTACATGGTTACAACAGTCTTTTGAAAATGAAAAGTTAATTTGAACAGAAAAGTAGATGGTGGATGTACTCAATCAGTGGTTTTCAACCTTTTTTTGTACCGCGACCCATTATGGCAACCCGCTACAACCTAATAAATAAACCTCATCTAAAACTCCAGTAAAGCAAATGTAATGCAGCTGTGTACATAAAATATCTACTCACAACCCCTCCTAAAAATGTTTCATTGGTTCACGACCCTCAGAGGGTTGCAACTCTAGGTAAGGTTGAAAACCATCACTAGACGAAGTATTAACCCTCTACATAAGTTCTATGCAGTGAAGTTCTCTTGTATTCATGGTGGAAGAAACTACAAACAACTGGAAAGGTGAGAAAAACATCGTATCTACTTTTTCTAAGTGCGAAAAAAAAGAAGTTTATATGTCTTAATATGGGGAAGTCAGCACCCCTACGACCCAATTTTTATGTAACAAGCGTAGTTATAACACGATACAATATTTTTTGTTCTAAGTTCTGCACTTCGTGGCTTGATGTTGTGGCATGTTTTCAAGAGAAATCGCAGTGCAAGCGTCTGGAATCTAAGAGTTGCATGTACACATACTGTGTCATTGAACGCTTTTTGCAGGCAGCAATAAAAACAATGATCGTGGGGTGCTGTTACTGTAGTAAGGATTTATAAATTTTTATTGAGCACATTTGGAGAACGTGTATACTCTAAGTCTAGATCGTCATTTTCGACTTTGGGTAAATTATTGGCCTTTTACCATTTCCTCCAACTCGTAAGTTGTAACAATAGTAAAGGAAGCCTCACAAGTGGATTAGCCTGGGGCCCAAGGATGCCGGAACAGCGGTGCGGCAAGGGGGCAGTAAAAGAATTCAGGGCAATGGAAACTTACAAAAAAACAAAAAAATTGTTACCAATTATGCTTGCTTTTGTCAAAGAACGATGTTGACCCCAAAAATTGTAAAAGAAACCATATAAAATTTGTTTCAATTTGATCTTGATAGTGATAAATCATGAAATCACTTATGATACTGTTATGTAAGGGCACCTGTGCACCCGTTGCCACCCCTTTAAAAGGCAGGGGCAAGTGTCCTCGTCATGCATCCCCGTCCCAGCGAACTTGCTGAGGCCTCACATCAGCTAAAATAATTCTTGGTCGACAGCAAACCTAGAGCTTTTAAATGCATTTATTTGCAATTCTGTTTTCATTTATTCTAGTTTAAACATGGGATGTTTTCTTGCAATTGAAAATGATAAACCATCGTAATCAATAATTTGTTTTATTTTTCGAGAACATTTTGGCAACTGTGTGCAGTGCTATTGGTCCACTTAAAATTTATGGGACCTTGTACATTTAATTTAAGCCAGCACTTTATTCCTTAAACAAGGCATGACATGACACCACAGAACGCTTATACTGAATAATCGTTATGTACAGCAAACCCAAACACAGTAACTTGCAACATAGAAGACTTTGCGACCAGCTACAATCTGCATGAATCTCAAGAAAGCAACAATCGCCAGGTATAACCGGAAACAAACAACTCGCTGGAACAAATTGCAAAAGTTTACCTAAAAGAAGGATCAAGTAAACCTGCTCCATGATTTACACAGCGTGTATGCTTTGGTGACATAGGGGCAAAACCAAGTAAGACTTCATTTCAAGATGCAGTTGAAATTCTACCATTCTAAGCAAGCATCACACACAACCGATGTTCTGGCGCTGCATGGTATCATGATGGCAAACCTTGCGAAGTTTTTGCTGTCTTTTAAACATATCAATCATCCAAATAAGAGAATTAGTTTCTTTTGTAACAAGTAAGTTGCGATCGGAAAGCCTGAGTGGCAAGTACACCAAGCTTAACACTGTGGCAGCAAGCAACAATAGAAATCAGCGCACGAGATCACTCTTATTTCTTGTTCGCGACACATATACATTTGGGGATTGTTCTTTGCGCACATCCCGTTCACGACGACTAAGAGTTTCCAACATAAAAAGCTGAAATTTCACATTGACTGTTTGAATCTTTAGAGAAGCAGGGGTCTCAAACTCAAATCGCTCCGAGGGCCAAAAGAGGACTTGTAAAGTAACTCGAGGGCCGCATTATATCTAACCAAGGGCCGCATTACAATGCTTATGCAGCAATGGCGGTAACTAAACCTTACTAGAAACAAGTTGTAGATCTTATTTCCTGTGAAAGGTAGCATGACTTATAGACAAATCATTTTTAGCTGTCTCTATGTTCGTTTAAAAGGAACTTCTTTACTCATTAGCTGAGCACTTTTAAGCACTGGTGAATAAACTAAATAACAAAAATGTTTATTATGTGAAAATTACCAAAAGCATCGTGGGCTGCACAAAATGCCCTTGTAGGCCTAATTCGGTCTACGTATTTGAGACCTCTGAGAAACGGTGAGGTACATTGGCAAACGAAGTTCAAGAATTTTGTGCTGTAAGTAGCATTAACAAATATTAATTCAGAGTAAACATCAAATCTTTGCCTCAGTCAATGGTCCTGGAAAAATTCCCGAAAGTTCGAACTTTCATCTTTAAGGTGTACAGAAGCTCCTAAAAGAATATACGTAAGTTCATTATAGCACTTGCTTTTCTAGCAGGCAAGAGCCTCCCATCATTATTATTCATAATTCCAGCAAACGGTTACATTAAGATAAGCATAAGAAAATATTTTATTTTCACTTGAATAAAACTCTCACGATTTTGTGAACAACTTCAAAGCCATGAATCATCATTGCCATGAACTCACCATACATACACTTCAGTAGCTTTACGGTTCATTCCAGACTGTTTATATCGTGTTGTTTTAAATCAATGCTTTTTTGGTTTGTAGACCAGCATTGCTAAGTAGTTAGGTGCATAGTTAAAAGCAAAACAATGGGTAGGATTAATAAATCATTTATTGTTTATTAAATGAAATTATGAATGTGACATCATGGATCGTGTTAAAATGGAACCATTGTTACTAAACAAATGACTAATAAAAAGCTTGGTGTCACAAACTTCAGATTGCTTTTTGATGCAATTGACTTTGAAAACTGCTTAGGTTATGCGATATGTCAAGCTTGCTGTTTATACTGGGCAGGCATGACAGGGCTCAATATTGGGCAACGCATTTGGGTAGTGTCTATTGTGCTTCATAAAGCAAAGACTGTGTTGGTACTATTTTCCCTTCAGTTCAACACAATTGGTTGATTGAAGTTGTCTTAAGAAGTAGGACATGCAAAGATACAATTGGTTGAGGTCCAAGAGTTTATTGTTAATGTTAGGGCTTAGTGTCAGAGCATGGTCAAGGTTTATGGTCAGACTATAGGCTTGGGGTTCAGGGTTCAGCCTACAGTTCATGTAATGCAAACAAGAAGCCGCTTACTGCTTGCCAGCCCTGAAACCATTTCCATTACAACACTTGTCCATGCAGGTGGAACTGAGCTGTTACAGATGTCACGGTCAACTAAGGACATGTGTTACATACTTGTCATGTGACTACTTCAGCCAAAATCCTGGTTTGGTTAAATTCATGTTTAGCTTCTGCAGGTTTTTTTTTAAGGCGTTTTAGGGACCCGAT
>JGI24021J15306_10011110_pt1 | contig 11198 bp, 5 predicted proteins | sample Ectturendosymbi1_FD_15306 | JGI IMG/M metagenome (IMG submission 15306)
ACATATTGCAACGAAGAAAAGCACACAGGACTTTGTAAATTATGTGGAGATCATCATAAATAAGGAGACTAGATTTATAAACTTCAGTTACGAAAAACTGCTGATTCTGAATCAGAAAATTATTTACAAATCAGCTCAACTGTGATTAAATAACAACTAACAAGGATTCAGGTGATAAGTAGAGCCAAACAGTTCATCTCTAATTGGGCTGTTACGCATCCATCGCTAATATCAAGCGATGTGGTGCTCGTCGCAACTAATTATTTTTGTGGTTCAGTGCCAGACAGAAAGACAAGAAAATCCCGCAGAATATCACACACAGAAAAGTTTCATTACACACGCTTTGTAACACAGTGTGTCGTAAATAGTGCGCAGACGCCCGTATCTGTTTGGTGTAAGCCAGACCACCCGGATTTTCTTGTAGTGGATAATGCCGTGGTGGTGAGTCAAGGTAACACTGCACTTGAAGAGAGTCATTAGGCACTGGTAGCTCAACACTGTGCAGCATTTACCGCAATTACTAATATTTTAGTGCCACGCCGCAACTGTGACGGAAAACCATCTGACGCAAACACAAATCAGTTGCACCGCTCAGACGCATGTTTTGATGGTAGGATCCGATATGTCTTTTCAGTCAAATGTAAAACTGTAGCCAGACAAACACAAAAAGTTCGCCAATTTCAACAAAACGTTGGCCCCTCCGTCACCCTCTCCACGCGAACTCGTCTAAATACGCCATTGGTATGTTTAAGGATAATCTAATAACGAAGAGCAAACCTGTTGGCGTCTGCTGAGAACACTGACCGCCTTGATCAAGTAAGTAAATGTCACTATCATTTGCAGCCAAAATTTTTGAAGATCTCGGACCCGGCAGAACACACCAGCTGCTTGGAGGAGTGCTACGCAGTCCAGGAACATCTTCCAGAGGTCGAACCTAGGTACCACAGATCTTTTGTTCACACCATTTTTTCAACAATGCAATAACTTTTGCAACCACCAGTACAAAACTAAACAAACTATAAAATGAAACGGCCCAAAAAAACAAACTTTCTATAAGACAAACCGAATGATTTAACTTGATAGCAGCCATTAACCCTCATCAACTAACTCATTTTTCAAATATTCAAGAAAAAATACCCACAGTTGAGGCTCACTTGTAATTTGTATTTTTACATACATAAGTGCTCACCGAATAAACAATTCTTTGATTCTCGAAGCAGCAGAACTTACTGTGATAATGCTACTAAAGTGATGTGTGTTGCCAACGTTATTTTCGGGCAAGAACGCCTAACCGAGCAGTTCCCTTCGATGCGCTTTTTCTATGACAACGTTATTCTCTTTACAAAACGGTGCTCGTCTCCAAGCGAGCACTTCGCTTTCAACGCACACTTTCTGTGAGAGCATTCTCTTTGAGAACCTGAAGGCGCTGAGAGGCGGTGAGCTGCGTTTGGTGAGAACAGTTGGAATGGTCAGACTTGACGAGATCCTCTTTGAAATTTTAAGGAAACAATGGCACTAACACTGAGACTACCAACACAAGTTTACTGTAGCCCATCGTCTGGACAAACCAATGTTATTATCAAACCAGTATAATTTAGACCTGAAAACTACCTAGCTTTATATGACACCAGATAATTCATGCCTTGCAGTAGCCTAGCTTTTGTCTGGATTACTGAAACAGAACACCAAGTTTTTCTTCAGACAGGATACCATGTTTTCCTGTGACACTTTTCAGCGCTATATATGCATGCAGATTTAGTTATATATGTGCAGAGATAGCTAAATGCGCGCAGAGCTAGCTATCTCTGCGCAGAGATAGCTAAATGCGCGCAGAGCTAGCTATCTCTGCGCAGAGATAGCTAAATACGCACAGAGATAGTTATCTCTGCACAGAGATAGCTAAATATGCACAGAGATAGAAGTTTTTGTGCTAAATCTGTCAGATATAATATTTTTACGAACGACGCCCCATACCAATTTACTTGCAGCGCATGGCGCGTCTTTCGAACACGGTTACAAGACTTCTTACAGCACGACAATAATAGTACGAGATTTTTCTATAGAGAAACAGGTGACTCAGAGCCTGTTTGTGGTGACACGATTGTAGAAAGGTGTTTCATCTGCACCCCCCGTTTCACAATTAATCAAGATTAACTGAAATTGAACACAGCTGAAGCTTTTTTCAGATTAGTATTGGTTAATGAATTTTTTGTTAGATTTAACATACAGGCAATGTAGGGACTAGGGAGATCACCTATCGGAAACGCACATCGTGTTAACCAGAAAACCTAGACAGAAAAAATACACTTCTTTTCGGATTTGTCACTTACTGGTTTTGGGCATTTTTCCGTGATTTACAATCGCCGACACAAACGATCAGCTAAACGGTTTTGATAAAATTGCCTTTTTCTTTTCACTGTTCATACCTAATGACAAAGTTTATTTAACCGAGAGTGTAAAATTTTGACCCAGGCCCCAAATGCATCAGCAAATCCTAGACATGCCGGATATTCTCCATCACTAGTCACATTCCTGGCGAATAAATTGTCGAAAGTCAGTCAGAACAGAAGGGGTTGAATCACAAGTTAAAATTCGTTCGTAAGCTAAGTCGCAAGTTTTTCAACTCACGGCATCTTTTGTTGATGCTTACCTTTGGTTCATTCACATTGTTCACCACGAAAAACCTGTACAAACCACTCATCACCGCAAGTCCTGTTCCACTTGGACTCGTGAACACTTCATATTCCATCACTTTGTTTTCTCTGCACTCCTGCATGAAAAACACGTCTATTTATTACCGGTAGTTGTATGCTTGTGAAAAAACTGCCATGACTGCATTGCTACGCCTGTTCTCTGCACAGTGAAATGAAGCGCTGGTATGCAAGAAAGTTTGGTGATTGATAATGCGTAGAACTGTAGAGCCGTCTAAGTACCATTGGTGGAGTAGTCGTGTTATCGAACTATCATTGTTGGTTTATTTGAGCTACCGAACATCATTGATGACGTAGTCGCGCAACCGAATAATCACGAGCGCTTGCACGTATCAAAAATATGCTCCTTCCTACAAAACTTGATGTAACAAACCTAAAAATGTACCTCGGTCCTTGACCTATTATTCATTAGAAAAAAATTTGCTGCCAAATTTTTCAGTAAACAGAATCTGAAGTTGAGGATTTGAATATGCAGTTAAACACACGAAATTCCACACCAAGCTGCTGCACTACATACCGCGTTTGTTTATTTATTTTTTATACTTCGCAAATTATTTTGCCATTCTCTGACAAAAAAACAACGGATCAAGTCTGAAAATCATTTGCAAACTCACAACCAGTTCATTTAAACAGATCGAAAAGTCAGGGAAAAAATGCAGTCAAAAATGTAGTGAACAGTAACTATCTCTTCCTTGACTACACCCAATACATGACTAAAGCGATGAGTCTTCACTCAATTTTCAAAAATTTAATGGCGATGCATCCTTATTAGCAAACAGAAGTTTACTACACGTTAAAATTTTATTCCATTGTTATAACTTTTTGATCAATGCACAAAGAATACAATCAATTGATGTTGTTTTGCCATTCTAACCTGGGCCATCTCACAACAAGATTGTTGCATCTTCTCACACCAAATAAGGGTGATATTTTCAGATGAAGGGAAAAAAGCATCCACATTGACTATGCTAATCACATCCCACAAACCTAACAAACCCTACTTCTGAAAAATGACACAAAGTTATTCTTATTAACTCCTTTCATACTCACATGCATGTGGGTGCAAAAAGAGCCTTTAATTTGTCGTGGTGCTTTGAAATATTGCTATCACATTGTAGAACCAGACAAAACAAACATTTCAGATTTGCAAGCAAATGAGCTCAGACTTGAGCCTTCCACTGCCAGAATATTTCAAAGGACATCCACACAATTTTATTGCAATACAGTCCAGTAGATAGATAAAATTTTTGTTGAAAAAATTACTTGGTTGCAAGCTATGCTTTCCTATCTATATCCCTATCTTTATCACTGTGAAATTGCAGCAGTACTGGATTGTTTTTGTTTACTCTTTTACTTAGATGAGTTTTCTGCAAACAAAGGAAGATGGCACATTTCATGAAAATCATTCTGATAATTCAGCAAATATTGTACTAATGTGGACCACGCTCAGAAATTCTTGCACATAAGTTCTTTCTCAAAAACATTTAAATTTTTTGCTTGAAGAGCTGCTGCACTAAATTATTTCATCATTTGAAGTCTTGTCACATAAAATTATTTCTTTTTATGATCAACTTTAAGCAATTACCATTCCCATTGTGAATGTCCGCTGAAATTGCAAGAAAACATTATAAATAAGAACTTGTCCATCCTCTTGCAAACACAGTAGTTCATCTGAAGCAGTCCATCCAATTCCAATTAGTATTCCACTATTCCACCTGCAAAGAAATCTTACAATTTAGACGCATTTTTGTGGAGCTGTGAAACACACTTCTCAGACATTATTTTACATGCATTTATTCTTTAATGTTCTACAATATATATTCTATAATATCAGTTGTGTCTTGAAAGAGGGATTACTCTTTGGGTATCAGGACTACAGCCACCTGGACAACTGCCACATAGGACAATCACCACCCAAGACTACTGCCACCTATTGCCAGCTAGGACAACTGGCACTCCAGACAACTGGCACCTAGGACAGCTGCCACCCAGGACAACTGCCACCCAGGACAATTACTACCTCGAACAGCTGCCACCTAGGACAACTGCCACCAAGGTCAACTCGCACCCAACAGGTGTTATGGGGCAGGAGCACATTCCAACACTTTTTCACGTTTTTGTTTGTAGCGCAATGAAAGTGAATCATTCATTTAAAACCGATTTAAAAATGAGTTTGAAGTGCTGTTAAAACTTGCTTGTTTTTAGGTGCGTTCCCACACTTTTTTATCATTACACTTCTGTGCCACCCAGATAAGTGCCACCTATGATAATGTGTTTTACACATCACATATAAACTATCAAATTCAATTTGGTATGTGGCATTGCGGCACATATAGAGTTCTCGCAGCACAGCTGTTGAGAACCTCTGTGCTACGATAGTATTGCTTTAACATAGTGCAGCAAAAGTGAGTTGCAATGTTGCTGTTGCTACCATCTAACTCACAAATAAAAAGCGAAGGTAAAAGAATGCACAGAACTTAAAATTAACAGAAGAAAATGCAATTTATAAGTGCGTGGAATGAATATGATGCGATAATGTGCATATGAGAGTTTACTGTAAGAAACTTGAAAAGGCACATAAAAAATTTAATTTTGCACTGACTTAAGAATGTTTGTGAAGATGTAATGACAGACACGAGATTCTCTACCCTTCTTCAAAGCGGTCAAAGGTTGAAGGAACATCTGTTATGCGCCAAAACCTTGTGAAGTTGAAATGGCTTTAATGGCAATAAACGCAAAGAACTCAATGTGCTTTAGGTGGCAGTTTCCCAGGTGGTGATTGTCTTATGTGGCAGTTGGATGTCTTAGGTGGCAGCTGTCCTGGGTGGCATTTGTCCTAGGTGACAGTTGTTTTCGGTGGCAGTTGTCAGCAGTGGCCATTGTTCTGGGTTGCAGTAGTTTCTGTTCTTTTTATGTAAAATCACGTGATGATCACTTAGGTATGCTTCACTTTGGTGTTACTAAGTTTGCAACAACAAATCTATACTTTTGTGCAAAACAAAAACTTAACTGCTCTTTCTAAGTGGAAATAAAGTTTAATGCAAAATAAAAGATATTTACCAGCTGTTAGTTCATTTCAAACAGATGGCACAACTTTATATGCGTAGTACATGCTAACCATAAAGTCAAGCACACCTAAAAGTTGAAATTTAATAAGACAAACTCAAAATTTTCCCCTTCACTCATGTCCACAATCTGTATACATACTGTACCTAAAAGATGCAATTTCTTTTCCAGCTGCATTATATATGGTAACATCGGGACGATTTGCAGGGCTCCTGCTGCCTTGCGATTCATCCCAGGCTGTGGCTTAAAAAAAAGACCAAAAGTAAGATGGTCAAGCTCAAAACTGGCAGGGTAAACATCATGTTATAAAGCTTAAGAAAAACAAGCAATCAGACACTTTGATTGAATAACTTTTATTCTAAATATACAATTTTACCAACCTACAAAAATGATTTATCTCTAGTTACCTAAAAGACCTCCAAATTTGGAAATGCAAGTGATATTCTTGGCAAGATCAAGCGTGGGCTTCCAGCACATTGGGCTGTATAAAGTACATTTCCTACATATATAAATATGTGTCAAGATAGCACTTAAATATATGACAGTTTATCAGTACAGCACACATTCATGTATTACACAAAACAATCATTTTAGGTTAACAGTCACCAATAAATTATAGTTCTTGCATGGCTCACAGCCAAAAGCATACAGGAAGATGCTTCACATGGGTTCCATCCACAGAAACAATGATTTAGTCATTGCCCTTAAATCTAAATAAAAGTCTTTGATGCCACCCATTAGCTATAATTTTGCTTGCAAAGAGTATGTGTATTAGTGGAACTTTGGCAACAAGTTTTTTTATTTTTCTTTTAAAAAACTCAACTCTAAGCGAAAAAGGTCAAATCTGTTATGTACCACAAACCATGTTTTGCCCTTTAAAAAAGTTACATTCATTAACAAAGCCAATATCTCACCTCTTCACTAAACATTCAAATTTATTTTCAAACACCAGATTTTAAATGTCAAAACTCTGTTCCTACTAACTTGTACAGTGGGTTGAGCACATGCTTGAGCTGGTGGGCTGGGTTTGATTGCCAGTTGGGTCATAATGAATACTTCAAAACAGGCCCTTGTGGCTTGTTAAGGTTGATAGGCAGTGCTTCCACTGATTTGCCATCAGTGCATGCCATCACTTCATAAAAGTATCTTACCTAATTGTCTTTTGCCCTAATGGGTTCCAGTCCACTGTTTCAGACATGATTGACAATGTGTTTGTTTTTGTTGTCTCTCCTTGTGATTGGCACTAAAATCAACAATTGCAGCACACCATCTGCTTTCAGTAATGTTTCAAGACTTTAACAAAACTGAAAGTAATAACATATATAAACATATCGGCGTTTTTTTCTGTTTTAGCGAGTATATCTAGAACAATTAATTCAGTACCACCAAATAAATCAATCTATCTATCTACAGTTAAGAACATGCATGTAATATAATTTTAAAATATGAATTACTGTAAAAGAATTACTGTACTTGCAAGAAAAAAATGTGGGCAAAAATGGCAGAAAGACAATTATGAAGGGAGATTTTGCAATGCATTGATAATGATAACAGGAGTTATCAAAACATTTGCAATATATCGTTTGTATCATTTTCATTGGCTGTGATTTTCATTATATATAGAAGGGAGACTATTTCTGAATTAGTATTTCTGATTGGCAAACCTTCCCTGGACACTGTAGATATATAATTCATGATTAAGAATTCCACAAACCCAAAAACTATTGGAAATAAGCTTGCATTTCAGGAATCAAACTTAATCATGAGCAAATACTATGAAACATCTCAGGCTTTTTCTATTCACACCTTAAATTAGTACAGCAATTTTGAGATACAACAATAAAGTAAAAAATTGTAAAAACAGCACTCCAAATAATGTGTTATGACAAAGACAAAAATTTGGTGCATGATATCAAAAAACAAAATATAAAAGGACAACAATGACACATGGATCCAATAAGTAGTATAAATGTAACATATCATCACATGCAAACAAAAAATTGGAAAAGTAAACAATATATAATAAATCAAAAATACCAAAAGGAAGGGGACCATGGCTAACATGAAAATAATACCAAGACATTTCAGTTGAAAAACATATATAGCAAAAACATAATTGTTAAATCATACATAACAATCATTTACATAACACAGATGATGGTGGGCAAGGATTGGGTGAACAGTTGAGGCATGCACACAGGTCACATAGGTGAGAGAAGTGAGCAACAAGAAGGGTTAAGAGGCAGAGAGCAATGCAGCAAACAAGACATTACAGAACAAAGGCATGTAGCAAGGGCAAAAAACAAACTAACATAACAACGTTTATCTACACAAATCCTAAAGAAGTAATACAATTACCCACAGACCATAATGGAGTACAACAGTTGTATGTATGTCCCATTGTCCCACCAGGCACATAGCATCACCAAATGAGGTTGAAGAGCCAAAGGTAGAAACAGATTACAAAAAGATTAGAACAGTAAATGAATAAATGTTGGGTACATGAAAACAGAATAAGGTTAGTTGATGAGTGGAGCATTTAGTTCTAGAAAGATAATGTTTCATTCATAATGTCATGACTAGGGTCATTTTTTATGACCTAAAACTTGATAATATGACTTTATTTTTCAGAAAAATATGACTTTATATGACCAAACAAAAATGACTAAGCTCTGTTTTTTCTTGGTCGTTTTTTGATAATAGACCGAAATGTTTCTGAAATGACCGAAAAAAATTCATTTCAATAAAAATGTCTGAAAATACAGGCTAAATGAACACTGCTACAGCAAGTTTTAATAAAACTGTGAGATAAATTACTGAAATGTCTCAGTGAAAAAAACAGACTGAGCTAGAACATATTATTATTGTACAAAAAAGCATTATCAGCAAAAATAGGCATAAGAGATGGTAGCCCATGGTTTGTTGAAACCCCACTAAAATAAACCGCTCGAAACATGAGCAGAACATAATTTGGTTTGAAGCAAATTGAAAACATGCACGGACATTGGTTTATCTCTTTAGGACAGCAAGAACATGCATTTTAGGCAGTGCATTACATTTCATCCAAATAACTTGGTATACCTATGTCTTTACCAACATTTGCGTGGTGTCCAAGTAGGTTGTTTGCAAGATGCAGCTTAGACCCAGCGATATAGTAGTTTCACTTGATATTTTAGATTGTTCTAATGGTTTCCTTATTGAATTACGTTGAAAATATGCAAAATATGACTTTATGACATAACATGAAAAATATGACTTAATAACTTTTGTTATAGACATTGTAGGGATATGATTTTTGTTTTAAAATTCGTTTCATAGCTTCCTGAAGTACAAAAAAAATATGACTTTAAATGGCCCTAGTCATGACTTATGACATACACTCACCTATCACACAACTGAGATTGGTGCCATGACACTGACACCACAATTCAGATTTGCACAATTGTGGGCCGAGAAATTAAACTGAAGTCAATGTTCGTGAGATCATGGAGGTGAACATCACTCCATTTGTCTCAAAAGCCTCGCATTGCAGCAACAGTGCTTCTCAGAAGTTCCTCAACAGTGCTCCAAATCTGAGCTTTGTTCTAATGCAGGTCATGACAGATGCATATGGCTCCCTGCGTTTTTCAGCTATTTTTTCTTTCAGTATTTTAATGTTTCTGTCTGCAGGCAATTAAGTCTTGCCAAAGATTAACAAAGCAACATTACAATGACTGATTGATTGCTTGATTGGTTTGTTGTTTCATATGACTCAGCTAATAAACAGAACAATACAAAGAGCCATCGCGCAATAAGGAAAGTAATTGTTAGCGAACATTAGAAAAATGAAAACAATGGCAAAATAACTGATGAATTTAAGCAAAGAGTGTTACTGTGTCACATAGGATTAGTGAATGACCATGGCAGTCATCTAGTCAACCAACCCATTTATCACTTTTCAAAAAGTATTGAAAAACAATAGTTGGAAATCAGATAAGCACAGTTAGAAAAACATACAGACATAGAACAGAGCTGATAAATTTACAGATGAAATAAGAAACAAAAAAAACTACGGAGGGTAATTTCATGCCAAAAAAATGGGATGTGCACAAGAAGGAATGAAAAACAAAAAAGTAAAGCTAAGTAGAAAACAGGAAAATTGCATTATTTAAATTACTGATACTCTCAGCATTTAGTTCTTGATAAAAATGTTGCTAAATATGTATTTTTTCATGTAAGAGGTGTTTCATATGTTTTCATTTAAAGGTAAAAGTAGCAGAAAACTAAATACAGTCTGGTAATGAAGACCACACTTTTGGGCCAATAAATGTAAGGGAATATTTTTCTGAAGAGTTAAACATAGGTAAAAACAGGTTGTTAGAAGTGCATAGTCCTGTGGAGTAAGAATGAATTGAGCTGATTGGAATAAAACAGTCATCAAAATGGTTTGGAACTCAGTTGTAATAACAGCGCATGAATTTGCCTACTGATAAGCTACAAGTCTGGGAAAGCATTGCCAAGAAAAACACCTAGGTAGTTCAGGTTATCTTTAGGGGAAATGCCATGGTTATTCATAATAACTTTAAATGAAGTAGGATTGTGTTTTTGAAATAACATAAAATTAGTCTTATTGTAGCTAAGTGAAAGTTTGTTGGCTCTAAGCTAGTGGGCAGTTTATAGTTCAAGGTTGACACTTGTGTGAAGAACATTAAAACAGGATTTTGACATATGAAGATTAATTAATATCATCAGCAAATAAAGTAGTATAAAGAGGAAGCTTGAGTGATATCATTAATGTGAATTAGGAAAAGTAAAACCAAGAGCAATGACACTACCTTGAGGGACAGTCAAATGCTGTGATTTATTTATGGTTCATGAAAATCTGTGATATATTTATGATTCAATGTAATATATGTATAGTTCAATGTAATATTTAATTTAATTTATTTGTTTATGACCAGGCACGAAGTCCATAGTATGAACACACACACTCTGCAGAATGCAGATCGATAAAAACATACAAAACAGAACGTAGTACAAGGTATTGGAGCCAGCGGAATCACAGGGTTACAGACACTTTTGCAACTGCATTGAAGACAGAACCATAGGTTTACAAACACATTGTTAACACCAGTGTTAGCTAATCCGTAATGCTTGTTACAACACTACTGCGGAGTAGGGCGCCAATTCCTAAATTGGTCAAGTCTAAGTAAAATACGAAAGCATTGTAGTATGATTCACCATCAATCAAATGGATACTGCAAAGTTTGATCACTCATTCACAGAATAAAATGTGATTATAGTGTTCAAAGAATAGGGACGAATACAAACAATCTAACTGTGTTAAAACACGTAACCATGTGTTGTTAGATTTTCTGCATCTTTCGAGAAACAGGTACGTGTATTTTCGTAACAGAGCCTCAAAGGTAGGAATGTTACATT
>JGI24021J15306_10011113_pt1 | contig 11196 bp, 10 predicted proteins | sample Ectturendosymbi1_FD_15306 | JGI IMG/M metagenome (IMG submission 15306)
TTAAGCTCGAGAAATTTGCATTGCTGAATTTTTGTTTTATGAATGCCGAAGTCAGTGCGGAGAACGTGTTAATTTGGTAGTGTTTTAAGCATATATGGATTGAAGCAGTTTTCAAAAATTTGCAGTAAGACACAAATTGAGAAACATGGCTATAATTCAATAGTTGTAAGCCACAGCAGTGACGCACGCAAGTGAATACACTGCAATTTATTTCGCAGGGAAACTAGTTTCGTGTATACTTAAAAGCACTCGTGTTTCTGTATGCTTTCGAGGAATCAGTCGACTGCCATCTACTTTCGTCTTTTTGCGATGATTCAAACTTGCACATATCTCTATTCAAGTACGTGCTTTCCACGGTGGGTGTAAGCAAGGAATCATCAGCAAATTTTTAATAGGAAATCGATTTCACGTAAAATTACGCATCCTCAGTCCTTTTTTCAAATAGAATCTATTTGAATAAGGACTGAGGATGCGTGATTTTACGTGAAATCGATTTCCTTGTCTAACGTAGTTTCAATTTGCATCAACTACACAATTCACAAAATTTCAAACCTGTTCAAACTTGTCAACTCAATAAAGGATAAACTTTATTTTCCGGCCTAAACTTGAATACATTGTTCTTTGAAAACGCCAGGCAAATACACATTTTGTTGATGTTACAAAAGCATGGGGCATTCAAAGGTCCAGAAGTTGAGGCTTGGCTGTTGTTTGCCCCTTCCCCTATCGAAATGTCCGACTGCAAACACGCCTGGCTAAGTGACAAATGGTACTCTTTCTAGTCTATGCAGTCTAACAGTTTGCCTCCGCGGTATTGTTTCCTCACTCGTCACGGCTACGTTCTGTCCACGAGGGAGTTCCAATCAATCGCTTTGAACCAAGACAACCGTGACATCTTCGAGGCGGCCTTGTGCGAACGATCTTTTCATCACTGCGCGTGACGCAAACGTCATTCTGCCGTCACAATATCCGTTACGGATTGGCAACTCAGCGGCCTGAATAAGACGGTTCAAGCAACCTAATAACCAGTGACGTAACGTACCTAGATGTTTGAGCTATGGGGAGGCAAAGCTTAGCTGTAGGGGACCCAATGGTCACCGTAGGGGGCCCACTAACCAAAACTCAAAAAAAGGTTAAGAAATGATAGTGAATCTCTGAATGTCTACTATACTAGATGAAAGACGAAAACAACCCGAAAAACGCAATAAAACAACAAATTAAGGAAGACTAAATATCAAAATGTCAATTAAGGGGTCCTGTTTTTACATTCAGGTTACCAGGGGGGCGGCTTGCCCCCTTACCCCCCGTCAGTTGCGCCACTGCTAATAGCATATGCGAAGCAAATTTCTAATGCGAAGTAGAGGAGGATGTGCTACGGGCGTTTAGTATTGTTTTCAAAGATGGAAAATAAAGCTCACTGAGAACAGAAAACGATCGAGGTCGAGGCAAGCCATGTTTCGTAAAAGTTTCACAATACTGGGCTCTTGCTTTGCTAAGTCAATTGGTTCATCAAGCAAAGGTAAAACACTGCGCTAAACAAATGCATCCAAAGTATCTTTCAATTTACGATTAAGAGGTATTGACATTTATGCACTGTGATGCTTGAGGCATAACAGTACTTACAGTTTTCAACGATACAGTGACCAAATCACCTATATTCAGAGCAGTTTGAAGTATTTGCAATGAAATCACCATCATCCACAGAAATCAAGTTCAAGTATTGAAAAATGGGCAAATGTAACGAGGTTAGATGGCACCCGGGGCAAGAAGCAAGTTTGGCGCCCCCATGTTCGAACCTGAAATATTTTGGAAATAATTGTTCTGTATTGAAGAAAGTACTTGTGACATTGTTGGGAATTTTGAGGAGCCACAGTGATTCGGCACCACTATGTCAATTCGCGCCCGGGGAATTGTGCCCCGTCGTTACGCCCCTGAGGCAAACTTAGCAAACAGCTGAATTAAACGAGCTTTTCACAACAACAGAATTGACGTCATACACTAGCCTTAGGGTTACACAACTACAATGTTGTTTGACCAACAAGTTTCATGACAGTCCTATTCCACAGTCATCTAACGGTTGGTTGGCTGGATTAGTTTGTACTCGTCCGAAAATTTTCTGCCAGATAGTGTTGACGTCAGCACCTGAGTCAAGTTGGAATCGACATCACAATTGTTCACTTTCACAAAGCAGTCAATCGACGTGGCTTTTCTGAACTCACATTGCTCGGGTGCGTGTCATAATCAAACGGGCAACCTTTAGATGCATTGTCAACGGCATTAATCTTTTTGCATTTCGCAGCAAAATGATTCTATCTTGGTGGGATTATGAACATGCCATATGCGGGACAAAATATTAGCCCTGTGTGTGGTTCTTGCCACAAAACTGACCGACAATCGCAAGAACAGAAAATGATTTTACATCTTTGTTCCCACTATGTTTGCCTTGTGCATGTTTCTGCCTCACAGAGACTTTTTGCATCTTATACAATTTAACAGACATTTCAACAGCGTGTGTTCGTGACGATTCCCATGCTTTAAAGATTTGGTAACTCCCTGCAAGGTCAAATTGGACTCACACAAAAGAAATCTTTGCAAAGAACGCAATGCTGAAAAAGCAATCTTGTCACAAATAATGTTAACATTCTTGGAAATTGCTGACATTATACTCTGGGTAGACTGTATAGTGCAGTACTTAAAGAACGAAAGTCTTACAAATTTTAAGGTCCAAAAATAATGGCGTTCATTAACAACTTTGCAAGCATGCATTTTGCCATCACCGTCCATCTCGTAGCTACATTCTTGCACAGTTTCTATGACTCAGTTCTTGTCAGCATCCAAGAAAAGAGCTCGTCCCAGTCCCACTATACTACTGGCGGTTTATCATGTGCAGAGGCGACATGGTAGACCTCCACTTGTTGCCAGTAAGTAAAAGTAAGAGTGAGATTGCTTTCCTGCAAATCAAGCGGGGATGGTGGTCTAACGTTTGAACCCGACATTGTTCAAGAATATTAACGTATACGCACGGTGAAGTTGGCTAGACTAACAGCAGCTTAGTCTAATCCGATTCAATCGTCAACATTTCGCAACGAATGACAAAAATGTTTTGCACGCTAGCGCCGCTTCCACCATGGTGATTTTGTCGTTTGTTTCGATGCATTTCATTCCTCCAGCTTTGCTAAATTAGCCGCAAGACCACAGACGTTTCTCCGACACAGTTCGTGTCCCCAACGTGATCACACCAAGCTAAAAAGAGCGCGTGAAGGAATAGCCACGTGAAAGGCAACCTATGACGTTATATGTACATGCAATCATCAAAAAAATGCAAAAACCCGCTGAAGAGGGTTGCCAGATTTATTCGTAGCTTATGGCCAAAATCCTGATAAAAAATGGCCAAAATGGTTGTTTTTTGAAAAAGTTATGGCCAAAATCACAAAATTTTTTTATGGTAATTTACATGTTCATAGATGTCTCAAATTGTTTGGAAGGCAGTATATTTTTTGCCAAAAATGTGGTTTTGCCAAAGAAGCAAGTTTTTACTTTAAAACAGCAATTTCTGCTGTAAACTTAAAATTGCCTGTTACAACTTGTCTTTATTGATCTTATTAAAACTTAGAACCATATAATAAACACTGTTGTGGATACATGCTTCCATTCTGACGCATCTCTGCCGGGTTAAAAAATTTGGAATTAACATTCCAATTCAACGAAAAGGCTAGAATTATCTTGATCTTGTGCTCCAAATATATGAACAAAAGATTAAAGTCATGAACTTCATTAAGTTGATGATCAAAATGAGTTAACCACATGCTCAAAACCATTATTAAGCTCACATATGAACGAAAGGACAGAAACACTTGTGAACAAACATTGATTCATGAAAGGTCCAACTGAAACACTTGTTGCACAAAATATACAAGATTGCAAGGGTTAAATACAGACTAATTACTACACACTTTGAACCTTGCAAGGTTGAAGTTACTGCATATGTTACTGTAAAAGTGACGAGAAACTTCTAAAATAAAAATCTTACCAAAAATGCAAAACACTTCTACTAGCCTATATCATTATCATTCACACAACCGAGTGCAGCAGCCTTCAGATACAGAACAAGAGCAGCAGATACCAATGGTAACCAAAAGATTATCACTGACTGAAACATCTGTACAAAATCTACTGACAGCAAGGGCTAAATCATTACTAAACACCTCGAAGAAAAAAGGTTGAATTGCCACGGTGTTGCTGTAACAATGAGTTATATGAATAAATACCGTCCAAAAAATGCAAAAAGACAAAATACTGTACAGTATTTAATGAAACTTTATTTTACAGTTACAAACCAAAACATGGCCAAAAACTGGCCAAATTTTACAAAATCTCCAAATATGTTTTTTCATGGCCAGCACAGTTAAGAAATGGCCAAATTTTTCGAAATTGGCCATGAAATGGCCAATCTGGTAACCCTGCTGCTGATTCTGGACGATTTAAATGAGCGAATGAAACTCACTGGAGTGTGACAGATTAATTCACTGAAAGTAATCATAACAGAGACCTCAGCGTCGTATTCCATTCTTCAAAATCTTTTCAACGGAAAAGGACAACGCACGATCAGCTTGAAAAATAATCACATCATGGCCGTTAAAAAACACCGCGACGGTTCACAAATCATTTGTTCGGCAAAACATGCTTACTCGGGAAAGGTCAAACCTGTTGAAGAAGCGTTTGTCGACACATCGTATTACCTTTTCCGATATCTGCTGTTTGATGTCAAGCAGTGATCACCACCCGACAAGTTTCATCTTCGTACAAGTAAGTTTCTCCTGCCGAAACGACAGCGGTGTACATATTTCAGAACCCCATATGACTCAAGTCGGAATGACAGTGGTCTACTTTCCGACTGAGTGAAATTTGAGTGAAAAGGCATCACGTGTCGGAACTGAAACATCTTTTCCGTGCAGATTGGGGTTGCATTATCCAGATAACCGTTAAGCGAGAGTTTTTTTGCTATCCGATATCCGCATATAATATATATTTTTTATCGGTTAGCCGGATAAAAAAAAATAACGTTACTAATGCGTTTCATGCATTTTCAGAAAGTTTGGATGTTCTTTGTTTCCAGATACGGCCACCTAAGTTCTACGAAAAATTTGTAATTATTATTTTTACTAACTGCAGTCCACTTTTGTGGAAGAAGAACGGCGGGAAGCCAGGGACTCGTTGCTACAAAACTCCGGTCTCGTTTACACGACTCCACAATCGATGCGTTGTGGTTCATGAGAAATGCGTTGCAAAAATAGTAAATGCTAAATTTAAAATGCACGATCTTCTTCACATACGCTTGTACAGTGCATGCATGGGCGTCGGAAGGGGACAGGGAGCCAAGGCCCCCCTGGATTTTGAAATTTAGAGCAAAAAAAGCTTGTTCTTTTGGTTTTGAGTGGGTAAAAACAAATTTCACCATTTTTGCCCCCTCCTGGAAAAATTTTGGAAAAAATCAACCTAGTGCCCCCCATGCAATAAATTCTTCCCAGGCCCATGAGTGCATGTGTATGTATTTACAATAAAATTGTGTCATGATTTTACAATAAATTCATCACGTAAAGCTCATGAAATCAATTGTCCATAAGAAATAGCGGTTATTATGCGGTTAGCTAAAATACAAATATAGAGATATATCCGATATCCGGGTAGTAAAATTACTACTGTCCGAAAAACCCCACTTCAAATAAAATATGGTACTTGAATACAGATATATGTGCAGGTCTGAATTGTCGCAAAAAGAAAAGTAAGCCCTGTCGACTGGTTCCTTGAAAGCTTACAGCAAACCTACAGCTTCAAATTGTCGCCGAAACTAAAGTCAAAGCTGAAGCAACACCAGAAAGCTTCGCGAGATCTTCCAAAGAAAAAGTCAGTCTAAAATGCAAGGTGATTTTCACAACCCCGAGGTCATTGGCAGTGACAACAACCAGCGGGGGCTGCAGATTCTTGAATCGTTGTTGATTCAAGAACACAAACCAGAGCTGAATGCGAACAACCCATCGATGCCTCTATGCATTTTCAACGTGCAACACAGCTTCATGCATCCTCCATGACGTCACGCGCCATCACCATCGGTACGTATCGAGCTTAGTCACGTGGCTACCAATGCCCAGCGTCACTACGTCACTTTCATAACAGCCTTTCGCGTTTTTACTTTTTTTATAGCGCTTTTCTCCCGACTGTTCACAGCACTTGCAGAGGATCACTGCAGTTCAGTGGTGTAGGAGGCCGGAGTGCAGGGGGTGCGCTTGCACCGCTTGCAAAGGTCATGATTTGGTGAAAATCCGGGCAGAATCTGTGCACATGTTGGCAAAATATGTGAAAACCTTTGCAAAATCCCTGAAAATCTAGGAAGAAATGGTGCCCAACGTGGTTTGATTTGAAAAAAATGACGCCCAACGTTTGCAAAATCACATGAAGACTTTTTTGGAGATCATTTTTTTGAAGGTCAAAAGTTGCCCAAAAATTTTTCGGGCAAGTTTGAGGAAATTCGGGCAAAAATCCTTCGCACCCCCAAAAATTTGCCTGCACCTACACCTATCTTGCAGCCTGCAGTTTAGTTGTTCATGTACTGATGATGGTAGCAGTTGCTACCGAAACGTCTTCGGAAATGTCGTTTACATCTGTTGCTTTGGCCGTTATTTTTACTACAAGTGGCAGATTGTTCAGGAAGGAGTTTTTTGCCAGTGTTCCTGTCATCAGTGACGGATTTACGCATAGGTCAAATAGGCCAGAGCCTAGGGCCCCGCGCAACTCTTTCATATGACGACTCGTCACTAACTTAAAATTTGCGAAACTACGCAGAGGCATAACTTCACAATTTACTTTGAATCGAGCCAAAAATACGAACGTCTAGAAATGAAGCAGAAATAAAGCACTAGTCACTGCAGCACATGTGGTCTCTAGTAGTAAACGATTTCTGAGTTACACTGCTTCTGATATATGAGCCTTAGTAAGCACATTTATGGCGTGTTTCATGCGCATCTACGTTTGGTTGTTTCCAACTAGACAGTATGTAGAGCTTGCTTGTTGAAGCTCTAGATATTAGTTAAATCAGCTGGAACAGTTTCTCGTGAGTTTTACTTGGAAAAACGTGCCTACGCTGGGCTTACTTCATATGGTTAGCGGAGGGTGTTGCGAAAACACTTTGCTGTGCAAAAAACTTGTCTTCATACTGCTTACCATCATCCTGTAGCACAGGGGATTAAAACACCATATTTTGTAAAGAGTTATAAATTCCAAGAAAAGATCACATTGCCATTTGTTCTTGAAGTGAATGTAGGAAAGGCTTTAATTTCTGTTGAAGATCTGATCTGCGGCAATCGTAGAGCTAAAGCCGACATCACAAAAGATAGATTTTTGAGAGGGCACTACACATATGAGGGACATAATCTCACGTTTTCAAGACAAGCGACGAAATAGACCACACCTGCGTGAGGCCCCAAAAGCTAAGATGGCCTAGGGCCCCGCGCTGCCTAAACCCGTCCCTGGTTGTTATCCGTTATTCCGGCAATCGACAACTTGTTGGTAGGCTTTACGAGGATAATAATGGAGAGCATACAGAAAATGATACTGGTTGACCACGGCGTTTTAGCAAACATGAAAGAGAACAACAATCAACAACTGCCGCTCGTCAAGGTTGTGTCAGAGTTGTTCACAGATAAGCAAAGTTTTCCTCCGCACTAAAGTTTTCCTCCGCACTAACATCACACTCAGTGAAAAGGTCAAGCTGTGCAATCAAATCTTGCAACGTCACATTTTTCACAAGAAATCATAGGTGTAGCAGTGAGGGGCAAAGGGGCCATGATTCCCATAGACATAGCCGGGGGGGTTCTAGGGGTCCAATCCCCCCTAAAAGTTTTTGCAGCATATAGTCGTTTTGTTCTTTGAGAGGCGGCATCCCAAACAAAATAGTGTTATTCGCCTAAAATCAAACTTTTTGTTCCCCCAAAATTTTTGACCCCCCCAAATATTTTTGGGCTGGCTACGCAACTGATGATTCCTTCAAATTTCTAGCATATCTAGGGGGTGTCCCAAATTGTCTTGTCTTTGGATTGCAGTGACTCTGGTGAGCAGTGTTACCTGTAAGAAAATTTTGCACGGAGCAAATGTTTCTTTTAATGAGATCCATGTAAACGCACAACTAATAAAGCATTTTAAGCGTTGGAAGGGTTACAATATTACATTTTGAATGTTGCAAGTGTGCGAGAGTGAGATTTCACTGCGCAAATGGTCTGGTGGTACTGCGTAGTTGCGCACATCAGAGGGAACATTGCTGGTTAGCTTGTGACAAGCGAACAGTCCCTAAAAGCAACATCAAATACCTAATTCCGGCAACGGTACGCGGCACAAAGAAGAGTCGTTTGCCTGGTTGAAGCGAGTTTCAAAAAACTCTTTCAAGACTTTCAAGCAGGGCCGGCCTTTAGCCGATTGCTTCCAATCGGGCCTCGCGCCAAAGGGGCCCCGTGCTACGTCTACGAACCTACGCAATTCAATCGAAGCTGCTTTATGTAGATCCGGCGCGGGGCTACAGTGTTTTTTAGCGAGGGGTCTGTTGCTAACGAAAATGAAAGTGAACTGCGCGATTTTTGAACGCCCTTAATCATCACAATTCGTTCTTCAATCGTGACAATGTTCATTGTTTTTCGGCAATTTGTAGTCTAGTTTTTTCAATAGCAGCTGTAGTTTAGGCAGAGAGACGTAAGTTTTGAAGCTGTTTTCGTTTGTCAGTTACAAGCGCTTCGTATTTGGCAGGTCGCGTTTCAACAGATGCCGCAAGTTACGATTTGATAGTTATTGCTGTTGCAACAGTTACTGCTCATGTCTTCTGAAGGTTAACTTTTACTTCGTAATTGCAAATGTGTGCTGCTTTTAGTAAGACTTAGCCCATTCAATTTCCCTCTCGTAGAGATCTGATGAGGCAACCTGATATCGGCGAAAACGTTTGAAATAAACCTAGTTTTAATTATTCGAACTGACGACTACTACACGCGTGCAAAAAATAACGGTTCTTTAAAAAGTAACAGAAAATTTATTTAACCAATATTAGTCATTTGCAAAGTAACAGAAGTGTTAGGACCACCTTCTTTGGCGAAATAGGCGTGACAGTTCGGTTTAAGCCAAGCAAACCTCGTAATGATCTTATGGTAAAAGTTGCACTATAAAGTACTGCTGAAACAAGGATTATAGCATCATTCTTACACAGTTTGGCATCGAAGTGTCTGAGATATAGCCTAGCAAATCAAAAGTTGCAAAAAGTCTGAAAAGGTGCATAAGTGGGATAACTTTTGTGGCGTTTTGGAGCATACTACAATACTTGCCTGTTTTGAACATTTTCTGACCAAGTAGGTTTATAGTTATTGGGAAATCTGCAATTACTTCATATATTTTACGTTAGAAGAGAAAACAATTTTTTAACTTTTCCTGGATGTTCAAAACGTGCTCTAATAAGTGGTTTTTGCTCCTAACCGGTGCTCTATTAATTAAACGGGTTTCAATATAGCTATCATCCAAGTGTAAAGTATATAGTGATAGACTGGTGTTTTACTGGTGCTTCATTGTTTTGGCCTTTGGGATATTTATTTAAATAATATTTTTTCTGTAACTAAGACAAATATCATGAGTCAAAAACCAAGTGACACAGGTCGAAAATTTTAAGTGGCAGTCAAAAGAGGGCTAAAGCTAGGGCAAAAAAGGCCAAAGCAGGAAAAACAAAAGGTGCGTTGGACAAGTATTTTAACAGAACTACCTCAGAAAATGCACAAGAAGTTCTAGAAGAGTCACACCACAGTGAATATGGCGACAACCTAGGCAACCGGGCTGATGATGTGAGGTCAGATAATCAAAATGGAATTTTATGTACGGCCAAGTGTCATGAGTCGGAATGTTTGGGACAATTTAGTCCAAAGAGAATCACCTACGATCAAAGCAGAAGTTTCCCCCAGAAACCAGTGTGACTGGACACGGTTTTCTGAGTTCGACTGCAAAAGTGTAGGAATGCTACTGCCGAATGGTCTATGGCTAATATATTCGGCATCGAAAATATAATTTACTGCTACTACTGCAACTATTTAGCTATGGATGTGCAGTCGCTCTACAGCCAATACCTCCTCTGGAGGTAATGAGTGCAGTAACTCATGGATTTATTGGTTGTTACGGCGTTATCCGTTGAAGACTCTGCTAGAGGGATAAAACTGGGGGTCATGCTCCCGACCTTTCCAGCTTCCCTCTTTCACATCAACGATTTCTATCAATATGACTTGACGCCTCCCTGAAATATTTCTGCACACGCCAGTGAGTGGGGCCCCGCAAAAATACTTCCAATCGGGCCCCGCACTTGCTAAGGCCGACCCTGCTTTCAAGCACTGGGTTCAACACTGCCACCATCCTCTCGGAAACAAAAAGCTGATATGGCAGACTTTAAAGTGACCTACTGAGCTGACACCCAAACAAGCTGGAAATTTTGGAGGCATTCAAAGTCTGACGAAAACCACTGGCCTACCCGCATAGTGGCTGACCAGACAAGGCACGGCCTCTTTCGGCACAATTTTTCACATCGTCGCGTTATCGTGAGCGCCTGAGCGGGATCGACGGATATCGTTGATTTGTCCAAACTGAACAAGGATAATAAAAGTCATGCGTTAATCTTTATCGTCATTGACGTTTTTTCGAAGTTTACTTGGGCCAGGCCGCTGAAGAACAACACAAGCAAGTGTCCTCGCAGGGTTTTTAAAAATTATAAAAGATAATCAATTAACGGTTTCAAAACTTTACGAAGCTTTTTAACAGTTTCACAAACTTTCAACAAAATGTGATATATGACAAGGTTGTCGGAAGCCAGGCTTTCTCCAATACAACGACTTAATTTGCTAAGTATTGCTGAAGGCTGGAAATTACGTGGCCGTAGCTGAATTAAAGCGAAGACAAATTATCCCAGGCGTATGCTTCATCTCACGTTTTGTGTTGTCTAGTTTTCAAGCAGTGGCGTAGCCAGCCCAGAAATTGGGGGGGGGGCAAAATGTTTGATTTTAGGCGAATAACACTATTTTCTTTGGAAAAACGCCTCTCAAAGCAAAAATGACTATATTTTCTAAACATTTGGGGGGCAGGCGCGCAACCAAGAGGGGGGGTATTTGAGGCATTTGCCCCCCTCGAAATTTTCAA
>JGI24021J15306_10011115_pt1 | contig 11196 bp, 7 predicted proteins | sample Ectturendosymbi1_FD_15306 | JGI IMG/M metagenome (IMG submission 15306)
GCCACCTTGACTACCGCGCAGGCATAACGTGCTTTTGACGTAGAGGCGACGTTGGGATCACTGGCATGCAAGTGTGAAAAGGGGGGTTGTGAGGCCTCCACAAGGCACGGTTCGGAAAGTCCATTTAAGTCTCATAACCGCAGCGACGCATGGATGAGATAGCAAGAAATAAGTGCTAAGACCGGACCCGGAGACATTTTTCAATTTCGGCAGAAGCAAGAGGCTTCGCGGTCATTTCTTAAGTAAAAACATGGGTGAATTTCGGTTGTATCTATGATGGCAGCCGGAGCCCGAACAAGAGTCGGTTTCTCAAATTTGAAAACTTTCCGGACTAGGATCCGATTTCAAAATTTTTGGAATAAGAGCAAAGTCCGAGTCTGATTAAGTGACTCCGGCCAACTCTAATTTCAAGGGTTCATTGGCAGATATGTTAAAACCACCCAAATCACATATTTATGGCTGTTGTGGAAAATTCAAGAGAAACAGCAGGCGATAGTGTTTCACGAAAGACCGCAGAACCACTTAGTAAGTTTGGGATGTGACACCAGGGCACAGTGAATCATTTTCGTACACTTTCGATTCATCCAAATTTATTTCAAGTGATCAAGGCGTTTCTCACACAATTCCCCGATTGTGATGAGCAATTGAAGTCCACAAGCATGGACTGACAAATCGACCTTTCGTGACTCGAGCCACAATTCTATTTGAATTGTCGATGAACATCGATTTGCATTCACACGTGGTCAGCACCGGGTTCGGTTTTAATTGGTTGAAAGCGATTCACAACAATACACGTGGACAGTGGAAGAAGAACGAGGTTGATATTTAGGCTAGAGCCCTGAAAGCAAACAAAACAGAGGCGAAAACGCTGCACAGTACTGGATGCGAGCAACGAACTCCCTCCTGTACTGGATGCGTGCAACGTACCGATTAGCAATACAAACAAACATAACGAAGTTTGTAGCAATTTCACAGAGTTTCATAAATGATCAACTGCAAATAAAGTGCAAAAAGTATGAAACTCGATTCGATCACTGCATTAAAAAGAATAGAAAAGTAAAAAAACGTCATTGGGATCTCGGTTCACGACTGCATAGTGCTTGCGTATTACTGAGATCAAAGGCCACGCAAATAGGCACATGACCCAAAACAGTTGGTTGTATTCGGAATGAGGAAAATGACTTCAGTCAATGATCGGTAACGTTTCGCATTAAATAATAATTTCCAACTTGGTGCGTTCCTGGTCAGCTTTGAAAACGTACAATCTTTGTGTTGCTCGAATGTTTAGTTACTGGTAGTTCTAAACAGAAAGGATGAAGTGAGATCTGTTACTGCGGCGAATGTTCAGCGCAGTCAAAGCTGAATTGAAAGGCATAGATTGCATCTGATGTTTTGAACGCAATGATAGAAACGATAATAAACGTTTGAATGAGCGTCGCTGTTGCTTCAAAGCATGATTTCCGACCAATCACAAACTGAACTCCAGGTTCTTTTGCAACATTCCCCGGATGTAAACAAAGGTTACAACTTTTTCAGAAACAAAATCCTCCCAGTTTGGTATGCTTAGCGCAATACGTCATAAAGTGGCGCGCGCGGGAGTTGCATAGCAACGAGAGAAAAGTTTACTATACTGCAGGTTTGGCAGGAAGTTTGCTCGGCACAAACTACAGTCCGGAAATGCTTCTTTTCTACAGAAGTACGTAATTAACCACAGTAACGTTTTCGCCGCATTTGATTTTCAAAGCAGATTTCCTGCAGCATCAGTGGAACAAGTTGAACTCAAAGCGGAACTCGAAAGAACTCGTAAAAGACAAACAAACTCCCCTGGTGTCAAGGAAAACCATGGAAACCATTGGAAAGTCAGCATTACTCACTTTTTTTATACGAATCATTAACATAATGTCAAAAAAGAACAGAAGGCCCGTCATGAGATCCATGAATTCAATGCACCAAGTACAAATCCTATTTCAGATTCAACGCGGTCAGTAATTGGGCCACCAAGTGCAAATGCTATTTCAGATTCAACGCGGTCAGTAATTGGGCCACCAAGTGCAAATGCTATTTCAGATTCAACGNGGTCAGTAATTGGGCCACCAAGTGCAAATGCTATTTCAGATTCAACGCGGTCAGTAATTGGGCCACCAAGNGCAAATGCTATTTCAGATTCAACGCGGTCAGTAATTGGGCCAATAAACAATGATAGGATGAGACATTCGCGTTGGGTGTTTCAAAGCCATCAGCTGACTTTGCCGTTCTTCTCTGAGCTGTTAATGCTTTTCATAATAATTAAATTACCGAATACCATCGCGCTTTCCTTCACCACAGACTTGGTTCGGATCGGTAACGGTAATATGGATCTACGTAAAAATGACTTTGCTTCGCTACTTCCCAACTTAGGGTTACCGCAGTAACACGGATCGCAGGTTCGGTTACGAACCCTTCACATCGAGGTTATCCGTCAATTGTCCATGTTACTGGAGTTTAACTCCAGTAAAGCTTCTTTGTTCGCTGCTTTCGTCTCCGGGGTGTTCGAAGACGAGGACGCGCTCCTGCTTCGCAACGAGTCTTTGTTTGTCCTGTGGTATTCCTGGAACTGTGTTGAAAAGGGGTGCATTCTACTTCATTCAAGTTTGCAAATAAACGTGAATTCAAATATTTTACTTGAATAAAAGCTGATAATGCCTGTCTGGTAAGTGAAATTCATACTCTGATGTGATCTTAGTGTCTGATTCGTAGCTGAGAAAGGTTTCCTTTCGACAGACAGTGCGTTCAGACATAAATGCTTGTGACAAAAAGACGTCGGGTGTTTGGGTGAGGATCGAATCTGTGCGATTTTCTGTAGTTACTTGTTTTAACGAACAATCATACGAAAACACGGTTTCAAAATCTACGAGTCAAATGTGCATTTTTCACGGGTCAAAAACGTATAGCTGGCTTGTGTTGCATGACAGAAAAATCGTTGATAAAAAAGTAAAGCGGCAAACGCAGCACAAAATCATTTCATTGAACACCTCAACCAACTGAACTGATATTGAGAATCCTTCCTATGTGACGCAAATAGGAAACCATTTATGACATCACATATTTTTACACAATAGCTGTTTATCTTGATCTCTACGCTGATAGACAACGGGAGTATAAAATAAGTAGCAGTGCTTACCTCGACATAGTAGTAAAGCGCCATTCCTAAAATAAGCACGGCAAGCATGATGTATATTTTGACGGAGACACATATGAAGCTCTGGTATGCAAACGTGATGACAAATCCCAACGATTCCCAAAGTCTATAGTTGGCGAAGCTTGCCTCCTGGTTGCTGACAAACAGGACTCCGTACAATGCTGCGAAGGTAAATGCAAAGGTCCGTTCAAGCGTCAGGAAGCACCAGAGATGAAAAAACGACAAAACGTTGGGTAATTCTAAGTGTGACCTGTGCGCGAAACGATGCGATCAAGCAACAAAGTACATGTTAAATTGACCGAAACCGCATTCGACCAGAATTTTTTTTGCAGTTTTCCGAAGCAGAAGCGGATCAGTATCCAAAGCTCCGTAAACGCTGATGAATATTCGAAGCAGATTATAAAAACGGATCAATATACGAAACAGAAAGTAAAAGCGGAGCAATATACGATGCAGAAACAGCGGACGATTCATATTTTTGTTCAAGGCAAACTCTTCGCCCCAATTTTCTGCACAATTGATGACAAGGCATTTCCAGAAAGTATCTACACGCAGCTTTACAGTATGTGGCAACTGTTTCCAACGTCGTGCACGCTAGTAGGAACACTGATAGACATTGTCTGAAACCAGACGACAAACAGGAGTAGTGGCACTGCCCTGTACAACTAACCGTTAAGTTGGGTCTGCCAGACCGCGTCGGCCATCCCCCACAATGCGACCAGGATGAAAAAGAGCGGGGCGGCACTTGGATATGGATACGGGATCCAGATCTGGAAAAAACAGTTTGGTGTTAGTTTCTTCCCAATTCGAGAGATCATTTGGTGAGACATTTAAAGTCAATGTGAGAACAACAGTCAAAAGATTCATGTGATAGAATTTGATGGATCACCATCACACACCCTAGGCGGAAAGCATGGTAGACTCTGTGCTGCAAGGCACTTTACTGAAAGCGCTAATGAAATGCCGATTGCAGAATTAGCAGCAGTAGCTCAGCAACAGCAGTCCAAAAGCGATGGCAGAGTCGCGAAACGTGGCATCAAGTCTTTCAATGAACTCAAAAAGACGCTATCAACATCGCATCGCAGTCTTGTTACCGTTAAGTTCTCTCAGAACAGTGCGAGGATCCGGACCAACATGAGGTTTCGGCAGAGCACAGGACTACTACTGCTGTCAGTTTTGTTCTTATCATTTTCACGCGGAAAAGAATGTGGTACAAAAATGTGCAAAGCAACGCAGAAACGTTTAAATTGTCCCGGTAAGGATCCGTGTAAGCATGGCCCTGTCTTTCATCTATTCATTGACATAAGCTGTATACATGCATAACGGCGGGGATTCAGGACTGGTGGATAAAATAACACTACCACCCGTTGACAAGCTAGTGCGGCAATTTTCGTAATAAGCCGATTTCCATACTCGCTCGACTGGCGTTAAATCCGAAAACTACATCCTCACTCACCTGAAATACAATGATAAGAGCTATATTGATAAGGAATGCTAAAGTGAAGAGCGGCCATCTTCCAGTGTATTTCTCCACGCGACCGAAGCTGAAGGAAAAGATTGAATCACAAGCTCCATAACAAATCAACACGAATCCGACCCAATTCACCGCTAGAGGGCATGTGATGAACGACTGCAAATCACCAAACATAAAGTCACCACTTACCTCCCGTGTGTGAGTTGAATCTGGTCATTAGAAAGTCTTTTAAGCTCTACCTCTCAAGTTTTTCCCCAAATGTTTTTCAAGCTACCACAAATTAAAAAAAATCAAATTATGTAACTACTGGCGATGCCAGCACTCACACAACGTAAGTGTGAGGGTAGGTTTACATAAAAAAATAAATCATGAGAAACAAAAAGTCTGCAATAAAAATTCATTCATAAACATATTTCAACAACCAATGGAAAGAATATGTTTGGGTACTGTCTACAAGCTTTCGAAATCGTGGTGTCTCTTCTGGACTTCGGAGTCAGAAATTTTTTATCGGATTCTGGTTCCAAGTAAAATTTTTTTAAAATTAATACTATGTGAAACAGGTTTATTTACACAAAGTTTTCTGAAGTCGAAAACATCTTCACAAACTTGAAAGTGGCAAACCTGCATTTATTGACTGCTGCAGGATGTACGTTGATTAATATTAAAGAACAACACGGTTGCAGTTCAACTACCTTAAAAAAACTTGCACTGAACTAGTCTATTTCTTGCACCAGTGTCATTGTGCAGTAGTGCTCAGGATAAGAGCACCAGAAACAAGTGAACCCAAAAATATACAAGTTTGAGGTGGCACTCCAATGTTTGGGAAACACTACTCCATTCAATGTCAAACAACGACTGTTAAATTTAAAACATGCGATCAAATCTTCGAATTGCTTTAAATTACATAAGTTTCACAAAAAGCTGGAAGCTTCATCCGAGCGGTTCGGCAGAAAAGAACGACATAAATGATGTGAAAAATAAAGTGGAAGTTGTGACATGAAATATGTGAAAGAATAAAACAAGTATCCTTACCCTCGTATAATCACCAGTAAGGAAAGCCTGCTCGAAGCCACTGTACATTGTGATTGGTATTAACATCAACTGTCGTTTGTCTTTCATGTGTTTGAAGGTCGCGATCAACAGATCAAAGGGACCCCGAGTTTCTTTGTTTCTGAATAAAAACAAACACAGACGTTAATCGCGAAACCAAAAGTGCATAAACATGATTACGCGTATGTCCGAAAACGAAACGTAACAATAACTCAAGTGACGTCGCCACGCAATGTTCTTACGTAGCGATTCCCAACGATGAAGAATACACTTCAAAATCTTTAAAATCATGAAGAATGCACTTTAAAATCTATAAACACCAACCTAACGGTTTAACTACTTTTTGTTATGACACATATGCACAGGATTAAGGTGTGCAGCTGGTTGAGATAGAGCTGGTGAAGTTGGGATCGATTCCCGGCCGGTTCACACTCAAGACATGAAAAGGTACTTTCGGTCCAGCCTCGTACTCCGCTGGTAGATGGGTACAAGGGAACGGTACATGACATTGATGGGTGGGTATAAGGGAACAGTTGACGCGCGGTGCTGCCATTGACTCGCCACCAGTGCAGCATTCACTGCGAAAGTGGAGCTCTGCGTACGACGACGCAGAAAAAGCGGGGATAGGCCCCTGCTGTTGACTCGTGAGGCTTCCCCTTGCACCCATCCATCAACGCCGAGCACGAGGCTGGTCAGGCCGAAATTAACGTTTGTTAAGTTTTCGGTATGACCCGGCCGGGAATCGAACCCGACTTCAGCCTTGGTGGCGCGTGCTCAACCAACTGTACCCAATGAATGGAACACAAAGCACGTGTAAGTTTCATGCAATTAACCAACATTATCTTAACCCAGGGTCGTCCAACTACAGGCCCGCCGGCCACATGTGACCCGCCACAGCGTTTTCAGTGGCCCGCGGAAGATTTCAGAAAAAATATTCAAATTTGAAATTTGTTGAAAACGTGTGAGGTTGCACTTGTCTCACTGAATTGCTTGCGGTGGGTGAAAGTGGATTTGCACAAGAATAGTGGATAATACCTTAACGTGTGTAACATTTTTGTTTATTTATTTATTTTGCGATCAAAATAGAATGTACGGCCCCCAGCTAACTCTCGGCTGGGCACCTCTCTGAATAACCTCTGTGTTTTTTCAGTGCCCCGGCGTTCGTTGTCTTGAAGCGCACATCTGGCGTAATTAACTCAGTACCGCCAATTGAATCTGTCTATCTATCCGCTAAATGGGGCCTTCTCGAAGTGGCCCTCGAGCCAGGTCCTTAGCTACGGGGGGCATTCGGGGGCGATGCCTCCCCAATTTTTTGACCCCCAATTTTGTTATGCCCAGAATTTTTTTTATGAAAACATATGATAAAAACAAAAATATTTCCCCTTAAAAATGTATTTTGCCCCCTAAACTCTAAAACCTGGCTACGGACCTATATTGAGCCAAATTAAATGCCATCCCTGCAATGCATAGCATCTTTCACTAGAAATGTACATTCACATCCACCAGCATTGCGCAAACAGTTCAGGGCGAGAAGCTACTTTCGCGCGACGCACATTCAGCACGATATCAAGTTACTGTCACGTCATAATCGATATGACCAACGCGTATTGGAGACGCGAAGCCGTTGCCAAGCAAGTAAGTATTGTTATTTCTATTTTTGTAAACAAATCACGCATATTTCGCTTGTAAAAAATGACACTGCCGCATGCTGGCACTCTACAAGATTTCTTAGTTTTTACGTTTCATCCATTTTCCATGGTAACCTAGAGCAGTGGTCCTCCACAATGTCTAATAAACTTTCCAAGCCCGGGGACCCCTATTCCTAAATATATCGGCTAGGGCAGCGATCTTCAACCGGTGTGCATGGTGCACCCTAAGGTGCACCAAAATATGCGTAGGGTGCACCACTAAGAAATAGTTCGCAAAGGTGCATCACAAATTTGTCACACTAAACAGATAATTTTTACAAAAACTTTCTGTTAGCAAAAATGAACCATTAACCAACCAATAACTTTCAGGATATAACCAAGACTTTGCAGATTCTAAGTGTGGTGCACAAGCATGACACCATGTAAAGCTACTTGTAATTAGACGATTATTTGTGATTCATAAGCAACAGACTATCAGCCATTATCAATTGAATTATGTAGCTGAGTTACTGAATTAGGGGACTTGCCTATTTAGACCAGGGTACTTGCAGACATGGGCGCAATTACGTGGAGGACAAGGGGAAGTGTCAGTAAATAGGGTGCATGAGTTTAAGTGCTAAGTAAATAGGGTGCATGAATTCGTCAAAACATCTTTAAGGGTGCACCGTAACGAAAAAGGTTGAAGAGCACTGGGCTGGGAACCTCTCGTCTGTGGTTGTCATTAGTCAAAGTGGTGGTCCTTGTTGTTTGAGAATTTGAAGGTTGAACGAAAACTCTTGGTCATTCCTCCTGGTGACCCTAAGATTTTCCAGGGGGACCTAGTTATGAATATGAACAACTGTCCTATAATGAAATACGAAACCCAAATTTTACCATGAAAAATGATTTTATTTCATGACAAATAATTTTATTTGATGACAAATGATTCAATATCATGCTAAATGATTCCACTTAATATCATATAATTCCATTTCATATCATATGATCCCATTTTATATCACGTGATTCCTTAAAAGGAGTCAGCCCGAGCATGCAACGAACGAGCGCGGTAAATGAATCTCTAACCCGATTTTGTACGTTAAAGATCCAACTACGTTTGAAACTTTCACTTGCAATTCCCCCCTAAATAAGCTTTTGATATAAAGTGCGTCAAATTAGGTCATCAAACCTGTTTTTTCGCTGATACATTTTGCTCCATAACAAAATTAAAATAGGCCGCTATCAACAGATCAAACCCAGTTTTCACTACAGTAGCTTATATTTTCGGACATTGTAACCGAATTGACTTAATTTTTTCAGTCATTTGAAAAAAATCGGTCTATGAGCGAAAAAAGGCCTGGCATCAAACCAACCTGATTTTCACGTTATCCACAAGGAAGGCCATCACCAAAGCGCCACAGATGCCAACTCCAGCGTAGATACCCATCAACAAGTAAATGGTCCAATCAGGTACATCCCCGCTTTCGATATTGGTGACCGGACAGTTGCTGCTGTTGAATTTCAGGCGCCCCTCGTCCAAGTCTTTCTGACAGTCGTTTTTGCCGCAGTAGTTCTTGATGTATTCCTCCTCGAAACAGGATGGAAATTCTGCCAAGACGAGAACTTGTAATTCTTGGCGCTAAAAAAGGTGTTTTCACATTAAACACTGGCATTCACGTCACGTTTGCAAAGCACGTGTGATTTTTGCACAAACAACATAGCGCAACTTGTTTCGCATGGGCGAGTATAAACCCAGCGATGCGTTAAAACGGAGATTGTGACGTCGCTCATTTTCACATTAACATGAAAAACACATTAAGTGTTGACACGGAGATGGTGACGCTGACGTTGGAATGCAAACGCTATTCTTGGGTTTTGATAAAACAAAAATATGCTGCGTGCTCGAGTGGCAAAAACGACAAACAATGATGGCGCTTTTTCTTCTGTAAATAAACAAAGCACAATGTTGGAGAACGTCGCGAAAAAGTTAGCCTCTAGCATGTCGTGCATAAACTGCCAAAATATCTTCAAATTGTTAATTGATTTTTGACCACTTGGAACAGAAACACAAATCTAGGATAACTGGATAAATCTATCTTTGTTCTTGCGCATTTCCAAGAACAAGAACACAATACAAAGAAAAATATGCAGTCATGGAAAAACGTAAACTCACCCAAGTTCTGTGCTTCGCCTGATGACAGGACAAAAGATGAAATCAGGTTTCCAATGATGAAAGTTGATTGGAAGAAGAGAAAGAAAACACCGAAGAAACGGTTCACCACTGCATCCACGGTTTCTCCCGTCAAGCGAGCGTACCTGGGTGAGAGGGAAAAAGTTCTTGGTGATTAAAAAGGTCAAGGTTTGAAAGTTCGAAGTATACTGCATGGATATGCTTCTGAGTTAACCTCAATAGTCACCCAAGGGAGAATTGTTTGGCGAACTCTGTGACTGTTTGGTGAGAAGTTACAATAAAACTTTTGTTGGAATCACTTCGCCCCAGTGCACAGCATCAAGTAGGCTCATTTCATGAAGCTTAAAGTACTTTTCTTAAAAGTCGCTATGCACCACATTTTGCAGATAAGCTACTTTTTGTTTGATTTTAACAGAATAAAGATTTTTAACCTGTGAGTTTGATTTCTAGCACTGTTTATGAATATGATTTGTATTCCGCATTTCAATTGCAAACGAAGGAAATTGATAGGTCAAAACAAAGTCAAAATTTATACATTATAAAGTCAAATTTTTACGTTTTTAAGTAAAAAAATCGGTNGTCCTGCTAATCAGTGTCTGGAACATGGGCGGAAAACNTATTTGCTATCACGGCCGCATGATTGTGGAATATNGCTTGCGGGCCGCAAAAATCAAATAATTTTGTTTCAAAATTATATTCTTTATCTTCCGAAGGAAAAAAAGGAGAGNAAATTATGTTAAGGAACGAGAGACATTTCTCTTGACTTACTGTCGTCGTGTCTGCTTTTCATAGAGCTTCGTTTGGACACGATTTTGCGTTCTTACTTGGGTAACGAAAATTCTGATGCAAGCCAATCAAATGTTCACACGGGCCACTTCTGGCCTGCGGGCCGCAGGTTCTCCACCCCTGGTCGACAGAGATCGTTGCAGGTATGTGGAAGTACTCCCCCAACACCAGTATCGCCGAAAGAAAACAAACAGAAGTTGGCAAAAATCAACGAAGGAACTTGAAACCTACCAAGTGAGCTCCAAAATATTTTTAAAATTCCTCCTGCAACTACGTCTTGCACATTGCAAACGAGGCAAAAAGGACACTGTGTGATTTAAACATTTGAACTTGCTTTAAACTACTGTACTTTCAATGCGTGGAAAGTGTGAAGGAACTGATTAAAAATCAATGAAAGACGGAAAAATTTCATTGTTTACTTAAAAGGTGTTCTATCTGTTAAACAAACTTATGGCGGTCCAACAGAATCCTTTCAACACAAGCTCTCCTACCTGCCACAAATGCTTGTTTTTTACAGGGCTGCAATTACTTTACCGCAGTGTTCGTACAAAAAATCAATTTAGCTTATTTCTGCCACTATTCGGAACGTTTCACGAGTGATTGCATCCGTCTGTGACAGGAAACAAGCTGCTGGTCGCTCTGGTGACAATGAGCAGATGTTGTAATTGCGGAAAAGTCGCAGTGTTTCTTGATTCAACAGGAATCAAGGAAAATTAATAGCAGCAGTCCAAGACTACTTTACAAAAATGATGTAATTCAAAACTTTTCTACGGACGATCCTGAACTGTATGAAAGCAAGAAACACTTAGTTTGTTCAATAAAAACGAACCTCTTTGCCGCAGTGGTGAGATAAGCGCACTTCGCCGACCATAGAGGAGCGGCACCCAAA
>JGI24021J15306_10011116_pt1 | contig 11196 bp, 5 predicted proteins | sample Ectturendosymbi1_FD_15306 | JGI IMG/M metagenome (IMG submission 15306)
CAGGAAAAGGGAGAATTGACGAACTGTCAAACCATCAAAGAAGTTGTGTTTGGAACAAGGAATAACTAAAAATTAGCTTCATTGCACGCTTCCAATGTACGCTGAAAGGCTCTGCCTTTCTTGATTTTTCGTGAACTGTTACGCTCTTTAAATCGGGTGGCTTCTCTCTGGCACTCGTCTCGCGCACCTGTGGTATCTCCAGCGGTAAAGTGTCTTTGTTAGACCGCTGCCAAACGCAGATTTTCTTAGCAGTGACTGGTTTATGAGGCTCTGGGAAGGTCAGCCTTTTAGCTTTGAAAAAAATTTTTAGTAATGTCGTTGCAACTAGCCACAGTTGGTGTGTTTTTCTTTACTTGTTTTCAAGTGCCAACATTTCGCCTGTAACATTTGTCTTACATTTCCAGGACTGATGATGCGTTGGAAAACACGAAACTAGTTTCCCCGTCAATAAACTGTGACTGATTTACTTGCCGCCATCTTTGTGGCCTTTAACTATGAAAATCAGTCGTAGTGTTTCATACCTTACTGCCCATTAGAAACAAATCTTAAAATTATCTGCTGATACACACAATTACTCAGAGCCACGCACAAACTGCTCGAGGGATTCAAAAGGTTCCGAAATTTTTTATATCAAGTAGAGGGAAAAATCTGAATTCGCACAAACATGTTGTTGTAAAGGGCATTACAATAGACTGGGTTTTTGTAGCATACTCAATGTCTGGAAATTTTGCATGGTGGAACATCATAATTTTTCGAGTTTGTAATATCAAACAACAATCGAGCCATAATTGCACAATTAACACTAAGCGTCACAATGCGCATATAATCGCATCACTGGCCATCTTCAGCGTGGTAATCGCAATGTGAAGCAGAAATAGCAGTGCACGCAATTGGCAATTTAAATTGTTGAATCGGTAAAGTTAGCTGGAATGATTTGTCCGAATAATGTTCTTTTGAGTAGTACCACTTGCAAGCTTTCATAATAGTTGGTTCTTTTGATGAAATAAACCTACAGCCGAGAATATTCAAATTCTCACTCTTGAAAGCTGCATTTTCGGGCTCCCAAAAATCTGGTATCAGACCCCCAGGGGTACGGGTTGTGAACAGCTGTCTCAGAGCTTTAGGGGAAGATCCCAAAGTTGCCACTAGCCACTGGCCAGCCGCTTTCTCAGTGCCACTTGCGAAGACACTTTGTCGTGGCGTAGTAAGGCTAAATGCTGCCCGGGGCCGAACATAAAAGAGCCGCCCTTTCCACCCTTCAAATTTGCTTGCAAGAAATTAAAATGAAAGAAGATCATGTTTCGTGCTCATAAAGTATATAAGGGGCAATCAAACACACACCAACTGCAATGGTTCTTGTTTTTTGTCGATTTATGATTCCTGCTTTTTCTGTTTGGAGCCATCTTTCTTATCATTACTCTTCCTATATTTTCTGCTTTCTTATATGCATATGTAGACTCCGAATATGTCAACTTTTTCCGTTTTGGCGTTTTAGTCTCTGGTAAGCCGCACCACTCAGCTTCATTAGTTTACTCCGGGTTTTCTCAACCTGTTCACTATGAATGATTTTTTGACGGTTCACGGCCAAGTATTATTGAAATGGAGTATGTTGTGCAAGTTGGATCCTTCAACGTAAATGTTGGCAGCTCATGGGCTGCAAAGGACATAATACGCTCTCTTCTGTCATTATGCTTTTGAGATTGTTGCAACACAGAACTTTCAACGTAGCCTACCACGTAGTGCACAGTATGCAGTTACTGCAGACAGGCGGCTTACGTTGCCATGAAAACAAAAGCTGGAAGCAAGCTTAATGTGGAATATGAAATGATCTGTGGGGTGCGCGCCATCTGTTGCAATCGGCAGCAAGTGTTTCCCAAGACTGTGAGGACAGTGGAGAGATATGGAAGCTGGCTATGTTACGCTTGATAATATCTTTAAAGCGCAGCTTGCGTCTGCTAGTTCTCTGCGAAGTGCATTGTATATTTCGTCGTAAAGGTTGCCTCGGGGAGGCAACCATTCCCCATACGACGGGCGTGGGGCAGGCCCTAATATTTAGTTTGATAGTGAGGTTGTGACTGTTCCAAACCTGAAAAAAAGTTGCCCGAAGCTGGTCGAAGCCTTTCCAATTCTTTGGTTGATTTCGTTGACCAGATTATTGGAAGAGTTGAAATTAGATTCCAGATATAAGAACTTGTTGAAAACTTTAAAGCAGTGAGCCGTTGATAAGAATGCGTGGTGGATTGGGTGCTGCGAGTGTCATTGCAACGGTTTTCGTCAAGCTAAAGGTCCTGCCAGTGCTGGCTTTAGTGAAGCGATCGCACAAGTTTTGCAAGCGCATCTACTGTATGAGTGAGCAACTAGAGCAGCGTCATCGGTGTACTAAAGTTCACGAAATTCGTGAAGTACACTCTCGGTCTTGGCTTTAGCGCGCAGAAGTAAAAGGTTTAAAGTAATCCGCTGCTACGAGTGTGGGGTATGACTCGGTCCTCCTTTGATAAAGCGTGGGCGAGAAGAGCTGAAAAAATGCCGAACAACCTCAGAGCTAGGACGCAGTCTGGTTTGATCCTTTTGCAAGTTAGAAAAGTTTTGCACATGGAGCCACCAAAGTGGACTCTTGCCAATTCAGTGTTCATGTGGAACGCTACAAAAATGGAAAGTAACGTTTCAGGGAGCACTACAGTTTAAATATGTTGTGCAAGGCTCACTGTATAGAAGGCTTTGTTCAGGTTTATGAAAACCACACAGAGCGGGAGAGATTGCTCAACGGTTTTTTCTTGGAGCTGTCTAAGAGTCAGTGGTGTCGGTTTCAGCAATAACTTCAAGATCCGTTGACGGAAAAAGATATTACAAAATGGCTTGTCAAATACACAAGCTGATCTTGTTCTCCATATCCAGCTGCCAAATAATAAAGCTAAAAGGGAAAATAAGCTTGTTTCTTTTTTTTATTTGCTAAAATCTTCAAATCAACAGAAAACTTGGTGGTTGAGTATGCAACGCACTCTTTTCCAAGTTGACTGTTAAGATCATTTAAATTTACGTGAAAGCCACGCTGTCAAGTAAACTAGTCTTTATTCCAAATCATGATCTTACCTTTGTGTTACACCAAGGCAGAAATAACCCCATTGTAAAAACCGCAAGCATCGGACCACCGAAAGAACCAGAGGCAATGTTCCCAAGCTGAACAATTGTAGTATCGAGGTGCTCAATGCACAGCGCATAGGTCATGGCAAGAAGACCAAGGCAAGCCACTGAAACAACAAACAGGCCAAGCGTTTTGAATTAAGTCAGTTTTAAAGGCGTTGCAAGGCTAAACATCCTGAGAGGTACAAATCAACCAGACACTCAGTGGCGTAGCAAGGGGGGCCTGGGGTCCAGGGACCCGGGCAAAGCCTTCTGGGGGGCGGCACTTTTTTGAATGAAAATTAATTATTGAAAGAAGTTTAAAAGTTGTAGCTTCTTTGTTTATTAGTTTTTTATTTTTTAAAATTATTTTCAGTTTTTGTATTTAGAAGCCCTAAATTGGAAGGCTAGCTCACAAAAAACAAGAAATGTGGTTGTGGTGTGAGCAAACTAATGAAATGATTATACAAAAATCCGGGTAAAATCCAATGTGCTAAAGTACCTCAGTGTTATTTTTTGAAACCAGGGCTGTTTTGAAACACTTACTGGGACGCAATTGTGCCCCAGTACACACACATTTTCTCCAGACAAGACATCTCCCCTATCCCAGTAAAAGATCCTTTGAACAACGGAAAGAGATGGCATTCGACCGCAGTCTAGCAAACATTACTGGTCAGCTAGTTTGAGGTTTATATTTCCCCTCCTCTCAAAATCTGATAAAAAAGACCTTAGCTACCTCTGGAAAAATCACTATTGGCCCTCCCTTGGAAAAGATCCTTCCGACACCCATGACCCCTGCCCTTTCATAAAGCGGACAACGGGGGCGGAGGTGCCTTTTTATGAAAGTATCATAGGTAATTTCATGGTTTGCCAAGACCTAATTGAAACAAATTTATTGCAGCTCTTCGAGCACCCAGAAGCTTCGGAATGGTTTTCTATAATTTCTGGTATTATTTTTGAGGTTAGCATCGTTTCTGAACAGAAAAAAGCATACTTGGTAACGATTTTTTGTTTTTTTACGAATTTGCATTGGTCTCAACATTTTTACTGTCTTCCCCTGCCCTACCGCTGCTCCGGCGTCCCTGATTAAACTCTTGTGAAGTAAACAATGAAATGTTCTTTACATCATTGAGATCATATTATCAAATTTATTATTATGGCCTGCTATATGCACTATATATGCGTTTTTCAGTTAAAGATGGGCATACTACACGAAATATTAACATACATAAACATTTAAATCAATAAAGTAGGTATGCCGCCATCACAAGCCTTAAATTTTTTTGTTTGATCCCCTAGAATGCGCAAACGGTAAAAGTCAAGTGGTGGGCTTAGAGGAAACTTAAAACCAACAGGAAATAAATTTTGACGAAACATTCGGGGTCTATATCTGCATATGTAAAGAAAGCAGAAATTATAGGAAGAGAAATGATGAGAAAGGTGGCGACAAGCAGAAAAAGAAAGACCCATTTCAGTTTGTGTTTGATTGTGATTTCCAAGATTGCTTTGTTAATCCTTTTATCTTTAAATAAGCACGAAACATGGTCGTCTTCCATTTTAAATTCTTGCAAGCAAATTTTAGGGGTAACAAGGGCGGCAATTTTATGGTCGGCCCCGTGCGGCACTAGCCTCGCTACGCCAGTGCAGACACTGCTTTGCTATTCCGTTGCAACCTCGTAGGAAACAGGTAAAAGTTCCCAGTTCAAACGGTGATAACCAAACGCATGTAAATTTATGCAGAATGTAAGGAACATTTGTACCCGGTTCCATGACTATTGAGACCAATTCATTTGAGACCTCATTTGAGTCCACGACATTTGAGACATTCATTTTTCGTCTCTTTTATTTGAGACCACATTCAATTGAGGCCACATTCATTGGAGACCACATTCAATTTACGCTACGTTTAAGTGAAGCTTTTTTGATTTACTATGTATCAGATTTTTATGCTCCACCTTCCACTTCTTTGCGGGAGACCTGACGTTTTGCAAGGTGGCTATTCATTTGAACTTTTGCAAGGCTACGCCCTTCCTTGTCCAAGGTGACTCACCTTGGGTTGTAAATGCACTCTAAACTTGTGGTTGCAAAATGTAGTTCAAATTTTTCCGAAATTAGTGACTTTGTCTCGAGCAAGACATGCGAGCTGACAATGCGAACTACATTTTTTTGATTTGACAAAGGGAGCCAAAAGTTATGGTTATAAAAACGAAACTTCAAACGATCTGCCTATCATATGACCGGAACGAAAGGCTTGAAAGGGATTTGTGGCAAGACGTTCAGTCGGCGAACTAGACGCTATTTCAAAGGAGGTGAACTGCGCTAAACAAACTAAAATGAGCTTAACCCAAAAGCTTCCCACGGCTGGATTTGTGCTACGAAGGCAATGTTTGACCAATATGCTGCCAAAGCCAAGCTGTTGCAAAAATCACGTAAAATCAGTCATTTTAACAACCAGTGAGGTTAAGAAACACTTAAAGATTGCGGTGAACTGCTTTGCATGAATTCTTGATCCCTATCAACTCTATTGTTACTCCAAAAAAAAATGATTCGAAAAATATCTAACAGAACTGCTCATGACGGTGCATTCAGTTGACCTAAATCAAATGTTCCACAGAAGACAAAGGAGATAATCAATCGCATGTTCTATAAAAGAAAACAAAGCTATAGAAGAGCTGTGTCCCACCCAAATGGCCTACTGAGTCAAAAATTATGTCAATCTATCAGTCAGGGCCGCATATTGAATAACTAACTTTGATCTTAGCAAAGTAAATTTAGCTTAACCTAATGTACTTCAAGCGTTTGAATCTTAAGTGCAACGGTAACAGACGTGATAAAGTGGCATCGACAACTACCTGCATCAACAATGTCAAATTCAAGATTATCAAAATAACGACATGTCAGAAAAAAGGATCATTTATTTACTATAGCGAAAATCTACCCTGGACCGCAAGAAAAACTCGACTGGGTCACATGGGGCCCGCGGGCCCCGGGTTGGACATAGCTGGTATAGAAAAAGACAAAGGAGAAAATGATAATGGGGAAGATGTGTTGTTCTCAGCAGTGCTTGAGCTCGAAATATATCTCCAACCTAATGATATAGAGAGTACATGGTCTAGAACAACGGTGCACAACCCGCGGCCGTACGGCCGCATGCGGCCTTCGATAATGAAATTTGCGGCCGTCTACATGTAATTTAAAATGTTGGATTTGGCGGCCGTGCTGGCGTATATTGAAGCAAAACAAACGCAAGGTAAGAAAATTAGTCGACATGATGCATAACAATCTGGATGGTGATGTCAAAAAGAGTTATAGAATGAATATGCAATTTGACATATACTGGATTAAATCTATTATTTAATTAAACGTCAGTAAACAAACTTTAGCCTTGCGGCAAGCTTTTCAGGAACGATTAAAACTCGCAAGCGTATCTATTTTTCATAGTTAAAGGGCACAAAGATGGCGGCAAGTAAATCAGTTATAGTTTATTGACGTGGAAACTAGTTTCCGCGTTTTCCAACGCATCATCATATACATTGTAGACGTATGCATAAGTTATAAGACTATCAGTTTTTTAACAAAGCCGTTAAACAAGTAGCTGATAAGTCAATTCAGATTGGCCCTCCTTTATTTTACTTTTTTCAAATCTAGAATCGCCTCTTACCTATGTGTGTGTAAAAATTATGATGCGGCATAGAAAGAAAAAGCAACAGTCAACCTGCAAGTAGACACTTGAGTGGTGAATTTATGCTACTCTATTCAATTAATACACTCGCAAATTTGGGTTTGAAAGAGACAGTGCCTCCCCAGCCACGAACCTCAGCGCACGTCACTGGAAAATATGTAGCTTCGGTGAGCTCCTAAATCAAACTTTTAATGCAAGCGATTACCTGCACTTGAACAACAAACTGCCAGAAGCAACATGCATACGTAAGTTTGTTCACTTTACCTGTAGGAATGCTCTTACTGTTAACAACACATGGCTACTAGCGCTGCAATGCAAAACATGTACCTCCAGCCACAACCTAAATAAATGACTGTAACTACTGCAATACACAAATGTTTCTAGATTGTGAATGCTTAACAAGTTGCAACAATCATTCTGATTGCAACCTTTCAATACCTCTTTCGTAGCATGCTACACATTCTGATATTGTGAGCCATAATGATAAGTTGATGTCAAATGATCTCTCCTTACTACCTTGTGACAAAAGATCTTTGCATAAAAGTATACGCAAGCTTGCAAAAATTGTATTTCCATGTTCAAAACTACCAGATATTAGGCCCATAACGCTGTCGGAAACACGAATTAAGGAAACTTCAATTATAGCACCACATCCAGGCTATAATTTCATTACAAAATTTCACAAATGCAAGCTGGAGGTGTAGAAGCTTACATTAAAAAAATTGAAGTATCTTCACAAACGTGACTTCCAGTTTAAACTGTGTGGATGTGAAAACATATGGTTTGAGTTATTAGGAAGCAAAAAACGTCAGAAAATAATTGTCGGAGTAGTGTACAGACACCCTCAATACAGCATAGATGAGTTCTCAATCATTTCATAAAAGAATAGCAAAAATTGCAAAATATGACTGTGCATATTATGTACTAGCTAGGTGATATCAACCTAAATCTACTTAATGTACCAAATAATAGCAGAATACCACAATATGTAGATGCTCTATGCAGTCTGGGCTGCTATTACTGGGGTAGCGAGGTTAGAATCTGCCCGGAGCCGACCATAAAAGTATCGCTTTTTCCACCCCTCAAATTGGCTTACAAAATTTGAAAATCTAGGAAGATCCTATTTCGTGCTTATTTAAAGGCATAAGGATTAAAAAAGTATCTTGAAAATCACAATCAAGCACTTCCTATTACATGTGCTAAGTGTTGTTTCTTGACTTTGTTCGTTACCAACAGAACCATCGCCAGGAGGTCTTCAATTGGGGGCTTTTACGTTTGTGCATGGGGATTGACATTCTAAAATTTGACATAACGTCAATTGCATTGTAATGAAACACTAAGTCCACCAAAACTCTCGTGGCAACGGCACTGGTTACCAACAGACGTCCTTTTCGAAAACTGTATTACCAAACCATGCCATGTGGAACATAGGCTCTTTGGATACTTAGCAGTGGTTAAACGTTTTACGTTCGGCGGTAACTGCGGTGAAAAACTTTATTCAGTGCGTCCATTCTCAAGTATTACAACCATTTTCATAAACGTCCTTTTAAAAAAACCTTAACCATAATCATATCTAAACATAACGTTTACCCTTGAGTTAGTTTTCAGACTAAGGTTCTTACTTCAAATTTATCAAAATGTGAGCAACACCTTTCCTTAAGCTTTTCTTGTTGAAATGATTTGAAATTTTCTATGACCGCAAATGATACCGTTGAACAAAGGGGACTTTCACGAAACTCACGCTGCCTATATGCTGTCTCTGATTCACTCTACTTGCAGTTCAAACTTCCAATCTGAGCTCAAAGTGACCCACTCAAACACACCAACTGCACTACCCCGCTTCAAAAACGGCATTGTTCGACACCATTACGTCATGCAGAAAAACAGCAGTTGTACTGAAACTGTGCAACGTTACCTTTGCAAAGTTATTCACTTCAACCAAAAAATTCAATCTTGATAAACCCACCTAATGACTAAGCTGGAGCTTATGGCACTCATTGGGGATATCCCACTGAACATAAAAAAATACCATGAGATGTACCAAGAAATGTTTTTTTTACAATTTTGGCAACGGCAAGCAGCGACATGCCAATGCCTGAAATATGATTCCTACCGGGTAAGTTAAAGACGAACAATCTTGCCCAAAGAGCGCTACTGCGATTCACTCACTGTTAGTGAATTGGACACACAACGTTTCATTTGAGAGGTGGACGCTATCACTTAGCTATCGCCATAGGCGTACGGGAAGGCGTTTCACCGGGTGGGCGGAAAAAAGTTGCCCTGAAAATAACAATTTGTCCTAAAAATAAACAATGTGCCCTGAAACTAACTTTTTTAGTTTGATCCAAATTGGGCCTGAAACCTCTTGAAAATCTGTTCTATATAGTTGAGTTTGTTTATAACGGCTTCGTATGTAACATCATTTCGCCTATAACGCTACATTTTGTTCGGGCTCGATGGCATCTCCTACATGCATTTCAATTCGCTTATAACTTCAATTCCGCAATAACGTTCTTTATACAATCCCTTAGAGATGCCGTTATAGGCCAATTCTGTAGTTACCTTGCTTGTTAACTCAATTTTCCACTGCATTGAATATATTTTTTACCACTCAGGATTTTTGAGCAAGTTAAGATTGCCCTGACTTTCTTTACTGTATTGAATATATATTTTTTATCATTCAGGATTTTTGAGCAACTTGCGCTTTCCCAGAAAAACAGAGTTTCCCCGAAATTTTTCACTGTATTGAGTACGCTTTTACATTCAGGATTTTCGAGCAACCTGCGCTTGCCCAGAAAAACAGAGTTTGCTCTGAGAATTTTCACTGTATTGAATATATTTTTTTACTACTCACGATTTTTGAGCAACTTGAGATTGCCCTGAAAAACAGAGTTTGCCCTGAATATTTTCATTGTATTAAAATATTTTTTATCATTCAGGATTTTTGAGCAACTCGCGCGTGCCCTGAAAACAGAGTTTCCCTGAAAATTTTCACGGTATTGAACATACTGTTTATATCATTAAGGGTTTCTGAGCAACTTGCACTTGACCTAAAGAACAGAGTCGCCCTGAAACTTTCACTGTATTGAATGTATATTTTCTATCATTCAGGATTTTTGAGCAACTTGCGCTTGCCCTGAAAACAGAGTTTGCCCTGCATTTTCACTGTATCAGTTTTTTTTAAGGAAAATGTTAGGTACCCAGTGTTAATCTGTAGGGACTCGATTTCTCTGATTCTAGGGACCCGAATCGGGTCCTTAAAACCCCTTAAAAAAACCTGCTGTATTGAACATATATTTTTTATCATTCAAGATTTTTGAGCAACTTGCGCTTGCCCTGAAAATAGAGTTGACCTGAAAATTTTCGCTGTATTGAATATATATTTTTTTATCAGTCAGGATTTTTGAGAAGCTTGCGCATGCCCTGCAAACAGAGTTTGCCCTGAATTCACTGTATTGAATATATACATTTTTATCATTCAAGATTTTTGAACAACTTGCGCTTGCCCTGAAAACAGAGTTTTCCCTGAAATTTTTGAAGACAGGGGGGGCGGCCGTCTTCCCCGCCCCGTACGCCTATGGCTATCGCCACCTTAGCGAAATTTTCTTCGCCAAAACCTAGGTGCCATGAGATGTTATGATGTGCAGTTAGAGCGTTACTGAACACCAACGGTAGGAGAAAAGATATGAAGCTAAGCTTAACCATTTGCCGTAGTTTTACGCAAAGCCTTTTTCATAAGATTTTGAGAGGAGGGGCAATATAAAACGCAAACAACCGGAAGTCTAACGTTTGCTAGCCTGCCGTGCCGTCGAATGTCATCTCTCTTTTTTGTTCAGAGGGCTTTTGAGTGGGGTGGCGGAAATGGCTTTGTCTGGCGAGGAAGGTGCAGGGACTGGGGCACAATTGCCCCCAGGGGCGAAAGCACGGGGGGATGAGGGGGGCTAGATCCCCCCCTCTAAGAGAAACCGCCTAAACACAAATTTGTTGCTGACATTTGTTAAAACACGAAACAATTCTGCACATGCATACATAGTTATATAAAGATTTCGATTATAAGTAGTGGTGTAGTGATCTGTTATGTTGTTACGTTACGAGTGTTACACTGCAATTGCACTAAGCAAATCGTGCTAAGACTATAGGAAACTCTCGCTGAATGCCGCTTTTCGATAAAGACGTTGTGATTCATGAGTCATAATGGCATTGAGAGAAACCGCTTCATTCATGATATGACGTAGAAACTCTGCACGTGTTGCAAAATGCGTTACGATTGGAGTTGTTCGTCCTGTAGTTCGAATTTCGAGTACCGTGATAGTCAGAAGAGTGCGAGGAAAAATGGATAAGTTTGTAGTTGTACAACGCAAGCGGAAAAGGAGTTCGTCAAGAGAAAGAGACTT
>JGI24021J15306_10011117_pt1 | contig 11195 bp, 5 predicted proteins | sample Ectturendosymbi1_FD_15306 | JGI IMG/M metagenome (IMG submission 15306)
GTCGCTTTCTTGACTTGCTTTTGAAATAGTTGAAGTCCTTTATTATTTGTATTCCAGAATCGAGGGACATTTCATGTTGAGGATGCAAAGCGAACTCAACAAACTATAGAAGAGTTTTCCTGGTCGAATGGGGAATCTCTCTTTGCTGTTATGCCGAGGGTCTTCCGTTCGACTCTCTCTTTAATTGGCTCAGGACAACGCGTAATTGTGGCTGCAACACTCATATGTAATCCAACTCAAAGTCAAATAAACAGTTTAGAAAGCAAATAAAGCTAACTCATGCTCTACAATTGGCTCACAATATCATAACAATTGACACTATAAAGACTTCAAAATATTCACTGTTAGCAGCAATGAAATGGGAAGTTCTGTAAAGCTCAGCAATAGCGTGCAAGATATCAAACGAGAAGACTAACAAGTATACAACACGAACGACTCATTAGAACTGGGCTACGCATATAAAAATGGCGAACTGTGCTAAATGTTATTACGCATACGCAGGGCCGGATTTAGCTGATTATTGGTCTTAGGCTAATCTAGTTGTGAGGCCCCTTCTCTCACTGTTGCGAAGACAAAAATGGAAAAGCTTTTATCGAATTGCGAAAGGCCGGAAATGACCGTACTGACCCTCTAAAAGTATGGTCAATAAAAAATTATAAATCATTACCAGCGTGCCCCACGATCACTGCGCTTGTTGCTACCTTCGACACTAAAAGTGTTCAGTCACACGAAGTTGTTGAAATCATACGTGGCTGGTGGAAACAGGATTATTAATTTCCACGGGCAAACCAGCCGAAACGCCACAGTTAAAATATTTGGCAATACACATGGCCTACGTTTTTTTATAAGTTTCAAATCTGTTTTTTCTTACTTGTGCTCAAAAAAGCAAGCACATTGCACATATGTGTGGCGGCACAAAGACGTTAAAGCACAACGTGAGGACCACGTTGCCACTCGCTTAACCACGGCTGTAAAAATCTCACGCACACGAGCAAAACACGTCAAGTAAAATGCAACCTAATGGTTGCAATAGTAACGTTCACGATTCGCGAGTTTGTTACTTTTTCAGACTGCTAAGAATCGAAGGGAATGAAACTGTGGACAATGGCGATTCTAGAACGAAAAAGCTGGGGGACCACTGCGAAGCCAAGAAAAAAAGTGGGGGGCCGACATAAGTGTCTCTTCTGCATGGTGATTTTCCGTTGTAATGAAGACTGATTTGCTATGATTAACCCTATCAAACCCAACATAGGCTTGTGAATATCGTCAGGACTCTCGCCAGAAAGTCTTCAAACGTTTAAAATTTTGCTGGCTGAAAGTTATTTTCTGTATATGTCCATGAAACGAACGTGAACGTGAAATTAAGCACAAAACTGGGGAGCCAAGTGGAAGGCAGCCAAAAATCTGGGGGGGGCATGGCCCACACAGCACCCAGCCCCCTCCTCCCTTAGAACCGCCACTGACTGTGGAGCGAAAGAATGTGAGGTTAAAGCAGAACGATCACCAGAAAGTCTGTAGCAGGGAGCTTTGCATTTGCGCAGGGCATTGACATTGGATAATTTGATAAAATCTCCGCTGATTTATAGTGTTTCGTGTTTCAGTTTGGAGGGGCTGAGCCCACCAATGCCCCCGTGGCGACGGGATTGGTTTAAACTTCCCCTATGTGGTCATTATTTAAAATATGTAGTTAGAAATAAAAAGCTACAATCATCGAATCAAGTAAGGCTGAACCCAGCACAGTAAACAATTGAAAAGATTTGTTCTGGCCTTCATAAAAAAATCATCTAGGAATTTATTAAAATTTGTTTGCTACCTTGGTCACTTTTAACGCACCGAGTGCTTAGTATGGACAACCATAGGCGTAGTCAGGGGGAAGTCATGGCCCCCTGCAAATTTTGAGAACTTGTAGTCATTTTGTACTTTGAGGGGCGTTTTTCCAAACAAAATAGTGTTATTCGCCTAAAATCAGACATTTTGTACCCCCCCACAATTTTTTGCCTCCCCACATTTTTGGGCTGGCTATGCCACTGTGGACAACATATCCTGGAACCATGTGACCGCTTAATTGATTTTTAATTCTTTTCAATGTGAAAAAAGACATTTCTCCTGAGTAGTTAATGACCATCAATCTAAGAAATACTGTAAGGGTCCACGTAGTTGGATAAACTGGGAACAACTAGTCTAAGGCATCATATCCAAACGTGCATTTGTCATTTTCTTGCTGTTTCCCTATCCTTTGTCGTGTGGGGGAAGAGTTCTGTGGTTGCAATTTCGCAAAGCGACTTTTGTTTGTTATTTAAACTCATCAATCTCTTCTCTGATTTGCTTTGCATGGAAGAGATGATCGGATAGTGGATTTTTATTATTCAATCCTGTCCTGTTTTTGAAAAATGATATCCGTATCCGATCCGAATCCTGTTTTGCTTGAAATCATACTACCTGTATCCAAAAACTATACGAAATGTATTGCGTTGCACAACATACATTTTTGTGCTGTGTCTATTTTGCCTTGTGGGGCAAAATAACTCCTGGATCTATTTTGCCTTTAGCTTAACACGATTGATTGAAATAGTCACATGACAAGTTTGGAATGCATGTCCTGCTTAGTTGACCATGAAGTCTGTAACAGCTCAGTCACATGCATGGATGATGGTTGTCATGGTTTCAGGGCAGGCAAGCAGTCAGGAGTTTCTTGTTTGAATTAAGTGAAGTGTAGGCTAAACCCTAACTTTAAACACTGAACCCCTAAACCTAAAACTTGACCCTACACTTTGACGATAAGCCCTGGTCCTAAACCCTAACCATAAACTCTTAAATCCCAACCAACTGTCTCTGCATATTGTACTTGTTGTCACATGACCAGGGTTGTAGTGGGGTGGAAACGCGTGGGAACCAGAGATGATCATGGAGCCGGAGTTCCGGAGTGATCTCCGGCCGGAGTTTGCATTTTAGGCTGAAGCAGGAGCCGGAGTCAATATTTTAGGTTCGAGTCGGAGCAGGAGCCGTAGCTGGAGTCAACATTCAGTTCTGTGCAGGAGCCAATCAAAATTTTCAAGGGAACAAATTTCTGCAATGATACTTGTTGTCAAACAGAATGGAATTAATTGAGACGTGTTTTCTGACCAGTGTCGTCATATGTGACAAAAGTGTGACACTGGGTGGGAATACCGAGCATTTCACCAGTAATGATGGTTTCAAAGTTATGGCTTAACCTATGCAAAATACACTGTGTAAGTGACAATGCCGTTCGGGAATTTCGGAATCCATGCCGTAACTATGAGAATATTTGGCTAAAGATGTGGGCAATAACACAAAACACATGATTAGAAACAATGGCTAACAAAATAGGTCATAGAAAAGTAAATGTGTGCCGAAATGACCTATGCACTGTAGGCCTAGTGACAAGATTTGATGATGATGTTAGAAGAAATGTGCAGTAGTGCAAAATACGATTTTATCGCACTGTGCAGATTTATAGTCTAGCCACCACCCGCACAGGTCAACCTCTGCAAACATTTTGGAGCTACACTGAACAAAGTTAGATGTTTGCCCTGATAGTTGCAGCTTCGAAGATAACCTATCTTCTTTGCATCTCAATTGCCTATGATTATAATATTGAAAGGGATTGTAGCCTAAGTACGCTAACTGTTCATGTTGTTAATATTTTTTGTATGATTTGCTTGCACATTGATGTTAATGGTTCAGTTTGGAACAATCATAGTTCATAGTTTTATCTGAGAACATGGTTCAAGTAGGACTACGATTCAATATTTGTGAACAGGTGATCAGCTGCTGACCTCAGATATTTAAAATGAGTCTTTTGCAAAAATTGAAAATTAACACTCACTTCAAATACTTGTCATCTATCTGGTTAATTGTTGAAACTTGAACTACTAACTAGTGTTTCAATGGTTTCCACTTCATAATTTAATTACAGTAGAACCTATACTTTTAAGGTGTATATTTGATAAGCAGCCTCTATTGTGCCTCATGACACAAAAACAGTTGTGAAGTTATTTTGTCAGTAGCAGCACACATTTGTTTGAGGTGATCACATGCCAAGTTTGGAATGCATGACCTACATAGCTGACCATAAAGTCTAATTTAAATGTGAGCAAGCTTTTAGTGGCTGTTTGTCTACATTGTGTAAAGAATAGCCGAAGCCACGACTTTGAACCTCAACATGTTGTGTCTCTCTGTATTGTACTAGTCACGTGACCATTTCAACTATTTGTGTTCTATCAAAAGCAAAATAGCCACGAAAATATAGGCTATTTTGTCTCATATGGCTAAATAGACAGAATCTTATTAACATGAGTTACTTGGATGTTTTTGGAGTGTTAGCAGTAGTCGGAGTTGATGTTTCAAAATTTTTCAGAGCAGGAGCAGGAGCAGGAGTCTTAAAGCATGGAGCAGGTGTGGAGTTGGAGTCTGAAAAATGTGACTCCGCTCATCTCTGGTGGGAACGACGTTCCCATACATTTTTTGATGTGGGAACGCGTTCCCATACCTTTTTGCACTGAAAACGATACTTGAAGATGTGAGATCTAAACGATTACATTAAAACATGGCTGCAATCTCACAGATGTGCTAGCAACACGCATATTCGCACTGCTAGTCAAAATTCTACACTGAAACAGGAAGATCCAATGTAGAAGTTCTTGCAGGCAAACGATCACTTTATTCGAACTATTTGGTGTAGCCTTCCTCTTTATTTGGTGTGGGAACGGCGTTCCCACACCAAAGAACAAACAAAGTTTGTTTGGTGTGGCACAAACTGACGTTCCGACAAACAAAATTTGAGAACCCCTGCTCTAGCTAGTCTAGACTACAGATTAGGCCTGCACTAGCTAACGTTAGTCCAGGTACGCAGCAAACAATGTCGTTAATGTAAATTGAAAGAGCCCTATCTTGCAACATCAGGATCAGATTCATGCTGACAAACTTGGCGTGTCCAATTCCAAGATTAAGAGGGGAATGGGATTACACAACGGTACAGAGCATAGGCGTAGCCAGTTGGGACCAAGGGGGCCATGGCTCCCCCAAAAGGTTTAGAACATATAGTTATTTTGTACTTTGAGAGGCGTTTTTCCAAACACATTAGTATTATTCGCCTAAAATCAGACTTTTTGGCCCCCCAAATTCTCGGGCTGGCTACGCCACTGGTACAGAGAATACATCATAGACAGACTCGGAGTCATGGCACAGAAGGCTGAAAAGATGCTTCTGAAGAAAATAAATGAATGAAAAACGGCTTTCACACGGGAACCGGATGCGGATCCGGATATCCGATACGCTTTTATCGATGTTTCGAGGATTCTGATTTTTGGAAAAAGTTGCATATTGCATAATCATTCATTTATTATAATAAATCAGAAGCATCTTTTCAGCCTTCTGTGCCATGACTCCGACTCGGCTTGTGGTGTAATCACTGTACCGTAGCATAATCCCATTCCCCCTCTTGAATATGCTAATTTAGTAATTGGGCCAGTGTTGCCAACTGATATATATATATATACCAAATTTTAAAAAATTTGGTATATTTTCAAAGTGCTTGGTATATAAATTTTTGATTTGATGTATATGAAAAATTTGGTATATATTTGGTATATTTCTGTTAGAGGGTTGAGTTGAGATTTTAAACCAGTTTATTTGGCTTATTACAAAGTGAAGACAAAACAGCAGATAGTGGTGTTGAAGTTATGTAAAAACGTTGCGTGATTTTGCTTAACATGGGAGTAAACATGCACTTTGAGTAAGCGGAAAGCAAGATTGGAAGAGAGCTGAGATGTTCTGCAAAATTGAACTTAGCTCTGGTATGCGCTTTCAGTCAGACAAAAATGCATTCAAATGTGGGAAAGCTGCGTACGAGAGTGGCAAAAGATTTAGCAAAGAGTGGTCGATATTGCTGCTGGAGTGGCTTGCAAAGAACTATATTCAGCTGGTGCTGTGTATACCTTCTGCTAACCGTGCAAAAAGACAATTGCTGACTCTTACAGAGCATAATGATATTCTGGACCACAAAAGAAATGAAAATGCTCTGTGTTGGAGGGATTAATTTTCTAGTAGTTAATAAATCTGTCACTGCTAAAGATAAGAAAGTAGAAAATGAGCTTGCCACATCTCTTTATGATGGCACTACACAACGCAGCTGTTAATCATCTACGTGAAACAATGAAAAGGCATTGAAAACAAACATTGTATTATGCGTTTTTGTTACAGATATATATTTGGTATATTTTAGATTGGATTTGGTATATTCGTTGTAAGAAGAGTTGGCAACACTGAATTGGACATGCGAAGTTTGTCAGCATGAATCCGTTCCTGGTATGGCAAGATAGGGCTCTTTCAATATACAAGGACATTGTTTGCTGCGTACCTGGACTAAGGCTAGCTAGTGTAGGCCTACTGTGATGTGTAGTCTAGACTAGCTAGAGTACTCTAGCTCATTTTTTGTGGTCTGTATTCTACACCAGGCCTTGCAGTCTTCACGCCTGTTCTACGTTAGCCTGTATTGACTGGTTGTTGGGTGATACCAGGCCAGATATGCTTTTTTTTCTTAAACATGATATGCAAAATTGTTGTTTTGTGACATAGACTTGTTAGATTGAATTTTTAGTCAGTCATTTCAATATAAATGACATATTAATCAGTCTTGAATGCTGTTTGGTTGTAGACTAGCATTGCTATGTAGTTAGGTTTGGCTAAAGTGCAATCATGGGCAGAATAATAAACAGAATTATGAATGTGAACTCATGGATGGTGTTAAAATCTAGCTTTGTTACCAAATAAATGGCTAATGAAAAGCTTGGTGTGGCAACAGAACCGTCACCAGAAAGTCTTGGGGGATTGGAGCTTTGTTTCAGAGGAGGAAAGCCCACCAAAGCCTCCCCGTGGTAACGGGACTGTGGCAAAACTTCAGCTTGCCTTTTAATGCAATTGACTCTGAAAAGTACTTAGGTCACGCGATATGTCAAGTTTACAAGATATGTCAAACTGTCTGTTTATAAGCATGACGACGGGGCCCAAAGTGGCAAAATGCATTCAGGTAGTGTCAAAACCTTTGCTGGGACTATTATGTCTTCATTTGAACACAACTGGTTGAAGTGATCATGTGACAAGTACAACACGCAGATACGCAGAGACAATTGGTTTGGTTTGCTTAGGGTTTAGGATCTGGTCTTATGGTGAAGGTTTAGGGTCACGTTTTAGGTTTAGGGCTTCAGGGCTTAGAGTTACAGTTCACTTAATGCAAACAAGCTGCTAACTGCTTGCCAGCCCTGAAACCACAACAACCATCATCCATGCATGGGTCTGAGCTGTTACAGATGTCCTGGTCAATTAAGGAGGACATGCATTCCAAACTTGTCATGTGACTACTTCAACCAATTGTGTTCAGCTAAAGGCAAAATAGCTCCAGGAGTTGTTTTATCTAACAAGGCAAAATAGGCACAGCGCAAAATATATGTTGTGCATCACAATACACTGTCTTATAGTTTTTGGATACGGATAGTATGATTTCAAGCAAAACAGGATTCGGATCGGATACGGATATCATTTTTCAAAAACAGGAAAGAAAATCTTCTATCCGATCATCTGTGCAATGAATGTTCAACCAATTCCGTAACTTTGATGACATGATGCACAATAGAGCGGTTTTCTGTCGCTGGTCATAGCAAGGCTCAGCATACACAGTAATCTGCACTCTGCAGTCCCAAACAGAAGCGAAAGTTTCAAAGAAGTTCAAAAGAATATCATCAATTTCAATCCAATTCTGGTCAAAGAAAAATGACAACATCCAAATCCATACATATGTTGGAATCCCGCAAAATTTAAATCGATAGCCAAGTTCATCATCATTTCCACTCATTTTCATTTATCCATGCCCACCTCTGGTGGCTAGGGTACCGCAGTTACAGAGTCGAATCTGGCAGGATTCTGTGTTTTTGTTTCCAATTCGGATCCAGAGCCTGAGACAAAATTTATGAAAACCGCACCCTGTGTCAAGCGAAATGTCTGACTTGCGAAATTTCTGACTTCACGCCATGTGCACATGCACAGAGAAATATTCTACACATCAAATACGTTGCAAAAACTGATGATTAGGGCTTAGGGATTTGTTTTTAGGTAAGTGTGTCGGGACAGAGTTTGGCTCAGGGTTAGAAAAAGAAAAATAATTGAGGTCTAAGAATAAGCCCAAAAATTTTCAGTGGTTAAACTTATTCCCATATTATAGCTTGTTGTGGAAACCTGGCATCTAACCAAAATGTTTTAATTTAAATAACACACACCAAAAAAACAATTGTCAAACTTTTTTTTTATTCTGAGAAGCAAAATAACTGACAAACAATATCAGGTCAGAAATTTTGCTAGACACCGGATCCGGGGTCGCTTGTCATTTTTGCCAAGAGTAGGAGTCTCCGTGGTCTTTATAAATGTAATTTTTTAATTTACGCAACACACATAAAAAAGTCATTGCTCAGCTTTTTTCTTTATTCTGAAAAGTAAAATAACTGACAAACAATAACAGGTCAGAAATTTCGCAGAGGTCAGAAATTTCGCTTGACACCGGATTCAAAAATTTTGCAACAGGAGAGGAGTTGGAGTCTGAAAAAGTAATTCCGGTCACCTCTGATGTGAGCATGCTTAGAGTAATACCGTACTCTACACATCAAATATGCTCAAAACTGATAATTTGGGCTTAGGTTTGGTGTTTCGGTAAGTGTGTCGGGTTAGCGTTTGGGATAGGGACAGAAAAAGAGAAATAATTGAGGTCTAATGCAAAGTCCAATATTTTTCAGTGGTTATAATTATTCCCATATTATAGGTTGTTGTGGGTATGTGACATCTTACCTTAATGTTTTGAGTCGATCAACTTGGACAGAATGATTTTAGCTTCAATCAAGATGGACAGAATGATCTTTCCGGACATCAGGTGATTTCGAGATTTATGTCTAATTCAGTTTTGCTTTTACTTACTTTCGATGCATTTCCCTAGCTGGATTTTAAGGTTTGTTTTGTGCTTCCTGTTGACCCTTTCCCGTTGGTAACTTTGTTTTGTTGTTTTATTCGTTTGCTTTTTTTCATGCTTTTCTTCCGTTTATAGTTATTTTCCTAATTTTTAATTTGTCCTGATCGTTGTTTGATTACGGAGGTTTTTGCTTAATGTTAGTTTCCTTTTTTGCTTCATTACTACTAGTCTTCGGTATTAAGTGTCTTGTGATTTTGCTTTGTCATTTTGTGCTGGCATGTTTATCTGTTTCTCTCTTGTTTTCGGATGTTCCTTTTATTTACGCTTTTTCCTTTTCTGGTATGTTTTATTTGACTGCTATGCAGCATTGTTCTTTTACAGAAATACTGCTAGCAGTTCTCTGTGACCTTAAAGTGGGCAGTTGGGGTTGCAATTTTTCATTTAGTTTTTCCTTAATTGGTAACTTTACTGTTTGTGGGTTTTATTTTATTCTATTGATACTTCATGCACTTCGCAGAGCTGATGATGCCTACTTTGTAGGAGAAATGTTTGCTCTGTATGATCTTAGTGTCTCATTCTGTGCTGAGAAAGGACTTCTTTCCTTAGATAGTGCCTTAATGTTTTGATTTACAGAACACGCATCAAAAAAACAAATCGCCAAACTTTATTACTATGAGAAGCACAATAACTGAGCAACAAGAATAGGTCAGAAATTGCTCAGAGGTCAGAAATTTCCCTTGACACTGGATCCGGATTGAAAAATTTTGGAACATGAGCGGAGTTGGAGTTTGAAAATGTGACACAGGTCACATCAGAAATGCAGCATAATACCACTTGGAGACCCAATGAAAACAGAAAATTTACACCAATATCATTCATCACTGAAGCAAAAAATCTTGTTCTATTTGCGCAAACAATCTGTTTTTTGTCAATCAGATGTTTGATGATGTTTTCAAAGTGACTCTGACACGTGACTCGAGTCATTGATTGTGACTCGAGTCGTGTCATTCGATAAAAAACATGACTCGTGTCTGGTCTTCACAATGTTCACCAGTGATGTGCCCTAGTCATTAGTATTGAGCCAGAATCGAGTCAGAGTCACAGGTACTTCGAGTCAGAATCGAGTTAAAGTCATCTAAAATGTTTTCGAGTCGGGTTAGAGACGAGTCAAGTCAGAGTCGAGTCACAAGAATTGTCATGTCACATCGAGTCATTGGTTTGCAAGCTCGAGTCAATGACGAGTCAAATGAAATTTCACATTTTTTCTGTGACTTTTTTATGCTATGAAATGGCGCCCAAAGTGCTATGAAATGGGGCCCGATAAGTTAGACAATGTTGTTTTAACAAGTTTGATTGATGTTCATTTGCATCTGAGATGTTTCACGTTGCATTTTGCTTCTCTTTTTCACTCAGTCATTCCAACAAATCCAGCCAAACCTTGCTGCAGTATTGCAACCTCTCAGTTAGCGTTTCGTTGAATGTGCTATTCACCACGAACACGATGTGTGTGAAGAACAACACCTACATGAATGTGGTGCGAACAAGCAGAAATAAAATGTGCACGTCGGGTGATCTCTATTGTTGCTTACTGCCACAGTGTGAAGCTCCTAGCACTTGCCGCTCAAGCTTTCCGATCGCAACACAAGAAATATAGACTTACGCCTTTGTCTTTCGCATGCCCAATACATGAAAATGACCAGAGATGAACATGTACTTGGATTTGGATTCAAATATTGCGACATTTTGAAGTAATGGATTTGGATGTCATCATTTTTCCCTAACCAGATTTGGATTGGCACTGATGATATTTTTTTGAACTTCTTCGCAACTTTCGATTCAGTTTTGGGACGGCATGTTACTGTATTGATAAAAGTTTCTCAGATCCACTGAGATTGTCTATTGTGTTTGTTTAAATGTTGAGCCTTGCCTCTGACGAGCTGAAGAAGCCTGCTTCATTCTCTATCATGTCATCAAACTTACAGAATTGGTTGGACATTATGAATCAATCCAATCCATTTCTTGACTCATCATTGTTATGCTTTACATATATTTACTGTATACCATTCAACACAGTTTTTGTTTACTTATATGTATAGCCCAGTTCTAATGTGCCATTTGTGTTGTGTGATGGTTGCTGTTCGTACGTGCATGGTCGTTGCTTGTAGTTCGATCGATTGATTGTTGCAGTTGCCCGGAGCCGTCTTGCTTATCGGTAGAGCGCCTT
>JGI24021J15306_10011118_pt1 | contig 11195 bp, 9 predicted proteins | sample Ectturendosymbi1_FD_15306 | JGI IMG/M metagenome (IMG submission 15306)
ATAAGGACTGAGGATGCGTAATTGTACGTGAAATCGATTTCCTATTAAAAATTTGCTGATCGATTCCTTGCTTACACCCATCGTGGAAAGTACATACGTGACAACCAATGTTACAGCAAAGCCTGTTACATTTCTGCACGAAACAAATAATGGCTGTACTGTGGTCTCTCACATGTGCGGCTGCAATACTCTCACTCTTGCAAGAAAATAACCTTTCTAATAGCATACCACGCAGGGGAAAATGTCGGACAGAAGCAGTTAAACATATTTCACGGTCTCTAGAAACGCGAAAAATGCTAAAAATTATTTTATCGATGCTAAAATTCATAAACTAACAGAATCGGTGATACCACACCAAACTCTGTTTCAACATCAACTTGGCTATGTATGGCCTACCATTTACCATGAAAAACTCTTCACACGAAACGTGACAAACACCACTTTTGTTTTGAAATCTCTCCAAATACAAAACCTAAAGAGAAAAAAAAGGGGGGACATGGCATATTATGTCACCCCGTCTGAAAAAGTGGGGGGACACGTCCCCCGTGTCCCCCACCCAATTGCGCCCATGATTGTGACTGAACAATGTAAGATTTACAATGTCGTTTCTTTAAAAGATTAAAGACATATGAAAGAAACACGACTGAATAACTGGGAGTTGCTTTGCACACTTACGTGAACTTTAGATTTTAGCGTGTCGAAAGAAGTTCTCCATTTGTCCAAATCAGGGTTTAGAGTTAGAACAAGAGTGGGGAACGTGTTTGCTGTCACGGCCGCATGCATTGTAGAATATCATGGCCTCAAAAATTTTGTAATGTCATCGTAGTCTGAAAAATACAACTAATTGCACATGTTTTTTTTTACTTCAATACGCAAGTCCAACAAAATTAGCGAAAAAATCATCATGCGATGGCCACATCAAAGCCTCTCAGGCCTCAGGTACCCCGTCCCTGACTTAGTTCTCCAGGGGTGGATTGTATCAGGGATCAAGATGGTCGAAAAAATTCTTTGTTGACTGACGCATTCTTTAAATTGCGCTACATTTCTGAGAACCCCGGTCTGCTGTAGATATTATAAACTGGTCACACAGTTGATTGGTTGTTTTGAATATGGGCAAAGCTATCAAGGAACGTCTTGTAAATAGCTGTCAATAAAATCTATTCCAAACCTCAAGGAAGTAGGGGTCATGTCGCATTGTATACACCTTTGTGTGATCTTGGCATCCCGCATTGACCACGACATCACGTAGATTCACCGAAAAAAATGTCGAAAACCTTGTGCAATAAACTTAGACTTTCCATTGATAAACGTTTCTGTTTATATTGTTTTTCAAAGCCCCCTTCGCGTCTAAGGCTGTTCTGGGCTCAACAATCTTTGGGCTGTTTGGTTTACTTATATCTGCAGTTTGTTCCATTGGGATATAAAATAATTTCAAAGGACAAAAGTTTTATTGTTAAGCCGTTGATGTCACTACTTTCAGTAAAACTGTTGAAAAGCTTCATGTCCGGTTTGCATGCTGTGGCGAGTTAGAAATGACAGCGAGCTGATGGCCATGGAGTAAAGTGCTTGAAAATTATTGGTTTATGAATTGTGGGCGAGCGAATGGCTTCAAGCACGGGGTTGCAATTTCAAATCGTATCATTGTTTCGGCGACATCGGACCATTGTGCGCATGTGTTCGCTACCCGTCGCATAATAGCGATTGTCGGCACTCAGCGCTCATTCAGTTAATTAATTCCGTTCTTATGGCGAAAGGTAAAGTGCGCTGTGCCCATCCATGTGCTTCAAACAAAAGTGGCGACAACACGATGATACGAGCTAACATCTTAGAGCTTCGTCTTACGCACAGTACCATGCAATGTTGCGATAAAACCAGCCTATGAAAATATGGCGAAAACCGTGCGTTTACAAGTCTCAGAAGGGATCGAATCACAATCAATTAAACGCAATTTGAGAAATCCAAAGGTTTTTTACATTGCAAAATTTGTCCAATAAAACAGCCATGTTTTCCGCAACCGCAAGCGAATTTTTTTAAAGAGCAAAATGCCCAGCAATGTATAAAAAAATTACGTTTTCGTTGCGTCCAAAGTTTGACTTGCTTCATACGTCACTCCTTGTCGTCGCATTTACGCAAATTTTAGTTTTTATGCAACGACCTTCCTTTTTTCGCAGGCGCTTGCTATTATGAACCGTGTGCTGAAGAGATACGGGAGCTACGAAGCGTTTGAAAGGACGACCGGGGGCGACCTGCTGTCGAGGACCCAGCTGTGGAACACCGTCAAGCGCTATCTCGAGCGAGAAGGCTTCGCAGGGGAGGTCGTGGTCAACATCAGCGACGACCTGTTGTCCAGAGGCTCCATGACCATCAACGGCGGAAGACCCACCTTGAGCATCCGTGAAAGCTCGGCCAAGAAACTATGGGTTGAAGGACTTTTGCGGCATGAAATAGGTCAGTGTTCTTATTTATTTATTTGCGCAAGTTTGTCTTTTTTTAACTCACAGTTCTTCGTGATGTTTGAAATGAGTCAGGGCGTGCATCGTTATACATGCTTCGTCACTGAATTTCTCCCACGCCGTCAGATAGTTTGCTTTTCTCATTTTTATATATGCACAATTTGTTTCTCTGCAAGGGAAATCCTTCATGATACAAAATAAATCATGTCAGACAACATGGCGTGCATCGTTGTGTGCTTCTTGTTTCTTTCTCGATATAATTAACTGTTTTTTCAAAATCTTTAATTTTTATTACAATTATCAAAATGTAATAATTTTTCAAAATATTTTTATTTTTTCAGATTTTTTCGTCTTATCCAAACTTTCGTACATTTTCTGTGCTCTCATTTCTTTATTTTCTGCTTTTTAGTTACTTTTAAAAGATGTTTTTTTGCAATTAAAGTACAGTGCATGAACAATGAATACTAACGCTGCTCACCTGAATTGCATGAAAACGGCTGCATTGCTTTGAAACGCTTCAAAAGTAGTGACTCTGCTGCGAGCGGCAGTAGTTTCAATAAAACATTCCAGAAACGGATTAATGTTGGCTGGATAGGGTGTGGTGCTGCTTGCGCTTACCGAGTTGTTCGGTTGAACTATCGGTCGGATTGTGCCAATGACCTTGAAAACGGTACTTGAGGTCCTTCTCGTCACGTACTCGACATCATGGAACGGAGCAATGAGCTTCACGGTCGGTGTTGCCGATAACTTGGCTCCGAGTTGCAACATTCAGCTCAAGTAGGTTTGCGAGTCGTGGCCGAAGCTGGCGGAGACGGAGTCACAAAGCAACTGTGACGCGTTTACCATCATAAAACGACTGCAGTGACGCTTTCTTCAACATACTGCTGAGTTCATTTTATCGACGCAACCGCTAGATTGACCAACTCAACGTCAGAACAGTAACATTTCGCCACTGAAAAACTTGCTGACCATGCTGTCCGGTTTAGCGGCCCTCGACGTTCCGTCAGCTTTAATTTCAAATGTTTGAAGTTGACGGCCGAAGGATAGTTTCGTGTGGAGGCTTAGCGAAGCTAAAAAATAAAACTTTTATATGGACTTTGAAATTTTGGAAATAATTGGCTCATACATACCAGAGTTGTAAGTCGGGCCGGGTTTTTCGGGTCGGGCCGGGTTCGGGCTTCACTTTTCAAAATATTTCGGGCTTGCATTCGAAACTTTTTTGTAACGTTCGGAGTAACGACATTTTTCTTTCGTGACACACATTTGTTGTGCTCACTGTGGTACTTCAGTGACCAGGGGCGTAACGAGGTTATATGGCGCCCGGGGCAAGAAGCAAGTTTGGCGCCCCCGTGTTCGAACCTGAGATCTTTGGGAAGCAATTTACTGCCTTGAAGAATGTGCATGCGGCATTGTTAGGACTTTTCGGCGTTACCCGCAGTCATTTGGCGCCGTCTGCAGTGATTCGGCGCTCCCATAGCGATTTGGTGCCCGGGGAATTGTGCCCCCCTTGACCCCCCTCGTTACGCCCCTGTCTGTGACTGAATTGATTATGACTTTTTTTCAGCTAATTCCATTTGTAAATGCACTTGCGTTCTATTGTCCTCTGCTCGGATTAGTCTCACACTCTTTTTGAGAAGGCGGCAGCGGGGAGGAAATTAGCACGCGATGGCGTTGCTTCGAAAACATCAATCACATACGTGGTTCTTGGCTTGTTGAAACGGTGGGCGACATACTGGCTTTTCATGCCTGTATAGCGCATTCCTAGATAGTTTCTATTGTGCCTATAGCGCAATGCCGCAATCGTGAATGGTTTTGTAACATTTTCTTTTTTTCTTGAGAAACATCAGCAATATCCCGTTAAGTTCGCAAAAATTTATGAAAAAAAAACTAAATTCAACTATTTCAGCAGTGTTCTGGTATTTACAGCAAGTCAAACATGAAAACTTGTCATAAGAAAAGTTAAACACGAACGATTATGGTGCTAAAGTTAACGATTTAAACAAGTCATAAAGCGCCAGTGGTGCGTATTATGCTGCCTTTTGCGTTTTGCTTCCAAAATCACTTGCCTTATTTTTCGCTGAAAGTGTTCGAAGGGATAATATTAGTTCATTATAATCATTTCCTGCTTGCGCATGCGCGTCAGGACACAACAACTGATCCTTACCCTCAAGGGCTTTGATGCACATAATTTATGGCGTCGTTTTCTGCTGTTTGTGAACTATGTGCACAAGCTTCACCAACCAACCGTGTGTTTCCAGCACCTCACTAACATCATCCCAAAAAAAATCAAGGTTTTGTTTTCCACCTCTGCCCTCTTACCGTGAAGAAATAGTTGTTTCAACCCTCGGCATTATTTAAACCACAGCCATGGTGGTTCAAAATCGACCTGTGATATTGATAATTGTTCAGCAATTTGATTTGCTTCCAGCTTCCAAAATGGTGAGTGAAGGTGGAACGGGCAGTTTGCTCGACGCATGCTTCAATCCAAAGATATACCTTTACCTTCCAGCTCTGTAGATATGCGGACACCCCAGTAACTTCTTTATTTTTGTGTCTTCACACATTCGAGCAGAACGTTTGCGCGCAACTTCCCGCTTCGCCAGACTTTTCTGATAGCAGCCTCACTCCCTACTATCGTGCGATGCTTCGTTAACTTGGATAATTTGGCTGACTCAACTTAGACACTAATTCCAATCTCTGCGACTCATTAAAAGTTTGGTTGTGCCTAACAATGTTTGCGAATAGCATAATGTAAGTGAATACTATATGCTTGGATAAAAATGATAGTTAGCTGCAGTTAATGCATCAATCAGTCTCCAAACAATAGCCCTAATGATCAGCATCTTTTTGCTGATGCAGCAAAAAGCGCAATTGCCAAGTTCGCACAAACAGCTCAGATTCAAGTTGCGAACTTAACCGGGAGATTACTGTATTCCGCAGTATTATCGTTGACCAATAAGCTAAGTTTGTGCTTGATTAAGTCAATGCTTTGGTCAAGGTGGTTGCTACTTAGGGTTATGATAAAACCGTGTACGTGGAGCTATACCCGTACACTACGTTGTTTGATACCACGCAGTTGAGCATATCTTGACTAACTCTGTAAATTAGGCTTTCGGGCCTAAATCATGATTTCGGGCTCGGACCGGGTTCTGGCTTCAAAATGAGGCCCGTTTACAATTTTGAAACATACATACAACCATAATTCCTTAAAAATGGCGAAATAATCTGTAGTATATTTTTAAAAATGTCGTATTTGGATTGTTTCCTTATTACTTTTACAAAGCAAATATTTTGGATCAAATTTTTTTCAAATTCTGTTTGTCTCTTTTTTTTCAAATTCTCAAATTATTTTTGTTTCTTTTCATTGAGTCCTTCCAGCTGAGTTTTATTCAATGTTGTGATCTGAAGCAACGTACAAATTTATTTGGCTGACCTCGCAATATGTTTCGCTGACGTCTACATATGTTTCCATGACGTCTGCATGTTTCGCTGACGTCTGCATATGTTTCCCTGACGTCTGCATATGTTTCGCTGACGTCTGAGCATGGTTCGTTGACGTCTGCATATGTTTCGCTGACGTCTGCATGTGCCGCACTAGTTTCCATCGGGAAGCTACACGTAAAAATTGTTTTGGGTAAAGCCGCCGTTGTTTTCGTATCGTTTAGTTTATTTTTCCCAAGCAATATCTAAGTTAGTTGCTTGCTTTGAAGGAACACATCACCTTCGTTTCCACAACAACCGCCAACAGATCTGGCATTCCGCCAAAGTCCGTCGCCAGCTCGGACTGAAACCAGCCAACCCAACAGAGGAAGGCCTTGCAAGTTTGCACAGCGTTCTTCTCAGGAAGTGAGTCGGTTCGAACAAAACGCGTTTTGTCCGGTGATTTCGCGCCGGATTTTTCCGCACGGAGTCCGAGCACCAGAGGGAGTAACAGCCGGTGGTGAATTCATCTCGATATGTCCCGCAACACCGCGCCTTGTCTCCAACCACGTAGTTACGTCAGAGCCATGGACGTCGTAAGGATTTTTTCCAGGTGGGGGGGCCATTAGCGGATTTTTCCACAGGTTACCATAAAAATTTTTCCAGAGAGGGGCGAAAGTGATGAAATTTCATTTTTCCTTCTCAAAACTAAGAAAACGACCTTTTTTGATAAAAATATAATAGAAAAATGTCAACTTTCAAAATCAAGGAGGGCCTTTCGCCCCCTTACCCCTCCTTCCGACGCCCATGGTTAGAGCGTTCGCGTCAGAGCAGCTGCAGCGGTCGTCGCTTTTTCCAGCCGAGGAAGGTTTCTTTTGAAGGTCCGAGACAGGGTGCGAAACCATAACCGGCACCGGCTTTTGGATACAATGCTGCTTCACTCGTCAAAGAGAAAGACACGCCCGGCAGGTTATTCTTGCGATGACCTCACGATGACCCGAAGATCGTGCGTGGCTATTGTCAGCGCGCGGCTCGCATTCGCAGGAGGTGTCGCCGTCATTGTTGCTTGTAATTTTATATTTACCGGTTAAAGTGAGAGCGGCTGACCGGCGTTTGTGGCGAACTGCTGTACAATGAGCCCTGAAAAAGCTTGCTCTCCATCTTGTCCCTTTCATTTTGAAAGAAATTGTTTCCCGACTCCAACAAAGGTAGCTTGCTTATGATCGCCACGCTTCCCTCGCAACCAATCGACGCTGACTAATATTTGCTTCAGAAAAACACTACTTGTGGCAATGATTCTGTTTGAATGAAAGCTTATTATGATGCCTACGTATTAGATGAACTGCATACTCTGTAAGATTGTAGTGTCTTGATTCTTTGCTGCGCAAGGGTTCATTTTCATAAACAGTGATCTATGCCATATGTTATGAAACGCATTCCAAGTTTTAAACGGTTGCGAGGTTACCTTTTATTTTATTAAGAGACCCGTCGCTCTGGCGTTCAGCAACTCTCTACTACACTGTGTACAAAGCGTCGCAGTTGTCCTTCTGCGAACTTTTCGAAGACCTGGCCCAGTTCGTTGACAACAGTGAAGTGCGATGGGATTACTGCCTTCGGGCGAAACGAGGCCAGACCGATACTTCCCTGCCAGGTACGTCACTAAGATCCCTGCAAAGTCCGACTGTGTTGACCTGCCGCGCGACCCAATGACCTTCAGCATGACCCCATGATTCGTTGTCATGGAAGCCGCAAAGCTTTCACTCGACGCGTTTGTTGCTGAAAATCAGTTGNAAATATATCTTTCGCGTACCAGGCACAAGGCAGACGACATCAGCTCTGCGAAGTGCATGAAGGAGTAGAAGTTTATTGGCGATAAGGGAATAATCTATTTACGTGTCCAAAACTTGACAGTTTGCCGGGGCACCGAAAATGTGAACGCGGTGTGAGTTTTCTTCCGGTCCAGAAATAGTTGAGGACGAGCGAACACTGACATGTTCAGTCGTTTTCAAATCAAAAACGTCTTTCCTGCAAAATTGCTTTTCTTCTGCTTTACTGCTTCGAAATTTTACTTTCTTTTGTACTCGGTTTTGTACTCGGTTTTATACTCGGTTTTGTACTCCTTTCGGAGCAGTGATTTTGAACCAGGGGTCTCGACCCCAAAGGTGCTGTGAACCGTTTTTGTAAGGGTCGCGAGGAGCTATTTTGTGCGAACAGCTGTATCACACTTGCATTATTCAAGTTTTAGATGGGAATCGTTGGGTTATGGTGAGTTGTTATAATGGGTCGCAGTGCAGAAAAGGTTGAAAACCACTGCTGACTGCTGAATTGGAATTTCACGAGTGGTCTGCGGCGCATATCTCCATTTGCTTGAACCGTGGGCTACGCGGCTGTTTTTATTGTAAATGCTGCACTGGTGGTGACGGTGACGCACGTGAACCTTGTACCCACCCACCAACGCCGAGCACGGGGCTGGACAGGCCGCACGGGCCGCACGTTCCTTTTTTAAATGTTCGGTGTGACCGGACCGGGAATCGAACCCAGCCTACCAGTTGTGATGGCTCGTGCTTAACCCAGAACCGTGGCCAGAAAATCTTCCATAGGGGGGCTTTACGTTTGTGCAGGGGGCTTGACGTTCTAAAATTTGACAAAACCACTGATTTATAGAGTTTCATACTTCAAGTTGACGGGGGCTTAAAGCTTTTATTGGAGGGGCTTAGCCCACCAAAGCACCCCCCCGTGGCGACGGGACTGGCTCAACCAACTCGACCACGGATTCGAAATTCGATTATATTGAACACTAACTGGCCACACGGTAAATTCTCATTTATTGTTTTGTAGGTAGTTGCAGATAACGTAATGAACTGATATGTTTCAAAAGCTTTCCGCCAAAGCTCACTCCTGTCACGATTTTAGGCTGCTTTTGCAAAGACCAAGTGTACCTGACCGGCTTACTGCCCCTCCTCGAGCGCCGCCACACCCTCGACTTCCACCTGTTGTGCACAATGGGCAAAGTTTCTCACGAGGACCTGGAAATGCTGAAACCGTATCACAACTCGGAAAAAACAAAAGTGCCGACGTTTATGACAGATTTGAACGAGTACCGCAGGAAGTTGGACCATATTGTTGCTGTGAACGGTTTAGAAGAATTTCTTTCGCCTTTAGTCGCCAAAAAAACGCCAAATCTTGATTCGTAACGTCGCGTGAAATTGTATTTTCGTTCGTTTTTTGCTTTTTAATTGCCATTTTAGGAATAAAGTCTCGTATTTTTTTGTTTTCTACGAATGAAACGTGGCTGAGTTTATCGAAAGAAGCGTGTTTTTGCTACCCAATCGCTTTTTTATGAAATTGTAATTTACAATTTGTTGTCTGCCTTCTTCTCCATGTGACAAGCATAATGAGATTACATCTATTTGTTAGATTTCTCATTGAATGAGATCGTTCTTCCGGATCGAAATACTTGGTATTTAAAATATGCTTTTTTTACAAACTTGGCGAAAAAAGTTGCGACAATCTAAGTTTTCAATCATGAAGTCTGTAGCTTCATGGGTAATGTTTCGCACATGCACTGTTGCTAAGTGAATACTGCCTGCTTGTTTCGCCACATGTTAGGAGTGAACTTTGCACAGTTTCGCGAATTTACCTTTTCAAAACTGCCATGAAATCCAGTAGCATAGCGCCCTCAAATGTCTGGACCACCTGCATACCTTCAATCTTGTATTGAATTTGACGCATAAAGCGACACGTCACGTTTGGATGCGTCACGTTTGCACGTGAAGCGACGGCCAACTTTCGTTTTCGAAAGTCACGGCTGGCCTGAGACCACTGTAGTTGCCGGTTTGAGGCGTTTTTTCCTTCACTGCTGTTGCTTCGTAAACCATAGCAGACGTAGCGTGACTGGCAGCTTCTGTATGCAAAGCAAAGAGAAGGATGATCTTGTGGTCATCAAAACCGTTTCGCCACTTGTGCTGTGGATGGAATGCTGTGCATGTGTCTGCCAAACACATTTGGGTCCATTCAAAACTTTTGGTGAATTTTTTTACTTTTTTTGCACGAATCTGAAAAAAAAAGTTCAAGTTGCAATTTACAGGTGGTTTTGACGCATTTAGGTTTTTTCACCTTGGCTTATTATGTAGAAAATTAAGGAAAGCTTTATTTCGCTTCGTGACATTTTCACTGGTAGAACCTACAATACGCAAGGAGGGAACTGCATTTTGTGGTTATACGTGCAGTCGTCAGCAAAGTATTAGCTAGTTCACAAATACTGGATTGAAAAATTGTTTTACCGCGGAAAATCCTTTGGCTTATTTGAACAATCTTCAGTTGCGTTCTTTCATTTGTGATTCATGCTCATGTCGCAACACATTTGTTATTTGCCGTTAAACGGTTTGTGAATCAATGCTTAAGTTGAGATACACAGCTGGTGATAACGTTAATAAAAGCAATTGGGCAAAATAAGGTTGCTTGGCTTGCTCAGCAGTCTTTTTCGAGAAACTGCGAGATTTTAAAAATCCACTGAAATGCATAACTTTTAGGTTGAATTTTTTTACAAAACCGTGTGGATTCTTTGGCAAAGAATGACTGGAGTAAGTTTTGATAGGAAATAGAAATAATAAGCAGATTTGCATGTTTTTTCGCTTTGGAATTACTTGTGCCCAGAGGTGGGTAACCGCTGCTTTATCAATAGCGTCGCTACCGCTGTTTGTTAAATTTAATAGCGGCGCTACTGCATCCGTTCCTGAATAAAAATAGTAGCGAGCTATCGCTACCGCTCCTTTTGCTGCACTTAAAAAAAGTTTTGGTGTTTTATTGATGTAGGATCTATTTTGAAAAACCTAACATTGAAATCAGAAATGTTTTTTTGAAAAAAGTTAAAGAAAAAACGTGATCTGAAAAAATAGTCATTGAACACTTCTGATATAGGAAAAGTTATTTTACAGTGCATGCACATATACATGAAACAAAGACTGCAGAAACGCCCATAGAGTGCATTTATCTTTGTGAGTCGATTGCTGTAGGCTGTCAATCGCCTTTATCAATGCAAGTTTCGCGCTGTGTGTACCAGAGTTGTAAACGGGCCTCACCTTGAAGCCCGAACTCGACCTGAGACCGACATTTATCTTGAAGCCCAATTAATGCCCGAAAGTCAAATTTACTGAGTGGGTCAAGCTGAGGCGTAACGAGGGGGAAACGGGGGCACAATTCCCCGGGCGCCGAACGTCTGCGAGGGGGCGGGCGCCAAAAAGTCGCAACAATGTCACAAGTACTTTCTTCAACAGCACATTTGCTTCCGAAACACCTCAAGTTCGAACATTGGGGGGGCGC
>JGI24021J15306_10011119_pt1 | contig 11195 bp, 8 predicted proteins | sample Ectturendosymbi1_FD_15306 | JGI IMG/M metagenome (IMG submission 15306)
AAACCATTTCAACCCGCGTAGGATTCTAGAGCTTTAAACCGTGGCAACCTCGTCGACTCGGCGGTGGCCGTCTATTCAATTCATAAGGACTATGGAGAGGAACGGCGACAGTACACACCTCGTTGAAGTCCAGNGCCAGCTCTAAACAGCTGTGGCCTAATTAGGCCAACACTGACACAAACCTCTGAGCAGGAATGCAATGACCTGACAGCCAGAAACAGGCGGCCGTCAACACCGCAGTTCCGCAATATTCCAAAAAGCTTTCTTAGAGGAAGCATGCGGTATGCTTTCTTGAAGTCGACAAAAAAAGCGTAGACATTTTCTGCATATTTTGAAGATTTCTCGAAAGTTTGCTGGAGAGTCTGTAGTTCTACTTACAGGACGAAAGTCACACTGTATATCTTCATGTTTGGCTTTAATTATTTGGCGGCTTCTTATTTCCGTCGCTCGGCATATACTTTTTATGGAAGGTAAGGAGAGAAATGCCTCGATAATTGTTGCATTGTTTGCTGTTCTCCTTCTTGTGTATGGAAATGGTCGCCCCAGTTTGCCTATCTATCGGAGGAATTTCAAAATGTCATGCCGCTCGACACACAGGGCTTAGCCCAGGAATTTCTCGATTCAAGGTTTTGAGTATTTCAGGTTGGATTTCATCGCAAATTGCAGCCTTCCCTGCCTTCATTGTTTTGACAGCTGGAAAGACTTCGACTGCAGTGATGTTATCTTAGTCCCCTGAATGCACCTCTTGTGTGTCAGACGACTCCAAAGTCGTTTGAAATACTCTCTACATCTGCATCTTACATTTCCCTTATTGCTGAGCAAAGCACTCTTTCAGTCTTTGATGTAACTAGCAGAATTAGTTCTTTTGCAGTGAAGACGCTGGATAGTTTGCCAGGGCATTTTGTTGGTTTACCAGTGACTGGAATTTACTTTACGTCCAAAATTCTTCCAAGACTGCATTTTGGACTATTTTACACTTGAACTGAGTGCTTTCGTGCCACAAATGTTAAGAAGGTTCAACTATACTCTGAAACCTTGCCTTGTTTGCTATTTTCTTTCTCTGATAGGATTTTTCACCTCCCGGTTCTAAGAAAGAGATAATTTTTCGCCATCCTTCGTCGCCCCAAATCATTTGGTCCACTCCATATGTCTGAGCAGCAGATGAAGCTTCAGCTGGTTTGAACAACCGCCACTCCCCCTCTGCATTCGCTGTGCATTCCGCAAGTTCTCGGAAGAAGGTCGATACCCTCTCTGCACCAGTCTGTCATACATCTTTGTCCGCCAGGGCCTCTAACATTACTCAGTGAGAGATCCTTGTCTTACATATTCGTGTAAGACCTGTTGGTTTTTCCAGTTGTAACTTACTGTAAAGACCGCCAAGTTTGATCTGTCGACACTTTTGCACTTGCAATACAATGTTGACACGAAAGTCCAACATTGATTGCAATAAAATTGCGAAAACGATAAAGAAATTTATGAACGATCATTGAGCCACCAATTATGTGTACCAGGTGCACTTTTNTATTTCTCTATCTTGGAAGAAAGTGTTCATGAGCGTTCCGTTGTGATTTAGGTAAGNATCATCATGTTAACGAACCACACTCCTCCACAACCCAGCGTTGTTCATAATGTGTGCATTGANGTCTCCCAAAATGTTGCGGATTCGTTAGCTTTCACGAGTTTCTTGATCCTCAANGAATTCCTTAGTTTGGGCAGGATACTTGTACCAAACGCATGGAGCGATCTATCAACCTCAACATCAACACGCACACTTTTCCTTGCATTGTGACCCATACATCAACACAGCCGGTCAGCTGAGGTTTAACGAGTGTTAGTGTTAGCTCAACGCTTAAGTGAAAGAGCATCAATCCACCTGTACAGTTTTAAAATAACGACGCTTAGTCGAAAAGATGCCTACAACATGTTGGGAAGATTGTTTGGCTTTCTCAAGCAGTTCAGGTTGTTTATTTTTGAACGAAGTGTTGTTCTAGTTTAAATCGTTAGCCTTATGGAAATATTGACTTTTGCGCGTGGCTTTCAAATAATCAGATTATAATTAATGTACGCTGTCCCCGTTCGTCTCCCTAGGTGCGTAGTGGGTGTTTTTTAGAGTCTGGGCATTTTCTTATTGCGGCTATGATGGAATCTAGATGTGTGAGGTCGTAGTCCATTTTGGAGCATTGGTAACTTTTCTATTGGCATCCTCTATTGACTTAAAAATCCTGCTCGTGGCGATTTGATGGTTAGGTTCATTTCTGTGATCAGTTATTTATTAATCAATAGTTCAGAATTGTTCTCATTCATCAGTGTGTACCAGTAGCATGTTACCTTCAAAAATGCATTTATACTTTGAACTTTTTTGTCAAAATAAGTTAATGCTGGGTACTAGCGACAGTGTTCATTTCCTGTGCTTTGGAAAAATGTTTTTGAAATCGGTTTTCAATTCACACTGTGTGGCAGGCAGGAAGAACATACTGCCCTCTAAACATTGATTGTGCAGTTTGTATCTTACAAAACGCGCCCATTTTCTACAAGGCCAGTTTGTATTCATGAGTTCTGGCTAAACTTGAGCGTAAATAAAATGTGACCTATTAAGCTTCCACAGATTAATTGAATCAAATAGCCACGGCCTCTGTCGTCTGTATTGCATTAATAAATTTTTGGAAAATCTTTGCAGTTATTGAAATATGTTCATTGCCAGTGGTTTGTGTTTTTTTTAATGTACAATGTTCGTTGCCGTTGACAACTTATATTCTGTATTTCAGCCAAAATCACTACCTTGATGTACAATTCCGATTGCTTCGGGAAGATTTCATTCGTCCTTTAAGAGAAGGCATAAGGCAGATTACTGAAAAAGGTATATAACCTTTTCAATTTTTTGGTGAAAACATACGCGGAATAATTTACCTTAACAGGTAAACCTTNTTGTCGAAACTGAAATAATGTCTGTTGCATAAAATCAATGATNTGTAACTTTTGATCAAATTGCGTTCAGTGAAATGCAGGTTTGTCTTCAAACGAGTGAACATTTTTCAAATNTAGTTTAAAAATAACCGGCAGTAGNCAAATTGTNTGAGCCAGCTGAGAGAAGCTGAATTTACTGTGACTTTTTTGCAGGCGCGAAGAAACAACATAAACAATCTGGCGTTCACAATTTAAGAGTGTACAAGAACGTAACCATACAGTCTGCTTTTTGTTCTGAAGCAGGTATAGTGTTTATGTTGCAACCCGAGTAAGACTTGATTGAGCATATTGGACAAAACATTAAATAAACCTTTATAAGCTAGCACTGCAAAAAATTGATAAAATCATTTCGATCAATCCGTGTTTAAGTCTGCCATCTAACATCTTTTACAGCCACGCAAGCGCTTTCTGAAGCGCAGGACGAACAAACATTCTGTGATCAGGCGCTTAGCGAGAAACAAAATTGGAGAGGTCAAAAATTGTCTTCTTTAAAAGAGTTTGCCTTTACGCATTCATGACAACTTTTGACGAACGATTCAATAACTTCCGTTCAAAATGTGGAGAAAACGACCGCGCTTTTCGCATCCCAATGGTTTTCGGAGTTGATTGACTAGATCAGGGCTTCTCAAACTATGGGTCGCGTTTTAAGAACTCTAGAAGGTACACTGTAACATGGCGAACTTCGATAAGTTTAATATTAATCTGAACAAGCAAAAATTATTTTATCGCAGTTTTTCACGTTGCGAATGTGACTTCTAAAGTTCGTAAAACGCGACATGCTCATAAACCACGCTGCTTGTCGCCAGCGCTGCTGTTATCTTCACAGGAGTGTATCCTGGCTTCAAAAAGTGCTTGCCAACCGTTTTGTAGCGTTAAGTTGGTTAGCAATTGAGTTTGGTTCCAGTAGCTCAGCACTAAAAAGCTAAATTAGATGAGTTAAATACACGAAAATAGTTCCCCTGCGAGATAAATTCCAGTGTATTCACTTGCGTACGTCAGTGCAAACAAGGCATCTATCGAAAATTTGTGGCAGTGACATTCTTTGTTCACATTGATCAGTTGTCTTGCCATTGCTTTTTCATTTCTTCTAATTTCTACTGACAATTGGTAACTTCTTTGCATGATGTTCTTTGCATGTTTTTTTTCTTATGAACTGAGTCATATCAAACATTGAAATCACTCAATTAATCCAACGTTTGAGTGCAGGGGCACATCCATAAAGGGTGAGTGGGTCGATCGCCTCCACTAAAACCTGCTAAAGTAACTTTATTAACCAGGATTTTGTAACCTACACCTCGGAAATCAACATTCGCGATATAAGACCTTTCTGTCATCCATTGTTTTGTCACAGCAGTGTTGCGAATTATACTTAATCTCTAGCACGTACAGAAACAATCTATTGACTGTTCGTTACTTCTTCAGCACTTAAATCAGTAATCATGTTTCTTTGCAACAAATTTTGAAACAAAATACAGGTGTACTTCATCAACTGCACTTTGATTCATCTGGCTTCAGATGGGTTCGATGGCAGAACAGCAAACGACTGATTTACGGCAACCTTCTGTGTTTGTCGTCTGACAGTTTTCAAGTGGGTTGGTTGTGTTCAGTCCGATTTTCACTGTCATTATTTGCCCACTGACTGCACGTTGCGACATTATTATTACTTTGATAACCATATCCTTCGCAGTTTTGCAGCAGATATTTTGTATATTTTGTGATTTCAATATTTTGTGCTTTCATTTAATTAGGTTACAAAATGGCATTCATCCACCAACTCCAGGTGCTGTGGTAGACTAGCTCTTGAATACAGTTTAAGAACTGTTGCTGTGTTGTTAGAAACCGATGAACAAAACTGCCAAAAATTTAGCTGTTATTAGGAAACATTTGATGAAAACAATTGAGTAAAGTCCAAGAAAAAGCTTAAAAATGACTGCGTAAAAATGTTTGTGACACTCTATTTGGTATGAATTGTCCATATTTATCGAAAAGGAAATATTGAAGTTGGAAGTTTAATGGAATTAACTATTGTAAGAACATAATTAATGCAGTTTAAAAAAGTGTGTTATCACTTGTTTGTCGGATGTGGCATATCCAAGAAAAAATTAAATCTTTCCTAACTGGGTTGTTTTGACTTCAGTCAAAAGTAACGAAAAAAACATAGAAACAGCGAAAAACTCTTTGTTTTTTGATATTTGCTGAAAATTTTCTTGCAGGGTGCATCTAGGTTATCACAAGCAAAATCAATTCAGTTTTGTTGTACCTGGTTTTTGTCTATCTTTCAGTTTGTCACGAGTAGTCGGCGGCGCCCATTTTCGCTTGCTTACGTCTGCAGAACTACGCGGCTACTTTTTAATGAATGCTGCATTGATGGTGATTCAATGGCAGCACCGCGCGTGAACCGTTTATTTGCACCGACCAATTAAAGCCTAGCAAGAGGTTGGACAAGTCGCAAGTACCGTTTTAAACCCCTTAGGAATGGTCTGACCATGAATTGAACATAGCCTACTAGGTTTGTTGGCGTGTATTCAACCAAATGTATTAAACGGAAAAATATCAAACAAACTGAATATTAGAAACAAAAAAAAGTTTTATTCCCGCGATGGTTGTCGGTGCGGCCGACAACAGAATGGCAGGAAACATGAAAAACATTGATGTTGCAAAAAATTAAATGTCAAGTGCATTTCCTTTGTGTTTGGTTCATATGCTTCGTTTGTTTTTTAGAACCACACTTTATTCGCCACAGTTGCTCAGAGGCAACCACAAAACCTTCGAAACGGTAACGTTGTCGTGCAGTTCCTCAACACTGTTTCTACATTTGCGGAGTTTAAACTTCGATACGATGATGATGATGAGTATTTCGGTGACCACAGCAAACAAATAAAAGGTATTAGTGTAGTGTTTGAAAGTTGGGATTGTTTTCCTCGTAACGGTACGAGTAAATTTATTTTTTTAGGTCTTAAGCTAAAAAGACACAAATTACGTATTTTTTGCTGAAAACCAAGTATGCGCACGATTTGAAAATGATTTTAGTTAAACTCAAAACATCCCTAAGTGTAACTCCGGGCTGATGAAAAGTCTTTTGATGAAGGATCGTGAGGTAACATAATAAGAGATTTTAAATTGGAATGAGATGATTGCTTCAAACATACTTTCCTGTGAAACTTCACGCCAGTGCTTGCAAGTATGTTATATTCAGATTACTTCTTTCAAGCAGAGGGCTGAGCAGAACGAAATGTGTCTCTATTAGCTTCAGTATGCTGGTTCGGTCCGTGAATTCGAAAACTATCAAATTGAAAATCGAAAATTCAATGTAAAGGTCAAAAATAACAGATTTGCAGACTATGCGTTTCTGTATGTCTCAAATGACACCCAAGGCTTACATTTTGTTATCGTGTGCAGTCACAACTACGAAAAATAAATTTAACTTGAGGATGATAAAGGTCACTTTATGTTGCTGGCATACCAAAGAAAAACCTTGATCAAAGTATATCTTAACTAAAAAATTTTGGTATATTGTGTAACTTTATTTTGAACAAACTTTTACAAAATAAGTGACAAAAACTTATGGCTTGATGAACCTTGTTCTGCACAGTAAGCCATAAACTCTTATTTACAAAAGCATTCCCGTTATAACCTTATTTTTATTTGATAAGGTTTCAAATTGCAATTTGGTGTAACTGAATGGAACAAATATTCTGCGGTTCAAACAGTTGACACTGATATGTGTTTAGGAAAACAAAGTGCAATCTCATGAAAAAATTTGCCGGCGCGATAAGCAGAAACTTGATCAAGATTACAGTTTATTGCAATGACACATTTCACCAGAAAATCAATGCTAGGTAACTTCGGTAAAGAAATTGGAAAAGTTTAGAGTTGTTCCTCAGCTAAGAACTTTATAAGGATTGTCTCACTGAAGAACACAAATACTGCTTTGGTTTAATTTTTTCAAAAACTCTGAAGAAAGATATTTAATATCATCAACGTTTTATTAAGTCGATGGTTAGATTAAAAAATTGTTTCGTGTGGAACTTCAATGTTTTTTTAGTTTTTTCAAATTTCGTCTGTCATTTGGTCTGTTGAGTACTGTATAAAATCTCTATTGGCCGTTACTATGTTCACATTTTGCTCCTAAATCGCAGCCACTGCTTTGTAATAAATTTCAATGTGCACCTTCCGTGACTAATCATTTCACTTAGGTGAAGAATTGCTTGTCCTTGAAAACTCGTCCGAAATTGATGCATATAAAACGTACACCATGGTGGAGAGCGAAGCTTTTTACGAAGCGTACAGACATGTTCTTGCAGGGCTGCAAGGTACGCGAAGCGATGTTTGTTTAAAACGGTGAAAAGCAATTAATATGTCTGCAAATGAAACAAGTTTCAGTAACTGAGATACTACATTGATTAGTCTCTGTGCTTTATGAGATTTTGTGATTGCAAAATTATAACGGCCACTTTTTGAAAGGACATAGGCAATTGCAACGGTCTCTCCGAAGTTTCCAGAAAATTTCAAAGTATTTCAATCTTGATTTTCAAAATCAAAAGAATATGCTGATATGCTGAATTTATTTGCATTGTGTATTGTAGGGTGTCGAATGTCCAAAAAAACATGAAATTTTCCGAATCCCGATTAAATATAGAAGTAAGAAAACAAACAATTTTTGTGCATTGTGCGTGTTGTGTTTTTCCCTGACGGGTTTCAGAAACTCCAAGTACCTTGTACAAAAATGCACTGTACCTTTTTCGGAGAAGAATAACGGTAAACGCCGCAGATAGTTCTGCATACGGATCGAATATTAGCGTACCAAAATGTAGAGTTGTACAGAACGTATGAAATATAATTTTTTTGTTTATATGGTGTTTTGTTGATGGCGCTTTGTAACTACAGTGTCTGGTTTCATTTGACTCGGTTTGTTTGGTGTTCTGGATGTGTTCCCTACAGCTCTTCTGCACACCGTGCACCCGGTAAGAAGGCTACAGTACCAATTTACAAGGTCTTAGTAATACCAGGCCAAGAGTCAAACGCTCGACCTACCACCGCCCAAGAGGACGCACTTACCACTACTACGCGCCACGTGGAATAAATCATTTATTGGCAAGTCAAAGTAACAATCAGTGCCGCGGAATTTGTGCCAAACCTGTCCAAGGAACATTCGAGAAACAGAACTCTTAACAATGCCCGTTCAGCAGCAATTTTTATTAAAGATGTCACCGTGAACAAAAGTTCTTGTTCAAGATTATTCTGAGTGTAGACCATGAAAACCACGCATCAGTAACTTTTTGGTCATCTGTGATAAACAGTTCAATTTCAAAATTGCACAATCTTTTTTTCTGGGCAAATGCGAAACACATGTTTGTGTCTCGTAAACAAAAAAGTGAACGGCATTACCATTGCAAGCAATGATTTTTTATGGTATTTTTAAAACAAAATGTTTTGAATTACTATGACCAGGGCCGGCCCTAGCAGGTGCGGGCCCAGTTCAAGACCTAGGCGCGGGGCCCCTCTGAGAAGTAGTTCTGTGACGTCATCGTGTTCAGTCAACCGTTCAATACCACCATGGTAGAGCGCATATATAACGTTTTAGCATTAGAATTGAGAACGTCTGATAATTTTCGATATTAGAGGATTTTCATCGCTAGTTCTAACGAGAGTGATGCTTCTTTACAATGATATTTCTAAGCCGTTTCTATTGAATTCCCGAGTGCAAGGGTATCTGAAAAAATTAACAATCTACCTAAACACCATGGCACGGGGACCAATGCAGCTGCATCGGTTGCATCGGCTTGAGGCCGGCCCTGACTATGACCCAATCTTGGTCCCAAGATTGATAAAGTATTATAGCAGCATGATGAGTAGGCCTTATAGAAGCATGCTCCAGTTGGAAAAAGGCACGTTTGAATCAACTTTTTATTTGGAAAGCTTCTTAACCAACTCATTACTCTGTTGCTCACAACGCAAGTAGAGCAAAGCAGATTTCTTTGAAGAATTTTGAATATCTAGAAATTGAAAAGTTACCTTTGGCGAAGTACATTGTGCATTGTGCCAACGAAGTTGATCAACCAGAATACCTTCTTGATTCTCAATACGACTTCTCCTCGGTTTTGAAAAGTATGTATTTCTGCCTGACTAAAGCCAAGCCGTTAATGATTTGTAGCTTTGAAGTGAGTGTCTTAGAAAAGAAATACAGATTTCTTTCTTTTGAATACTTTTTTAAGTATAAGACGGAACAAGGTTTACAACACCTTTTGCTGTGACTGCCTAAAAGTAGTAAAATAAAAAAAGCGATTGCTTTAACATTTTTGTTTGTACAAAACAGCATTTCGTTTAAGAACGTATTCTTGCAACAACTTCTTCATTAATTGTAAGCAAAGCGCAGACTGGTATGAATTACAATATAATTTTTTCATGTTGCACATTGTCACAGGCTCAAAAAATGCAATGCTTTGTGCTAAATTTTATTAAGCACTTCATTGTATAATAGGGTATGTTTCCTCGCGGTTTGAAGAAGTGGATATTTTAAACGACAAGGAATGGCCAAATGCAAATCAACTTCACCTTGACCATTCACAACATGAAGCTGTAATGAATGCTCTCGCGCAAGAGCTGTCAATAATACAAGGACCGCCTGGTACGGGAAAAACTCACGTCGGTTGCATCATTGTCAAATTGCTACTGGCAAACAAGAAATACGAATATGTTCCAAAAGATTTTCCATATCTTCACAGGTAATGACAACGACTTTATTCAGAAGCAATCCGCGGCTTCATTTTGTTTTTGTTTTTTAGAAATTGTGTTTTTTGTTACTGCTGCTGAGGAGTTAACGCATATTAGAAGGATGAATGAGGCATTAATTATATGCTCAGTGTCAATTGCCACCTGTCACGGCTACGACATGCGTGACTAATTATTAAGCATTCTAAAGCAATAGTGTCTTTACCACTAACTTTGGGAATTTATATAAAACCCGCCTCCATACCCCTAAGCCGCTTGATCAAAAAGTATTTTTTCTGCGAACTCTGCTGTCGTACCCGTCAAAGTAATAAAGTAATCTAAGTAATTTTAAAGTAAGGCCAGGTTCTTAGATACAATGAAATGTTAAGACCTATTTGGCGTCCGCTAGGATTCGGAGATTTTTGGGAAAAAAAACAACACCTAAACGCACGTGGCTTTGCGCGGGAATTCATCCGGCATAGTATGCTCTACAAATCCCGCTAAAAGTCTCAAAAGACGCGGCAAGTCTTCTATTCTGCACTCGAAAAGAAAATTTTTGCTTGGGGGTACGTTATTTTTGTGAGGGACGTCATAAGTAAAGGATTCTAGGCCACCTTAGCCCATTTTGCCTGGCCCTGGGCGCCAACCGTTAGGTGGTAGTATTTCGCTGAAGTTTTTACTGTAAACTAGGCTACAATCCGAGTCTTTTGATACTTTGGATAACCTGCTGGGGTTTCGGGTTCAAAAGTTGTGATGTAAGTTTAGCTAATTAGATAATTAATTAGTCTGTTTATTTTATATCATAACGTTTGAACAAGAAACGATAGAAAGTCGATCAAAGGCTCAAAAGACTCCGACTCGAGTCTAGTTTCCAATGAAAACTTCAGCGCAACACTTGGCCTAGCGGTTGGGCCCCAGGCCAGGCAACATGAGCCAAAATGACCCTAAAACTACTTCACTTATGACGTTAGTCACAAAAAATCCGCACACCTGTCGTGCACTCGCCTGCGAATCCGACTAAACACTATCAGCGGAAAACCAGGCTTTAATTCACTAAAGACACCGCTCAGTCATAGAGCTGAACAAGCGAGCAATGACAACTCCGAAACAAACATAACAGCGTAACTGATCGAATGCTTCGCAGGACGGGCAAACTGCATTAAAAGAACACTTTGCAGTATTGCATTACGAGACCGCAAGCACAACGCAACAGCCGCGGGACGAACACAGGAGCACAATTAAGGATTGCAAGATTGTTGCAATGTAATCATACATTCACCACAATCCTCCCCGCTAAGTTTAGAGTTAGTTCAAAACGTTAAAGAGGGCACAAAAAACGTTAATGAGACACATAATCTCCAAAACGATCAGGGGGCCGACGAGTTCTAGTCAACCTCCGAAGACTCGGCGCAGGATGATCGTGCAGATCAACCGTTTGATTTGTCTCGGTAGCGTCATGCCCGGCATGTCCATTCTGCCCGCTCTCTGACTGCACTGTTTCAGTGTCAGAAGTGCGGTTC
>JGI24021J15306_10011121_pt1 | contig 11192 bp, 7 predicted proteins | sample Ectturendosymbi1_FD_15306 | JGI IMG/M metagenome (IMG submission 15306)
TAAATCAGTAGAATTTTCGTTAAATTTGAATGTCAAGCCCCCCCTGAACAAACGTCAACCTCCCCCGCACAAACGTAAAGCAGCCCTATCGACAACTTTCTGGCGACGGTTCTGGGTTGTGTGTCCCTCGAAACTTGAACCATAGGCCTTTATGGTGTTGAAAGGCGCTACTGTCAACTTTCGTTTGGTCTTTACTGTTTTTCACCAACAAATATTTTTGTTTCCTTGCAGCTATGGTCCCAGTACACCTGTCGTAGTGTAACTACAGCAAGTGCGTCAATTCACGCCTAAATACGTAGCAGGAATGAGCGGAACATGAAAATCCAATTCCAGCCACGATTTAAAAGCTCAGCCCTAATCTATTCCTAGTTCAAAAACTAAAATAAGTACAAATCCTATGCGAATCCAAGCCATTTTCAACATCTTGCAAAATTATGCAGGGTTATGGGGCAAAAAGGATCTCTGAGTACATATTTGACCGCTCTTCACCTTGATGACCTCTCAAATCAGCTGGGCTCAGCAAGAGCGGTGTGCAGTGTGCACTATGGGAGATATGGTCGCGAATCATCTAATGTTTGCTGATGATTTTTGTGTTTGGCCGTAGCATTAGATTTAGATGCCTTCTGAATATTTGTGGGAATTATGCTGCTGAACATAAAATCGCTTTTAATTGCAAGAAAGCAATTGATGTTCTTTTTTGCCCATAAAAGTATAAACAACCTGCTCCAGCGAATGTTTTTCTGAATGGTGGACGTGTACAATTTTATGACCAAGTAAAATATCTTGTTTTATCTCTAAATACCTCACTGAAGGATGATGATAACATCCAGAGACGCTGTACTGTGCACCAAAACTGCGGAGCCTTCATAAAAGTGAAATGCTCCGGCTTCGGAACTTTTCCTTTTCATGATCATGGCTCCGGCTACAGTTTCTGTTTGCCGATTGTCTTGGTGTGCTTCAAGTTGAATGGAAAATAAAATATATCTAGTACAAAAAACTTTAAAAATATATTATATTTAATTTGGGTAGGCTAGTAGATTTTTACAATCAGCGACCTCAGCATGAGAAAATTAGTGAATAAACAGCAATCGCAACTTCAGACGATTCAGCGAGCAGTTCCTAAGAGAAATGTTGTTCATGTCGATGGTAACATAAAAAAAATTAAAAAGGCAATGACTGGCCTTTGCCCTTAATGCCAGAGGTACGACCGGAATCAAGGAAAATGTCTATTTGCAAAAGTAGATTACGCGTCCGAGCATTACTGACACAGTCCAGCCGACCAATATTTTCGCACTCTTTGCATGCTTTGCCTGTTATTTGCAATCTTGGCGATGTCAGCTATCAGCTCTGCCCAGGCAAACTAGCATGAATAGCGTGAACGATGCTATTGTTTCGTAATAGTTCCACTGTTTCGTTATTTCTTTGACGCGTGAGAACTGCCCAGCCTTCACAAACGCAGTCGCGTTCTCAGTTCTCGCTTGCTGCTGTGTTGTATGAAAATGGTCTGTTTTTTTACAAATTTCTTCTTTAATGCCTGATGACCGCCCTGAAAGAAAAAGGAAAAGCAGCAGTAAAAATAGGAATGCAATGTTGAAAACTTATTACTGACTCAAGATTTTACAAGCCTCCAAATTGAAAACGAAAAACAAGTTTCAGGGCTATTGCCAGTGCAGTTCGTGAGTCCGCGGTTTGTCAGCATCGTAGTTTTGCAACAAAAAAGTGAGTGGATGGGTTTCTTGACGGAACTCATCTCCAGATTGACAGGGGCGTAGCGAGGTTAGATGGCGCCCTGGGCAAGATGCAAGTTTGGCGCCCCCATTTTCGAACCTGAGGTCTTCCGGAAGCAAATGTACAGTATTGAAGAATGTACGCGTGACATTGTTGGGATTTTAAGGCGCCCCCGCAATCATTCGGCGCCAGGGTAATTGCGCCCCCTTGCCCCTTCGTTACGTCCCTGCCGATTGAACCATAATGCAGCGTGAAAAAAGCTACAGACGTTTACGTTAGCAAACAACTTGCCGGTATGTGACAAAAATGCATTAAACGTGCTCGATTGGCTCAAGGAATTATGACCTACGTAACTATACAATTTAGCAACCCCTCACTTCATATACATGAACAATGCAGAGGTGTATTGAATTACTGCTAGGGTCGTAACGAAGTTAGATGGCTCCCGGGGCAAGAAGCAAGTTTGGTGCCCCCATTTTCGAACCTGAGGTCTTCCGGAAGCAAATGCGCTGTATTGAAGAATGTACATGTGACATTGTTGGGATTTTTTGGCGCCCCCGCAATCATTCGTCGTCAGGGTAATTGCGCCTCCTTGCCCCTTCGTTACGCCCCTGCCGATTGAACCATAACGCAGCGTGAAAAAAGCTAAAGGTGTTTACGTTAGCAAACATTTTGCAATTATGTGACAAAAATGCATTAAACGTGCTCGATTAGCTTAAGCAATTATGACCTACGTAACTATGCAATTGTGCAACTCCTCACTTCATATACATGGACAATGCAGAGGTGCATTGAATTACTACTAGGGTCGTAACGAGGTTAGATGGCCCCCGGGGCAAGAAGCAAGTTTGGTGCCCCCATTTTCTAACCTGAGGTCTTCCGGAAGCAAATGTACTGTATTGAAGAAGGTAAGTTTGACATTGTTAGGATTATTTGGCGCCCCGCAATATTTCAGAGGCCCCAGAATGATTCTGCGCCCGGGTAATTGCGTCCCCTTGCCCCTTCGTTACGCCCCTGCCGATTGAACATAATGCAGGGTGAAAAAAGCTACAAACGTTTACGTTAGCAAACAACTTGCCGCTATGTGACAAAAATGCATTAAATGTGCTCGATTAGCTCAAATAATTATGACCTACTTAACTATGCAATTGTGCAACCCCTCACTTCATATACATGGACAACGCAGAGGAGTATTGAGTTACTGTTAGGGGCGCAACGAAGTTAGATGGCGCCCTGGGCAAGGAACAAGTTTGGCGCCCCTATGTTCGAACCTGAGGTCTTTCCGAAGCAAATGTACTGCACTGAAGTTCTTGTGGCATTATTAGGACGTTTCGGTACCCCGCAATCATTCAGCGCCCTCGTAGTGATTCGGCGCTCGGGTAATTGTGCCCCATGCTCCCCGTCGTTGCGCCCCTGATAACTGCACGCAGCGACGCGCCACAACAAATCATGGTACACAGCTCTAACCAGAGGCATACGGGAACCTTGGGCTTTCAACGGGGAAGAGTTTTCAGTTTTCCCGAATTTTTGCGCCACTTTGACGAAAAACGAATAGAAGAATTTTGCAGAGCGATGGTTCTGTTTCAGAAACTTGCCCAAAAATAACGGGAAGCTTTTCCTGAATTTCTTAAATCTTGTCCGAATCTCCGCCCCACTTCGTACGCCTATAGCTATAACGCAGAAACTTTGGCAAAATACTAGCTATCTACAGCTTAGTGGATTAAATAATTGGTTTTACGTGATCATAACAATTTTTGCTCAGCACTCGAATATTTGCGGTCCAAAATTGGTGGAATGGCGGTGCCTTTTGCCCCACCTGGCGACGCGTCAGGCAACAGTTACTGATGTCTGTGTGGTTTTGAACCTTTCGTTGCAACTGCAAACCCGTAGACCACTTACGCAGGCCATGAAAAGACAAATTTGGCATGTTTAGCGAAATCTGCAACCGACAGAAAAATGCTCAGCTTAGTGGTTGTTAGATCATTCCGCTTGCATCATACAAATTTGAGCAAAAAAGCAATCTTCTGGTGAAATCTTTAAACTTTTTTACTGGTGGCCATAGTGTTGGCGAAGGTGCGTGGTTTTAAATTGGTGATAGGCTGATTCTCCTCTGTGTTTTCTGGCCTGACTGGATAGAAGTAGATCCATCGCCAGATCAACAGCNTTGGGGGTGGCTTTGAGCTTCTTCTGGGGCTTCGTAATAATATACAATGAATTGAAAAATGACTTCATGAGGAGACAAGAGCTTGACTTTGGAGATATTGATTGTGAATTTGAGGGGCTCAGCCCGCTAGCTTCCACTTCTGTTAAAAAGTGTCGCAACTTTTTTTTAATAACCTGGTCTATTGGGATTGATGTTTTTTTCTTCACATCAGCAATCCCGTGTCGAAAATGTGAAATGGCATTTAAAGACTTGATTAAAAATCTACCTTTATAAGTGGCGTTAAATGTGTTTTAGAGCAATATGCTTTAAGGCCCAGTTTAAATCTATCATGCGATTATAAGATCGTTTTTTACGATGTCAGCAAAGCTGTCTGAAATGGGGTAGTGTCATGGCAAATGCCTTTCATTCACGTGTTGTTTTTGAATGGTCGCTTCAGCAATAGATAAGTCTTTTCATGTACATGTAAATGCACAAGCTTGGCTTGGAAACATGATTGTCATTTAGCTTTTTATTTGAGTCCTATCGTGGGATATGAGTTGTCACTTCCAAATCTAAGAAGAACCGTTCTGTTTCTAACGAGGTCGGGAATGCGTTTCATACACTGTTCTTCGCTGATTTCGCTAGGGATAGCCAAAACAGTGGCAAACGCTTGCGCGCAGCATGTTTTTATACCATTTAAATACATTTTGTAGATATACGAGATCTGTTTAGCTTGTGAAAAACGAGGCACACTATTTGGGACCCGGTTCAAACGTTTTCTGAATTAATGATATAAAGCGCTTTCAAACTGGTTATCCTCTGAAAAATACCATAGTTCGACCAACAAAAATAGCCACGTTTTGACCTACAAAAGATAACCTCTTTTGTGTGACACACAACGATTGTCGCAGACATCCTTTGGTATTTAAGCAAGTGAAGATTTTTCATTTTTAGCGCCCCGCAATTTGACTGCCACCCCCAAATGCCNATCCGCCACTGCGTATATTTATCCTCCTTACACCGTCCACCGCCTGTACTGAATCCCGTTCGTGCTTTAACGTTCTTGCCATTTTTCTTTGCCCTGACGACGATAATTGCGTTCAACTAGAGAAACGGCGGATAGTTTTTACTTGTTTTACGTTTTGACACCAGTAAAGCTTTTATAAATTACTGTATACTGACACCATGCTGCCTCCAAAATAGACAGATATAATTAATTAATAACATTACGACGATGGTCAAGATCATGCCTCCCAAGAGATAAAGATGCTTGTTTCATTTGTCAGATTTGGACCGTTACCGGCTAGCACGGACAGAATTTTACACAGAATCAGCTAGAAACGCTTTGCTCGATGCAAACCCGTGCAAACTAATCGGCACTAAAACCAAAGTGGGGCACTGAAGAAGTGGTATTAGATTTGAGCGTTTAGGACAAAATGACCTCTTGCAAACAACTGCAATATGGCCAACGCGCGCTTGTAGTTTTGTCACATTCCACCTCGAATTGGAAGCTAGCTTGTGGTCAATATGCACATTTGCAACCAGTTGAAAGGATGACCTGCCTGGCAATCAAGATGTACCGCAGTGACCTGCAACAACTGACAACCTGTTAGTATTCCTAGCCGTTGGTCGGAACTATAGGTCGCAGGGTTGCCAAACTGTTTTCACCACAAAAAGCCAGACCTTGTCCCAAAAAAAACCAGAAAAATCCAGATAGCAGTTTTACGGCATACACACATAATGCATAACCAAACACAAAATAGACATTAACTCGTCAGAAACATCGATATAATACATTTCCACTCCTTGGAAGCATTGTCTTTCCCCATAATTGTAAACTGTCGTACATTTGTTTCTTATCAATAACATTGATCATTTTTATGGCAAAAGTAATTTTTTTTCAATATTCTGCGTACTCTGCGTGGTTATAGACTCTCTTCACAAGAGATTTGTAATGAATATACAGCTTTGACAATGTTTTTCCAGAGCCAAGCCTTTCCGACTGAAAAAAAGTCAGAAAATGCCAGATTTTATCTGGCTTTTTTTGATTTCCAAAAAGAGCCAAAGGCGTTCAAAAAAGCCAGAATTTCAAAATCTGGTTTCAAAAAAGCCAAATTGGCAACCCTGCTAGGTTGCAGACCATGACAAGTATTGTCTTGATGAAACTGTTTGTGACGTTTACTTTGCTTAGTGATCTCACAGAATGCGATTAAAAAGTTTTTTGAGCTTGATGCCTAAGTTGTACTCATCCATACAAAATATTTGTCAGTTACTGTGTTGAATGTAGGTGTGATACTTGGTTAATTACAACCGTCAGTGGAATGAATTGTTCCTAGAAGCAAACATGGGAAACGCCTTGAAATGTTGTTTTAAGGTTGGTGGTTAATTCTGTCAGTAGTCTACTAACCAGCAAACGACGCAGTAGGCTATTTTGCTGGAAAACTTCGCTAGGTTATCGAGTTGCAAGGAAACTGGTTACATTTTTTCTTAGTTATACGTTAAAATATAAAAACTTTATGTCCTTTAGCCCCGTAGTTTTTTTCACGTATAAGAGGATTGTGTGGTGTACTGAGAAATTGTCTTATTCGACTTAAACTGATGCGATAGACGCTGTCAGCTCAGAACCGGTCCCTAGAAATTTAGATGACTTGTTGAGACAGAATCAAAGGAATAATTGACGAGTTTAGTTTTTCGTCTTGCGCGAAGCAAGGAAACAGGTAGATTCCACGTTTCATCTATGAAAAAAAATATCTCAAATCTTTGCGAGGAATGAGATTTGAGTATAAATTATTGGGTAGGTGACTCAAAGTATAATTGTGAACAATTGAAAAGTTTGCTTCCAGAGGTTATTGCAGTCAGCGTTGTTTGCATTCAGACTACATTCAATTAGACTTTCAAATTGAACCAATTTTTGCAGCATAACGTTACCCTAGCATTGTACACCCAGTGACTTTTTGTCAAGATTTTGAAGCGCACAAACGGGCATTTGTTTAAAAATCAACAGAAAAGGCAAAAGTTTGGTACAGTCGATGCTACTCGCAATTACGCATAGCTATGGGTATAGATAGGACCGACTTTGTTTGCCAATTAGCCTAATCCATTTGCTGAGATCAACTGCTGGTAGCTGTGGTTGAAATTCTGGCTGTAGAAGTCGTAGTGATGCTCTATCCACTTCACATATGATTACATGCATCGCTGTATCAGTAATGACTCAATGGAATGTGTTGCAACATTTGAGCTAAATTGTCTGTTTTCAAACTTTCAACAAGAGTGGTGGATTAGTATTTGGTAACATCTTACAAGGGCGTAGCAAACGCTCCCAAATCTGTCGACGGGATCCGTGTCAACCAGAGGTCCTCCATCCACCAAGTATTTGTTAAAATTTCCAGTAAAATTTTGAAATATGTTATTGTAAGGCTTTGATCACCATATGTGGTGAATTTATGACCTCTCAGTTTTTCCGACTTTTTTCGGAAAACACTACCTCCGTAAATTTATTGTGGTGACCCTCCTCATGTAGAGAGGCCTCCATAAGTTTATTGAGGTGACCCTCCTACTGCTTCTTTGCTTTCTGAAATGTGAAGCTCGTATGAAACGTCGTATCCAATTTTAGGTGAGCATGGTTGTAATTTGTTAGACCACTCGCACTATGACGCTTCCGCTGAGTACGTCTTTTTTAATGTCTTATTGCTGCACTTTTAACTGAAGAGTAAATAACGTCCAGCTTAAAAGTCCGCTTTACCGCTTTACAACAATAGCGACTTACTGAAAGCACAACTGACAGAAGAATTCACCCATGTCCGTGCTTTGATGTTGCAACACGAACTGCCAACTCTTTACACACGAATAATGGGCAATCGCTTATAAGTCTGTATTTTATTACCAGGCTGTACAGCTTCAAATTACGTGCAAAAAAGGCGATTAACACGAAGTAAAGAGAAAGACAGTATATTCAGGCTTCCCAAAGAAAAACAAGACACTTGTAAAACTTTGTTGAATATTCCAAGTAGATTTTGTTAAATTGATTTCGATGTTAAACTCGCTTAAAATCGAATGTATTTTTTGTAGTGGCAGTAGCGCGACAGTGGCAAAAAACAAACCGACATACTAGTAATTTAGATGCACATGGCAAACAAAGTTGAAACGCAACAAAATCACAAAAATGGAACGCGAAAAGGGGACAAGTTCCAGTGCCATTCACATTTTGGTATGCTCTATGCAGTGTTTAAAAATCGCAGAAATATTTTCTGAAAAGCATAAACTTGCTGATATAGTCAGTGTGCGGAATAGCATCCGTTGGAGCGGAAATCAAACATTCAAATTTCTATTCCATAGCCGTGGGACTCGAATTTTGCTAATGGACCACTTCTGTATTTGTGACTCACGTTCTAGTTTTTTGATGCAGTAAAGTGGTAATTCTTTGAAATGCTCTCCTGACGACCATGAGCGCAAACGCTAAATAACGTACTTTTATTTCTCGCCTTCACAGAAGAAAGAAACGAAAACAGAGGAACCGTCTGCAAATGCCTCGGAAATCAAGCAACAGCCTGCGGTACTAAGCCTAGCTTATTTTTTGAGTGACTTTAACGTTAAATTGATGTCGGTTCCATCCATTGGCAAAGGCCATTTCAATTCTGACTAATCATGGCTATCCAATATACCATTTTGCCTACTACATTTACTTCAAAAGTGGGTAAATGTACATAAGGTAATGAGGGATAGATCCTATCTTTGATAGGTTGTCGTAGATTTAGGATTTTATATCCTGTTCTGTCCTGTTCTTGATAACAAAAAGATAGTGTGGTTTTGGAGAGATAGCAGAATAAAACTTGGCGACCCAATACTTTTTCAAAAATTTAATTAGAAAAGAGTCAATTTGCTTTAAAAAATAAAACGTAATGCTTGTTCTTTTTTCGTTGTATCTCTTATGTCAAACTCATTGTTTTTTAGCAAAAAGCAGCAGAGAAAATTCATGACGAGCTGTCCTTTCGTTACTGCAGCTATGTCCAACCCAAATGGCTTTCTGGGCCAAAAATCATGTCACTATCTTAACCAAGGCCGCACGTTTGCTGACATATTAAAGAGGGCCGCACGTTGAATGGCTTACTTAGATCTGAGCAAACCAAATTTAGCTGAAGCTAATATACTGAAAGCGTTCTAATCCTAATTGCAATGTTTACAGACGTGATAAAGTGGCACTGCGGAGACTACCTGCATCAAAAATATCAAATTCAAGGTTATCAAAATAAGGAAGGGTTGTCAGTATGTAGGATACTTTTATTACAGCGAAAACCTAAACTGGGCCGCACAAAACTTTCGCCTGGGCCGCGGGTTGGACATAGCTGCTTTAGTGTAATGTAATGTTATCTGTCGGGCAAGATGAGAACAAGCACCGATATTCAAGATTTGTCGTTGTGAAAATAAAATGTATTCTGTTTTTTTTCATTGTGGGTCCTGCAGTATGTTCCCAAGAAACAGCACTTGACTTCACGGTTGGACCGTCAAAAGAAACCGTCTCTGTTTGATGCAGGCACTGTAGTGACGCAACTGTTTGTAATAACGTGAGAATTACACTGAACGCACTGAAACGCCCAATACTTCCGTTAGTAGATTGTTGCTTGCGATCGACATATGAAAAAATGTATACTGGTTTAGGTGTGCACTAGGCTAAGCGCGCTAATAACAGGTGGGTTGTGGTTTTGAACTGAATAAACTAGCAGAAAATACATTTTTTTGATCAAGGGTGAGGATTCCAAAGCAAACAAGGATTACGAAGTTCCTGATCGTAAAACTGGAAAAGATTCTGAAGGCCCTTCTTCAAATGACCGACAATCCAAGGCAAGACTATAGTAATTAATTGTATTGCGTTAGTCGATTAACTTATTTCCTTGTCACGGACTGCTTCATTTATTTTTTTATAGATACCACTTTCAAAGTTCAAAGGGGATGATTGCTCTCGTGACAGTGTGATTTGTACGGGCGTTACTCCCGTTATATAAGTTAGTATTAGTGTGTTATGCTGTAGCTTCAGTTACAGCAGCATAGCTTTGCGCGGAAGAAATTGTCTTAGATATAAGCCTGGAAACAATTTTGCACCGTGGCTCCTTTAGCTATGTTAAGCTATCTCTAAAAATAATGAAATCGTGGTGTTTCGGTAAACTCAGGATAATCTATAGGAAAAGCTTTTCTCATGAATCAAAAGCAGCTTCGAGTTGGATTGGTGACAAACCGATATACAGTAGAATTTGCCTAATTCGTCACCTGAAGGGGATTAGAAAAAAGTGACGAATTAGGCGAACTGACGAATTATGCAAACAGGTGAAAACTCTATCATAGAAGCTCGTATGCTTTATCATAGCAACTCGTATACATAGTGCTCTTATTTGCAGTAAAATGTACAAGTTTATGACGGTATGGTTGAATACAACAATTAATTCCTCAGCTCTGTCTGGACTCCTCCACATAATCAACCACCTTTTAAATCTTTGATAAACTTTTCCGCGTTCTCTCAATGGGGATCGGGTCACGCTTCACACCTCGTGTATAAATTCGATAAACAAATTGCGAGGTGCAACAATTCTCAGATGAAGATCCTTAATTTGTTTGAATTCGCATACGTACCAGCTGCTTAGACATCAAAGGCGAAACTGCAAATGACAAATTAGACGAACAAAACGCTTCTCAGGGATAGAAAGAGGTGACGAATTAAGCAAATTGACGTATGAGACGATGGCGAATTAAACGAACAGAAATGTACACAAAAGATAGGGATTCTGCTGGGACCGACGAAAAAGTGACGAAACAAGCGAATTGACGAATTAGACGATGACGAATTAGACGAGTTCTACTGTACTTCATGGATTAACAGTCATTTGCTTCGAAAATTTTAGCCCGTGTTTCGAAGTCGATCGTCTGCTCAATCTGATGATACTCATAAAACACCTGGTGCTGAAATTCTAAACAGCTGTGATTTGTAGAAAATCCGTCATGCCACATATTACATACAATCAAGTTCGTTGCAATTGTTTCTTCTTTTTTTGATGTTGGCTCTCTGAACAAAGTTGATTACTAAATCCGAGACCCAACCTAATGACACAAGTGGCAGAGCATTCAGCTTGACCGCAAACGTGTCACTGAGCACCAGGGCCGGCCTTAGCAAGTGCGGGGCCCGATTGGAAACACTTTTGCGGGGCCGCACTCAATGGCGTGAGCAGAAATATTTGAGTAGGGCATCAAGTCATAATCATAGAAATCATGAGTGATATGAAAGAGCGAGGCCCGAAAAAGGTAATGCTAAGCTAGGGTGTCTGAGGGCATGCCC
>JGI24021J15306_10011124_pt1 | contig 11191 bp, 8 predicted proteins | sample Ectturendosymbi1_FD_15306 | JGI IMG/M metagenome (IMG submission 15306)
TGGTTAACAGCATGAAGACAAGTTTTGCACAGCAGCAAAGTATTGTCGCAACACCCTCAGCTAACCATATGAAGTAAGCCCAATGCAGACACGTATTTCCCAATAAAGCTCATAAGCAACTATTCTTGCTGATTTGATTAACATATAGTTTTAACAAGCAATCTCTGTTTCCGCGAAATCTAGTAAATACAACCAAACGTAGGATCCAACACTGAAAATATTGCTTTTCTCTGGCGGTCTTGCGCTGTTATGAGGTTTTTGTCAGTGGAAAATTGAACATCAATTCAGTACCGTTTTTCTTTTTCATTCTTTTTTGTAATCACTTCCACAAAGACGACTTGCATCTCTATCACGCCCAGATGCATAATATTGTCGTGTTACTACTGTACTCATAAGGGTCTAGAGTAGACATTTGAATTTCCGCTTCTTTCAAGGTAAATTGTGCAGTTATGCCTCTGCGCAGTTTCTCAAATTTTTAGTTAATATTGAGTCGTCACAGGAAATAATTGCGCGGGGCACCTAAGAGCGAGGGGCCCAAGGCCATGGCCTATTTTGCCTATGCGTAAATTCGTCCCTGGGGTTAATAAACGTTGCGTTCTTTTTCAAGCAACAGCCCTACGAAACTTTATATTTCATGCATAGCGCTGCATCGTGTCTTCAAATAGTGTTTTCATTGGAGAGCTAAAGCTCGAAGGTAGCATCATAAAAAATTACGGTTTTCTCTGAAGCAAATTACGCATTTGGGTACCCAAAAAAATGAGGTCTGTATTAGATGGCTGGATGTTTCAATACTCGCGGCAGTGTTCTGGAGTGGCACAGACTTTTACAAAATGTTGTAAAATATTCATTCTTTTTTCAACTTTAGAAATGAATACCTGGCCACCAATGATTTAACATCACGTTCGAAACGCAGATTTTTTCTCCTCCTGTCAGAGTAGCGGTAAACCAGATAGAACCATTTAAGTTTTCTTTCATGATGCTTGTTTTGATTTGACAACGTGCAATTACTGGAGCGAGTTTCTCTTCCAAGAATTTGAAAACCGCTGAATTTCATTAGACATACTGTACAAAGTCCCAGGTAGACTTAATCCTGCAAATGCTTGAGGCGAAAGATTGCAATCACATTGGTAAATTCAGCGTGTTGATCTAAAAGTCTATGCTGACATTCAACTTCGAATATAACTTAGCAGAAGTTCGATTGTTTGGTGTTTAATACATATTTATACGACTCAATGGCAATGTTTTGAAATAATTTACAACTGATTTTACTACAAAAGCACTTTACGATTTGTTTCTTCAAACGTTTCAAAAATATACTTTGTACTTTACGTTTTATGACCTCTCGTATAATGTATTCACTCAGTAAGTGAAAACATGTCAAAACTGTGATATTTTCCCAAAACAGAACATCAAGGCATCCATAATGATGTGGCTGCTTAGTGTTTTTGACAAGATATTATGTTTCTACTTTTAAAACTACTCTCTTCAGCACTCAGCTTGTATGCACAAGATTAAACCGTGTGAAAAATCCAAACGTTTTTGTCATACAGTTTTTCGGCCACATTTGTTTCCACTTGGTTACGCTCTAGTTTTTATGAGAACAACAAAAACTTTTAAAAGCAAAATTTCCTGGAAATCACCAGTACAACTTGAGAAAACTTGAATATCTTTCAAACTCTTATGTAATTAAAAACCGTGAGTCTATTGAAGGCCTTGCAATGTTATTTTCGTTTGCTCCGACTTGTGCACGATCAGCAAAGCCGCTTGTTTTCCTCTGCATAACCGTATAAGGAAAAGTCGATTTTGATAGTTATATTGCCATATTTTAACAGGACTTCTTCTCTCAAATCCGGAAAGTTTTTTCGAGGTCTGCCACGGTTGAAGAGATTACAAGTTTGTCTGGTTCGTAGAACTGCAACTGATCGACTGACGTGGGTGTGTCCTTCTCAAAGCCTTCAGAGTCACGTCAACGTGTTGAATGGTTGAGTGTCGCTGAAAGTCGATGATGTCCGAAAAAAAAATTATTTCAGAGTCTGTAGAGCAACTGTCGTAATTTAGAAAAAAAGGATCTTACATGTTCCGCACTTTTCAACTGCTTTTCCATAGTTGAAGGTATTAGATTACGTTAGCTTCTTATAAAGAGCAGTTGGCTTGTCAGACTTTCAAGCAAGGGCTGAACGCATAGTCTCCTTTTGTAATGCAAACTTTTCCCCGATTTTTAATTGTTACGTCAATAAAAGAGTTGTAGCAAGCACGTTGGTGTTTCTGACCTGCAAAACCAGCCAAAATATATTTGTGTTGATTAAAATTTTTCCTAGGGCTCTTAAATTATCAAATTTCACAAGTTCTTAATTGCTGGATAAAAAACCTCAAGGTTACTTTCCGTATGTATATCAACTGGTCTGCAACAACTGAGAAACTAATTGTGTTCGTTCCAGAACTTTACAATGAGAAAACATCACAAAAAATTCGAACAGTTTGTTGCACAAACAACAAGCAGATTGCGATACTCATTTCCAAACAAAGAAAAACAGCAGCAAACCAACTGTGGACTTGATTAAAGGATTATCCGTCGGTATTTTGAAAAAGATCACTGCTTCTTTATGCAGTTTGTAACGTATGACATTTCGAAAGCTTACAAACTGTTGAAACACGGTCTGGAAGCAAAGGCAGTGACGGATTTACACATAAGCCAAATAGGCTATGGCCTACGACGCCGCGCTTTCAGGAGCCCCGCGAAACTCCTTCCTATGACGACTCACTATTAACTTAAAAATTGCGAAACTGCGCAGAGGCATAACTTTACATTTACTTTGAAACGAGCGAAAATGCAAACGTGAAGACTCTTTTCTGTATAGTAACAATTCAAAAATGTTTTTTGGCACGCAATACAAGAATGACGCTTTTGCTTTTCATGCTTTTCATCGGAGTTTTGTGGTGTCTAGCGGTCTTGGATTGTTGCAAGTTTTTTGTTAGTGGAAGATTGAACATCAAGCAGGAAAGTGCAGGCTGTGTGAAAGGCTTGATACTTAAGAACATGGCTGGTCGCGAGAAAGATGCAGGCCGTCTGTATAAAAGTACTTACAAGGAGTAGCGTAGCCAAGCCAATTTTTGTGCCGGTACCCAAATACTTCGACTTCAAGCGAACAACAGTATTTTGTTCGGGACACTGCCTTTCAAAGCACAAAATGCCAAGTTATGCAGGAAATTTGGGGTGCATAGCTTCCTTGACCCACCTGTCTACGCTTATAAAAAAGAACAGTACATAGCCTACTTGATTTTCAATCTTCCGCTGACAAAAATCTCGCAAAAACGCAAGACCGCTTGACACTGCAGAACTTCTAATGAAAAGCAATACTGTCAGTATTGGATGCTACGTTTGGTTGTTACCAACTAGATTGCTCGCAAACAGAGGTTGCTTGTTGAAGCTCTATAAGCTAGTTAAATGAGCTAGAACAGTTTGTCGTGAGTTTTACTTGGAAAAAATTGTCTACATTGCGTTTACTTCATATGGTTAGCTGAGGGTGTTGCGACAATACTTTGCTGTGCAAAACTTGTCTTCATGCTGTTTAACATCAGCCTATAGCACAGAATAGGGTTGACCAACTGGCGGCTTGCGAGCCGCATGTGGCTCTTTGTCCAGTTTCATGCGGCTCTTACGTAATTACCAGAAGTCCCACTAAATAACATGCATAATAACAAATGGCTTGTACATTTCTGTCCTTGTCATGTTGGTGTGTGATATTTACAATAAATGTAGCTGAGCAGAGGTACGTGTTTGAGTGAAGAAGACATGGGGTGATGTTCATGTGTGGCCACGTGTATGATGTGGCTCTTTGCGGTAACACAATAGGAAATGTGGCCCTGACTGGTTGCCCTAAGGCAGCTATGTCCATTGGCTGTTGGTCCCTGACTGGTTGGCCTAAGGCAGAAGATCTAAGGCAGCTGTGTCCAACCCGCGGCGCAGTCAAGTTTAGGTTTTTGCTGTAGTAAAAGCATCCTACACACTGACAACTGACATCCTACACACTGACAACTGACATCCTACACACTGACAACTGACATCCTACACACTGGCAACTGACATCCTACACACTGACAACTGTCCTTGTTTTGATAATTAAAGAATTTTTGACTTGACAGGTGTGATGCAGGTGGTAGCAGTGCCACTTTATCAAATCTGCTACCACTACAGTTAGGATTCGATCACTTTCAGTATATTAGTTTAAGCTAAATTTAGTTTGCTAAGATTAAAGTAAGCCATTCAATGTGCGACCCTAATTTACATGTCTTGAATGTGCGGCCCTGGTCAAAATAGTGGCATACGTTTTGGCTCAGTAAGCCATTTGGCTTGGACATAGCTGATCTAAGGCAATCGTAGAACCAAAGTCGGAACCACAAAAGACATATTTTTGAAGGTGCACTACCCACAAGAGGGGCATGCTTTCATGCTTTTCAGACAAAGGGCCAAATAGGTCACACCGGTGCGGGGCCCCAAACACTAAGATGGCCTCGGGCTCCGCGCTCCCTAAATCCGTGCGTGAGGAAAGGGCCTCACAAAGTTGAACGTAAGGCATTTACTGTCAGTAGTTGCTGAATTCAGGTCTGTGTCAAACGTAAGTATGGATTTTAATTTGTTTTCTGAAAGCATCGCAGCACTCGGTGACTGATGGAAGTTACTGCTCTAAACATATAATTAATGTTTTTGCTTGGCTCTTCCACAAGACGATAACGAAGCTTACAGGATATTTCAGTACTAGAAGTGTTTAAAAACCATTAAAATAAAAGTCACTTTGTGATCAGGGGCGCAACATACTCTTCATTTCGGTGGGGGGGTCAATTTTCATGGAATTTTATTCGATGACGTTATCGTGCTTATTCAGCTGTGGTACAACTTCTTGGCAAACTGTCATTTTCGTAAAAGTTCCGAAAATGAGAACTTTTCAGTTTTAATCAAGATGCAGACCGAACAATCACTACAGACTAAAAAACAGCAGCCTAACGCAAACACCTCGTTCCGTACTCTACTAGTGCAGTCACGACTTTAGTGTGGCAGATGTATAGACTAACTTCTAAACCCGCCTAACTTTTCGTCTTGTTTTAGGAAATTCATCAAATCCATTGTCTAGATTTTTGAAACTTCAGTTGAATACTTGCTGTGAGATAATTTCTGCAGACGTTATTGCGAGTAGTGAATTTGTCAGATATAAGAGACTATTATGAATGTTAGGATTAAATAACTTAATCGCTGATGCTATTATTTCAATCGTAGATACGAAACNTTGTCTACCAACTGCAACGCTCTTGAAATGAATGCAGGCAGAAATCCAACTTGAACTTCATTACGAATGGTTGGGCAAGGCTCGCCACTAGATGTGGGTGGGCCTCGCCACTTTGCCAGGACTACCTAAGCAACACCTAATAACTTTGAGGCCCTTGTGAAAATCGAATTGCTTTGCAACGTGAGAGCTTGGCTGTGAAACCCCAGAAATGGTTGAGCACTGAACATAAAATGCAAAAATTCTTAAATAGTAGCCTACAGTAACCCCAAGCAAACGTAAAGCTAACACAAATGTGAACATAGTAGACTATGCTATTTCTGTCACCAGGGATAGTATATAGGCTAAAAACTTTGCTGCACTGGTTTGATAACAATACAGTATTGACTGTTGACGTTTTGAGAGTCTATTCAAATTCTCTTCCACAGAAGACAGGCAGGAAACAAAATCAAAGCGTAAACACACAATGCATTTCTGAAATGAGGAATCACACTTTACTAAACCCTTTTTCCCAAGACGTGGTACTGGTACCAAACTAGGAAGACACTAAAACGTGAAACAGTCCTCACGCTAAATTTAGTTAAAAACTACCAGGTTTCGAAACGAAAATGCAACTAATTAATGTTTGTTTAAGAAATGTACTACGTTCAGGAACGGCGGAACAGCGGTAGGACATGGGGGGCAGTAAAATGTTGAGGGCAATGGAAACTTATAAAAAAATTGTTACCAATTATGCTTGCTTTTGTTTAACAACACTGCTGACCTAAAAATAGCAAAAAATAAACTATAAAAAAATGTGTTTCCATTCGATCTTGATATACCATGAAAGTACCTATGATGATCCTGTTATGGAAAAGACACCTACACCTCCGTTTACCCCTTTAGGAAAGTCAGGGGTGCAATGTCCCCTCTCTCTGGCCTTCCTGCTTACCGCTTTCAGCAGTGTCTCGCTACATTGCCTATAGCTGTCTCGCTACATTGCCTGTCAAAATGTCTGCGTTCAAAAAACTCACGCGGAGTAGCGCATTAACTATCGTAACTTGAAGTGAAAATTAGAAGATTTTTGCCATGTTATTGTTATACAACAAAGGCTAGCAGCAGAACAATCTGCTCGCAAGTTTGGCAACCTGCCGAGCAGACATGACTGAACTACACGCTCATCACTGCATGGCACCAGAACTGTGAACCTGGCTCTTGTGAAATGTGAGTGTCAGGCGGACAAACAAACTCATTGCGATAATAAAGTCAATCCATAGGTATTAAGCTGCTGACGTCAGGTTTTCTAGAAAATTTTGGTTCTTAGTCCCAGAACCAAAATATCAAGCTGCTGACGTGAGGCTTTCTAGAAAATTTTGGTTTTTAGAAGCAAATGCCCGTTTCGCCCCCCTGCGGACGCCCGTGGTTTTGACGTACCACGAGTTCAAAACTGTTTGAGTTCAGTGTAAAAACGCACTACAATAGTCATTCTTTGCGCAACTGCATGTTCAGCAACAATGTTGAACTCAAAAATAATAACAGTATTTACAGATAACCATTCTGAATTTTATGTGTGCGCGGATAGCTGTAGTAAATTTGTTTCTAGTCGATCTTGATAAATCATGAAATTACTTATGATACTCTTATGTAAGGGCACCTTTGCCCTCGTTGCCTCTCCCCCTTTCAAAAGGCAGGTGAGCAGTGCCCCATCATGCATCCATGCTCCGGTGTCCCTGACTATGTAAGACGATGGCTGAAATATTAGAGCAAAATATCCAACACCACTGTTTTGTGATATAAATGTAACAATCTTGCAACACATTTGTCTTAGTCTTAAATAGCCTGGATGGTCCACGAGAAGAAACTGATTTCTTTGTAATTTCATTTAAGTTTTCTAACTTGTCAATTTTAGTACTTTTGCATCAGAATGCAAATTGCTGAAAACTGTAATTGGACCACGGGGCTCAAAGTGAAATAAAATCACTTGCAGTAGATGAACATCTTGTTGTTGAAAAACTTTATGTAAACCTCATGCAAGCCTATGTAAGCAAACGACACATTTGAAGTAAAAAAATATTTTGAAATTACCTTCAACGAAAATGTTGAATCTTGTAAAAAAGTAGTACATTTTATACGTGTAAGCAAATCGTGCGTTATACTTATCGATCAGATTTCAGCTGCTTCTTCCAATTAAGATTCCTTTCAATCAAAAAGCGATTTTTCTAAAAAAAAAAACCTTCAAAACCTCTTAATCGAAACAGAAGTTTCCTTTTTGAAATGCATCTTTTCTTAGTTTTGGGTCAAATGTTTGCCATTTGCTTATTCTAGTTTTATCAACTTTTTCGATAGGAAGAAGCCGCAATACCCAACTCAGTTGTATTCAAGAACTACTTTCAATACAAAAGCAATTACCCTTGAAGAAACTGTTTCGTCGGAGTTGAAGTGCCAAATGATGTTGGTTGCCACAATACAATTTTGAATTAAGCAATAATTGTTCGCGTGTTTGAATGGTTCCAGTTAAATTTCTTTTCATGAAAGCTGAGCAATTTATCACATGCATTACACCTAGTTCTTCTGTTCCTAAGACTCCTTTCACACCAGAATGGTTCTTGTCTGTGTGCTCGTTCATGTCTTAGAAAGTTCATCACGCGACTGAATTTCCCGCCTCAATAAACCCAATTACCGCGTTCATTCGTAATACCGGCATCACCACAACTCATGGCGAACCGCTGCTTTGCATGCCTCTAAGCCTTTGTTGATTAGAGACAGATGATGACTGCTCTCTTTGATTAAAGAAACCCTCAGAAACAGGCCTGTATCTTGGTGGAGGTCCCTGCGGACAAAAAGATCCTGCTTGGTTGAAATTTGGTGAGGGGTTTCCAACATTGTTCCACTGCATTGATTCTGGGATAGTTTGGGTGCGACGTAGTTGACTGGAATAGCAAGACCAACAATCGTCGCAGTGTCTTCGCTCGAAACCCATGAATGGGTTATTAACAGCAAGCAGAACAGCCACAATGCCCAAGGCTGGTGTTTCGCAGGACAACTAAGCATAGAGTTGCCTGTTTTCACTGTGTGTCGGGTTTGAGAAAAATGGTCGTCCCACATGTGTTTGCAAAACGCAAGGAGAAATAAATAAATAAATAATCTATAGAATAAATAATCTATAGTTTGTCCTCCAACTCTTGGTGAAAACATTGATGGTGCTCTGAAACAAATCAATAAAGAAAGGTTAGAAATTTAATTGAATCAGGAAACGTTTAGATATTGGCCCTGCATTTGAGCATTTTGAAATCAGTGGGTATGGTTTACCAACCTTTAGATCAATTCAAACGAGTTTGTTCTACTGGAAGTTCTGAAACTAATTTGAGTGCATCTTCGGAGTTACAATTTGTTCGAGCCGCTTCTTTATTTGAAGAAAATCTTTAGACTGTAGAGTGTAGTCGAACTGTTATTTAGAAACCGATATTGGAATCGCACCCTTTTTAAAACAAGCAATTCAAAAACTTTTGGAAACTTTATTTAAGTTGACACTACATTCTGGAAGTATAACGATCAAAATATCATGATGCAACAAAATGATTTTGATTTATTGTGTAACAAAGTGATTAACGTAATTGGTTATGTAACAAAATGTAAATCAAATGTGTCTATAATGATCCGTCAATCTTCTCCGATGGATATTGGTAAGATACGAAAATAAATTTTTATCCCAACGAGGGTTAGCATTTTAGAAAAAACGGACCCACACCGACAGAGAACTGTAGTACAGCTGAAGGAATGCCTGCTATATGCTACAACAACTGGAACATTTTTACTTCAAATTACTGAATGAAATGCTGGAAATTCCTAGTGTGTATACGTTACTACCAGCGTATGATGAACCTTTCCGTTAAAATTGAAGGATTTCTTTTATTGATCACAAAGAGGTTTTGCAAAGGATGCTAAATCTGGTTTAGCACTCAAGCCTTTAAGTTTCCGAAACGCCATTTTTTCCCATCATGCACCGCGAATGAGCACGTATAATTAGCATTGGTTGAGAGCTTAAAATGCAGCACCTGCCTGTAAACGTATATGTTGCAAATTAGAGATGCTTTTGACTTCACTACGAAACTTTCATTGCAGCATCTTGAATAGAGTAGTGAAGTTTTAACAGTTTCTCTGTTATATGGAGATGCGACGAGACAAGGAATGAGAAAAAAGCAATTCAGTTAGCTGATCATATTCCTTTAAATGAACCAAACAAAAAAATTGCATTCATTTCGTTTTCAGCAATATGCATTCTCACGGAAAAGTACTAAAATTGACAAGTTATTTTTAAACAGAAAACTCAAATGAAATTACAAAAAAATCAGTTTCTTCTCGTGGACCATCCAGGCTATTTAAGACTAAGACAAATGCGTTGCAAGATTGTTTCTCCTATAGCACAAAACAGTCGTGTTGGATACATTGCTCTTATATTTCAGCCATCGTCTTAAGCCCCACCGATGGATACGTTTATTTTCCAAACGAAGTTAACCTCTAGCTGTTGCACTTCTACTCACATGATGTACTGTGCAAGACTTTCGAGGCGAGTGCTTGAAAAAGTTAGGAATTTCTGTGGAAAATTCCTATAAGATATCTTTTTGATTTCGTATAATCTGTATTTCAACAAAGAATAATTGAACATTTTTGAACAAACATTCGAGTGTGAAGCAAAAAAGAACACTTTGTCTTGCTTAAGTCGGGGCGCAATATAATTTCAATGAACATTTCAGTTCCAATAGAAGCTTTAACTTCCATTGTGGCATTCGGGGAATAATAATTTACAGCGCATGTGCGAAACCGGATGAAATCAAGCGATGTGTTCGTATCACGATCAAAAATTACAAATCTTTCATGACAAAAACAATGCTTTTTCATGTGTTTTTACCTAGGAATATGTATTTTTACCTAGGAATTTACCGCTGATTTTACATAAATCGTTCAGCCAAACTTGCGCCAATCTTTTTCCTGACTCTGATCGCGATGATGAACCGATATTGTGTGAACGGAATAAATTGGCTAAACTTTTATGAAAGTTGTTTGCTGTAATGTGAGAATTACTGCACCAGTTTCAAAGTCTAAGGTTTTAGTTGACTGACGAAAAATGTTGACGAAGTGCTTACCACATCGAGCCCTCATTGGACTCCTTTCTTACATTTCTTTCAATGATAAATTCACTCTTGAGTCTTTAATATATTTGTACTGTTTAAACCTTTCTACATGAATGTCTGAAACACGGTGCAACCACATTTTGCAGATGTTAGTGAACAGCTTTGATTTGTTGACATTCTTGTTAAGGAACTAAAATCTATTAAAATCTTATAAAAATATTTCAACCTGCTTAACGTAGGAAGATTTATTTGGACTTTATTTAATCAAAGCATCTTGTCGTCAAATTGCCATGCGGCTTTGCTGCAAATCGGCAATATTTCCGTTTAACAAATTCGAAGAAAAAGGTCAAATTGCGGTGACAAGGAAACCAATAGAGGAAGAAATTCCGGGAAGGGACGTTTTTGGACACGATGCTGCGATTCAGCTTGAAAGTACTGTAGAACAGTGGTAAAAGGCTTTGTTTCCATAATTTCCTGTCAAAAATATATTCAAAATCGGTTGTTTTTATTGTCTGAAAAGTAACAGCTGCTTTCATTGAAGAATGTAGACACAAAATTAATGATTGGGAGAATATGTGGACCGAAAACGTACGACAGTTTTAACAAAAACTTTAGCCTTGAAATTTTGTAAATGTCGCGATTAATCTCCATTACTTCGTCTTGCAATGTATTGCCTGTAGAAAATCGAATATTAAAGATGGTAAAGCACGGCTGAATTACAAATCGGGTATGTGAAAAAAGCAACGTTTTCATGAAAATCTCAAAACTAATCAAACTTCCATGTATTAAAATGTGATTGCG
>JGI24021J15306_10011125_pt1 | contig 11190 bp, 10 predicted proteins | sample Ectturendosymbi1_FD_15306 | JGI IMG/M metagenome (IMG submission 15306)
CACGATGGGTGTAAGCAAGAATCGATCAGCAAATTTTTAATAGGAAATCGATTTCACGTAAAATTACGCATCCTCAGTCCTTATTCAAACAGACCTGCGAGTGAACAGCACCTGATTCTATTTGAATAAGGACTGAGGATGCGTAATTTTACGTGAAATCGATTTCCTATTAAAAATTTGCTTATCGATTATTTGCTTACACCCATCGTGGAAAGTACATACTTGAACAGAGATATGTGCAAGTTTGGATCATCGCAAAAAGACGAAAGCAGATGGCAGTCGACTGATTCCTCGAAAGCATACAGAAACACTAGTGCTTTTAAGCGTTTACCACAAATGGTTTCCATCTCGCTGAATCCGTACCGCGCTACTATGTGAAAAACATATAAAGACATTTTTAGAGCACATCTGTAAATCCTTTAGCTCTTGTCCAGTGCACAGCAAACAAATATTTCACCCACGTGAATGGCGGGACTGAAACAGACCATGGGTAATTGCAGCAATCACGAGATGACTAAGAATACATACCGCAGGAGAAAGTCATGAGAAAAACGTCGCAATGAAGTGGGCGTGTTTGCTCTAAATCTCAAAACTTGGTAAATACTTCATCAGCCCAGGATATGCAACAGTTTGTCGGCTTGACCGAACTTTTCACGTAATTCAACCATGTTCGAATCAGAAAATGCACCATGATCCTGATCGTAGTTTTCATGAAGGCCAAGGGGAGAGCTCGCCCTTGGTGAAATTTAACTCAACTGCTTTCTAGAGGGAACTGCTTTGCTGCACCGGGAAACGGCCAGCAACGGAAAGTTCCCAAGGATCGCGAGGCGTAGCGCGTATCGGGAAGGAATACAAATCAACAAGTACATGGCAACATAGTCGCTATCACTTTATTTGCCCTCAACAAACAAACATTCCGTGGCGGATTCTGCGAAGTAACGACGCAGCACTTTACTCACAGCCGACCAAACATTGCAAAGATCACACCCGACGAAAGTCCGCTCAACAATACCATCACTCGTTACAGTAGTTTTTCGACTGCTGAGTAAATCAGTTGAATCACGCGTTGGTCTAATTACTGCATCCGAGAGACTTCCAGTCCTGCGTGTTTCTGTATGGTCTCGCTCTGGGGCGTAGTTAAACCGAGTGGGCGCCGCACCACTTTTTCCTGCGGTGTTCAGAATGAATTATGTTTTAGTCAGCACTTGGTCGAGCTATTCGACCTTGGGAAGCAATAGCAGTCGGTTGAGTGAACATGTTAGCAAAGGAAAATTGTATTATATGTCTTTTGAAATGCCTTTGAAAAAGCATAACTTCGAAGTATGAAAACGAGAGTGTTTCCTGCTGGAGGAGTGGTGCTGTGGGCAGTCGCGTCACTGTAGTGTTTCCGAACCACGTAAGCGTAGGTTTTGGCTAACTTGCACAACAAAAAGATCTCTATACGCTTTGCAAAACCTACACGTTGGTTTAATTACGTTACAAACAACACAAACGATTGCTGGATCAGTTGGCCTAAACAACCAAGCGAGATGCATTCGTAGAGTACTGAGGCGCCAGGAGTCAGTTTTCACGATCAAAGCAATTATTCATTGCATGGAGGTGCGTCAGCAAATGTATGAAGGTACATTTCTAAATGTGTGAAGGCGCACAATCCTCATAATTACAAAACGCATGTGGCAAAGACGCAGTTTTCAGGTAAAAAGATGACTCTGTTGGGTTGGCAGGCGGCACTCACATGAGGCAAATGTCATTGTTAGGCCTGAACGTTAATGGCAATGAGTTTTAATTGTTGTAAGGCTAGGCCCGGAGTATCATGTATGCGGGAGCTCGTTGAAGCTGCATTCGCTGTGCTTATTTGCAGCTGTCAGTTGCAAAATTGCAGCTAGGTTTTGGGAGTGACACCAAGAAGCACAAAACACACGCGTAGGGTAACATTGAAGTTTACAAAGATTAGCTTACATGGGCAGAACGATGAATAGGTACATTTCCAGATGTTGAAAATTTGCAAGGTGGACATAACATCAATGAATTGACAAACCGTTTTGTTGTAAACTGACAAGCTGTTTTACTGTAATAGAAAGAAAAAAAACAAATCGTTTTGTTGTAGTGTGGATCAGGACCGTCACCACACGGACTCGGTAGGGGTAAGCCCCTCAAATGCAAGTTCGAGGCTCTTATTGACGAAATATTTGAGTTTAGTAAATTTTCATGCCCCTCGATTGATTTTGTCGCACCCAACTGAAAGCTGCATTAGGAGATCTTGGGTGGCGACAATTCTCGATTCTAGCAAAGTTTTTCATGTGCTTTGTCTGATGTTTTCTACAGGTAGGAAACTATTTTCAGAAAGAATCGACGTTTCGAACCTGGTTTAGATGGATATTTCAACATTTTTCGAAATGTAAATGGAGCAAATACGTGCTAAGTGTGAGTACATGGTGTGACCGTCTAATGCTGTTTCGGAAAAGAGTTGAAAAAACCGTGAGCGGCCCGTACTATTGCCTGTCACACAGCTTTGGGAGCAACTATCGAAAACTTTTGAGTGAGACTAAGGCAAGATTTGAGTGATTCGAAGCGAAGTGAAGCAGCGTGTGATCTAATCGGCTCGAAACAACAACGGGAACGATGCGTCATAGTAGGCTAATAATATTGTTTGCGCAACAAACCCTAGGTTTGCTTGACTGCTGTCAGTGCTCGGTAATCGAAAAATCATGGTTCCGCATCACGATCTCTTGTTTTGGTCAGCGATATTCAGGGTCGGTAGACTGGTGATTCGCATTTTTCTGGAATGCTAGCTTTGTTTTATCTGCGGACGGCGAACTTCTGTTGTCTTGAATGACTGCTTTTGCGTCGTACCATTCAAAATCAAATATTGGGTTGAGTCGTTGCCACCGCAATGTTTCGCTTACTGACAAAAGGAAGGCGCCGCGGGAATTGTCAGGTTCGCCAATGGAAAATGACTTCGTAGTGAAACCCGGGACAAAACACGTAAGATGTACGCTCAGTGGGTAAAAGGGTGCGAATTTCAAGTGCATTGTACTCTGCAACGCCCACTGCTCTCTGCCACGTATCTAGGTTGCAAATCTATGATATGGTCGAGTATCGTTTCTGCATTTGAAAGATTCACTTTGCGATGACGCCAGTCAAGCAAAGCTCGTAGAATTGCAGGCGGACGTACTTTTAATAGCTTATGTGGGTCTTCAGTTTTTACAAACGTACGAAGAGTTCCTTTTTCAACAGGTTTAACTTCGGTCGTATACGCAAAAGTTTATAAAGTTGAGATTCTGAAGGTAGGTTAAATCTTGGAAACGCAAAGCCATGTTAGAAAGAAACACGCAAATACGAATAGTTTAAACGAAATCGTGATGGAAGTTTTAAAATAACTGTTGTGAAAGGTTGTCTTGCCGAGGATGAAAACAGCTGTTTTTGTAAAGTTTAACATGACTTCGTTTGATTCATTGACGTTTGCATTTTTGCTTCTAACGGTAGGAGAACCGTAAAAAGCTGAGTTGTTTTTTTGACGTTATAGGACTTGGCTAACAGTTAAACTTTTTTCACTTACTGATCAGGAATGCTAGGGGAAGTTTCCGACAAAAGATTCGTGCTCATTACCGCGCGCATGAAAGATCAGGTGCAGAGCTGAAACACACGTTTGTGTGAGAACACACGTTTGTGTCGTACTGTGAAGCTAAGGGTTTGATGTCCTAAAATATAAGGACTCAACTCAAGAGCTGTTTCTGGAATTTAGTGGAATTAGTTTGTCAGAGCTTTCAACACACGTTTTTGATAGACTGGAAAAGTAAGAAAAAAGTTTTTTGAAACAGTGTACCAACTGGAAGATGGTGGGGGGCACGTGATATTTCGGTCGTGGTTAAGTTTTGACGCATTTTTATAGCAGAGTTAAATCAGTACAATACAGAGTTAAAACATAAAGAGGTCAAATGCAATATAGAACAGGAAACACAATGTAAATCAATTACAAACATAACAAAGAAGAAGATGAAACTTATGAAGAGTTGGGAAATATACAGCTGAAGAAGTGAGTTATTGCACATAAATGAGAGAAGTGAACGGCGATTCAGGAAGGAAGCGGAAAGCCATGAGGGAAGCGGAAAAGCCATGCAGCAGCAATCATATTACAATGAGGGTGTAGGTAGTGGGAGCGCATGGCATCTGGCAAAAGCAATTTTGAACAGTACAGACCATAAAGGAACCATGATGATATACCACAGTTACCCATATAGACAGCACGAGATGCAGTAAACCCGGAAGAAGATGAAAAGATAGGGGTGATAACCGTGGTGGAGTAAAATCAGCGAAGAAAAATATGCTTTCTATACTTATGACATCTACGACAACACGGTATGGCTTCACTGCATTTAAAAACTTAATAGAACACACATTGCTGACCCGTAAATAAAGAAATGAATGCGTTTTAAAAAACTGGACAACCTGAAGGATGTTAATCACATCGGCCAGTCAGAGGTTTCAGATATTGCAACAATTTGCGAAAGGCTAAAGGTCAAAAATAATCCAGCAAGGTACATGCAAACAGACATTAGTTATTAATGAGTGGTAGATAGTTGGTAGTGTCATAAGTTTCTGCTCATCGATTTTAAGTAAGTTAGGCAACTAGGTCTGAAAGTTAGAATAAGACACTTGTGGTGTCGTTGGCTGTGTCTAATTATTATCATTAATTGATATGAAATACGATACTAGTACAGTCGATTACAGTTCAATTTACAATTGCGGTAGTCCTAGGAATGAGACTGAACTCAGTGTCTGTGAGAACGGATAACCACACTTTTCCATCGTATAACCGCTTTTTATCCACTGCGACGTGATTCTGTCGTTGTTAAGTTGACTAGGATTGACCCTTTTGTTACGTCATTGAATCTAGCTCATTTTCCACCAGAGGTAACCGCGGTAGGCCGTTGTTATATTTTAACAAAGGCCCTCACTGACCACATGATTAAAAAAGGTTAATGTCAAGCTCTTTAAGATTGTGTCGGTACTATACTATCAGGAGGTGATTGGCAAACAAATCATTAAAGTCGGCGCAAGGTAGGAATGTTCTTGGATGACAAACGCTTGAGACAATCTGAACGATCGTAGTAGCTCGCATTCGTCAATTGCAGCGTTGAGGGGCATCTAGGACCAACAAAGCTGCTTGCTGCTCTTCACAGCAAGTAAGTCATTTTTGCAAACAGTTAAAAAACAGGGTCACCACCATATTATAGTGTTTTTGTTGACCAACCAGCAGTTTCGCAGCAGTTGTGGAACTTTTGAACAGCTGAAGTGACTCGTCAGGGGTAGTTTTAATCGATATACTGTATATTCAGCAAAAACTGCTCACGCCACCGAAAGAATAGATCTGTCATCATCGCATTCTCTTAAAGGCGCTTACGAACTGGGCAGGAGAGCTGAAGAATAAACTTTTATGTAAAAACTGATCAAAGCATTTTAAACTTCCTGGGATCATTTGCTGCTTTTTCAAATGCGGAATTAAACTTTCATTTCGGGCCAAGCCCTTTCAGAACCTGGTGGAATAAAATCTGTGAAGAGCAGTACGCGTTTAAGTCTTATGACAGCTACGACAATACAGTGTGGCTTAAGCGCATTTAAAAACTTACGAGAACCCACATTGCTAACGTGTAAATAAAGAAATGAATGTCTTATAAAAAGCTGGACAATGTCACACTGTTAAAACTCAAAAGATTGATTCGACTCGACGGAAGCTTTTCCCCTACAACAGTGTTACGTGTATTTACCTAGTGGAACGACGGACTACCTGGCTGCAAAAACCTGTAAAAACACTACCATTCCAATACAGTGCTGCCAAAATATTTTCGAGACTACCCGGCACTTTCCGCTCAACTAAAACCCCGATTTTAATAAACTTGTGTAAACCATGCTGGTTTAACATCCGGCAGAACATTTGTAGTTTGCGCAGGTTTCCGGAATCTTTTTATTTATAGAAAATAATCGTTGAACTTGCTGACCACTTCCACAAATTTTGAACAACAAAGTTGTTGAAATTTGCAAGTGAAGAGCCAGGCTGTTGTCAAACATCCTCACCGCGGAACCTCAAGAATAACAGGGATTGCTCGAGAATGAGTACAGATAAAAGAACGATATGGCCATCAGAATTGCCACGATAACAGTAAAATCGTCGTGGCATGTCATGGTGCTCAGAATCCAAGAGCGGCAGCATTTGCAGTGAGATTTCAGCGTTATCTGCAACTTGCAAACGCATTTGAGTTTTATCGACAGCCGTGCTGCCCCAAAGCTTTCAACCTGTACTGTAAGTTTCCGAGGCACATAGGTGCCTAAATATGACAAGGGGAATTAAACTCCAGCTCCTCTCGAAGCTGCTAGGTCTGCAATCAGCTGAAAACAGAGGTGCGGTTTACATCCAGACTGATGGCCTAACTGCTAGTTGCGGTGCTTACTTGATATCCAGCACTTGATCATCCAGGCAAAGATCGATCACACGGAGTCGGATAGCGCAAGTGCCAAAGCTTCCCGATATTTTATGGTGTGAATTGCATGCGACCCGGGACACTGCGTGGGAAAGTAGAAATAGAAGTAGAGAAAGGACCTCATTTATCCGAGTTTTGAATTAATACGTGCCTGCCACACCATGCTTGCAGTGACAGGAATATTCCTCGAACGGATTTAAATCAGTTGACTGCTTTTGTTCGCGATTGGTGCGTTGTCGCATACACCTTCTGGGTTGCTAATGTAATTTGTAATCGTATAAATTTTTAATGGTGGAAAGAAACACTTTTTTAGCTCTATACTTTTTAGCAGAAAGTAAACCGTGCGTAAAGTAATAACATAAATGTGCTGAGCCACATATAAGCAATTCCATACATTCAATTTTCGAACCAAGGACCAAAAGCGTATTTAAATCGCTGATACCGTCTGTTCGTGAATTTTAAGCCTCTTCTTAGAACTCTTTCGTTGGTGTTCATCGGCGGTGCCCGGAAACTGGGATGTAGGCTACCTCTTATCCAACAGAACGCATTTATTGAAGTTCTGACCGAATAATCTTCCTGCGAGTGGTTCACGAGGTTTTGGCTTAAGTTGTGGTGGATCCTGTGCAGCGCGTTGTTGCGGCTCCAGTTTAAACCTGCGGAAGAATCCGATTTTTACCCCCTTGCAGGTTTTGCAAACCTCAGATGTTTGACATTTCTTTGTGTATGTGGTGGTATTTGAGTAATTCTGAACATACAACTATTCGAAAGATTTAAAGAGTAAGAAGCAGAATCTGAATGGTTTGCTCTTCAATAATAGCTGACGAATGTGCGGAAAACTTGGCAACCACAAAATCACTGTTAACTTTGCATCACAATCACTCTAAATAGAAATATCTGATGAATTCATTTCTTAATGGTAGCTGATCCCAACTGGATTTTTCCACTATCGTACTGCAGCTGTTTTAATGCTGGCGTAAGGAAACCGATGGCTGCTCCAGGTTTTCATGCCCTGTACATTTTTGTTCTTTAGGGAAAAGAAAGAACGGCAATATGAAAGACACCGTTGTTTCAGTTAGCATGTATCTTTCCCCAAGAGAACATAACGGGACATCAGGTTACTGGNACGCCTCCATCTAATCTAAACAGAATCCCGTCGTAGGCTGGCGCAGCGTGACTAATATTTTCAACCGAGTTTGCGACAATGGCTGGTGCTTTCAACGCAAAAGACACCAAAAAGCCAGTACTCAGGAGGCATTGTACAGGTACCAAGCAACTAAAGGGAATAAAGTTTCCTTCGTTGTCCACCATCATGAAAAGACAGGTGTTTCGTAATTTACGCAATGACCTGTGAATTGTATCGTTTGCGTGGCGACTGCTATTCGGCCCTGGCCAGCACACAGCACTGACTGCGGCAGCGGTTCTCTGATCAATGGTCGTGCCAGTAACAACCAGCTCCCCGTTTTTCTCCGACAAATACACGTTACTGATAGTCCTGTCATAAACCTTTTTGACATGACTTCTCACGGCGCAAAAGGTCACGCACCATGACGTTTGCGGGAGATAACAAGGTTCATAGGGAAGGATCAACGAGCTGATGCAGCCGCAGCACGTTTCGCTAATGTAACCGGTTTACTTTGATGCTGCCCTATAGCTGGGAAACGTCAGCTGTTCGAGGTTTAGCCGCTACAAGTGTGAAGCAGGTCTTTCCCTTGCGTTATATATGGTATTCAATGCAGTACAGTTTTTACTGTACTCAACAGTATGAACCAATGGTATTCGTTATCTACAAGAAAATCATCCTTGTTCAAAGCATGATATTTTGTCAGTTTGTTTTAAACAAGGTTGAGGTGAAGGAGATTAAACTCCTAATGATACTACAATTTGATAAAGGATAGAAAACGCACGCGAATTGGAAACATGTTGCTACTGACAGGGGCATGTTCCAGTGAGTATGGGCAAAATGCGGTTGTGGCCCGTGGGAGGCTCAAAGAGTTTTTTATAACCCATAAATGGTTGCAATGCACTGCTTTGTTGCTATGTCTGATATCAATCTCTAGCTACTCGTCAATACGTACAATAGGGACATCGAAAGTTCTCCAACGTTTGATTTAAAAATGAATTTTAAATTCATAAACTCATTGTCTTCCTCGCCTAAATGTGCGTTTGCAGCACTGACTAAACTAAACCATTCTTAGATTGTTGTGGTTGTTTACAGAACTTTTCGTCCCTATTGAAACGCTTTCCTTGCAATAGCAAAGTCGCTTGTGGCGTAGAGATAGTGCACAAGGGAACTACAGACCAGTGGCGGTATCTAGCCAACACTACAAGAGAATAACGAGACTCATGTTCCTTCTAGCAACGCATTCGTACTGTGAAGCTAAGGGTTTGATGTCCTAAAATATAAGGACTCAACTCAAGAGCTGTTTCTGGGATTTAGTGGAATTAGTTTGTCAGAGCTTTCAAGTTTACAAGCAGATGAAACTTTTTTTCAATCGGAATTATTTGCAACACGTCGTATGCTATCAGTTTTGATTTGTGTAAACACTGCTGTGTTTTAAGACGCGCAACTTTCAGATGACGGTTAACATGCATTGTTCAAGCAGCATCGATTAACAGTTCCTAACAGACTGCTCGCAAAGTTACTGGGATTAGAAATCAACTGCAAACTGTAGAGTAGCGCCATTCAAACTATGGTACGCGTGCCGGTGCGTGTGCAGTCGGTTGGCTGTACGCGAGCTCTTCAAATTCAGGATTATTCATCACATTTTGAGACTATGTGCAAACTGATCACAAACAGTTCTTGTTTCATTTCTTGCGTTCATTGGCTATCGAGAATGAATATTTAGCCCAGCGTTGCATTGCCATGGAACACGGAACACTCAACGAATTTGCAGAGTATTCTCCTACTTACCAGAAGACGGTGATCTAGAGGAAACGAATGGATCAGAAATCCATTTGCATCAAATATACAGTGAAAACTTGAATTTAAGCATTATTTTGAAAGATAAATTGTTTGAGTTACCTGCTGATAATGTTTGTGCAGCGTTTCGAAATAAGTAACTCGCATTCTTCTTAACCAAAGTAAAAGCAGAATGTCGCAACCTTAAGTAATGTGGTTATAAAAACGCCACATCCGTTTCCTTCCACATGTATTCGAGACTTGCACTGCGACGATGAGCATTATAAAGGAACGCACACACATGCATAGCACATTCATGCTCTTCTTCGAGAAGCATTGTTCTCTACTGAACCGCAATTGCAAAATTTGATATAAAAGAAGCAGGCAAAATTTTCACATAAAAGAAGCAGGCAAAACTTTCACATTTGTAAACTTTTTTGTTAATGTTTGAATCAAAACAAAGAACAGGTTTTAGTTGCGTCATTTCAAATATATCAGTTTAATGAAATGAGTGTTTGGTCGTTTAACAGCTTAAGACCGCTGACAAATGTATACTAGAAACAGATCACAGGTACACGGTATTACAAGTAATGCACAGCCAGTACGCGGTGTTACAAAGTTTGAGTAGCACTGCTGTAGGTGATCTGACCGTGCCGACACTAAAGATAAGGCGCGTAACTTCTTCCACGCTTTTCCCGCAGCGCATTGGCGCGAAAGAAAAAAGACGGAACGGCACTGATGGCATGACGCTGCGTCTGTTGAGGCGCGATGGAGCGCAGTCGCCGGGAAGCGTCTCAACGCGCTGACGCACGTTGCCAAAATTAAATCGGGTTAACTGTGGCTGTGGCATGTCGATCAAGGCTGAGGTGAAAACATCAAAACCTCTCCAGATCATTTTTATGCAAATTCGTGCTCAGAAACTGTTAGAAGCTACCCGACTACGAAGTGTTTCAGAAATACTTGCGTTTGTAAATTCGATGAAAGCTGTCAAGCTGGTAAGGAGACGAAGAGTCGGGACGAAAGCGCTGTGATGCGCAGATGGAGTTTATTTTCCGCGTGACTTTGAAAAACTTAGTAAATTATACGCAGGTAATGCAAGGTGTATGAAAAAATGAATTAGTTTGACATACCTGCATTGCAGTTCAGAACTTTGTTTATCTGGGTAACAACATGAGGTATGCAATTACGATATGCTGGCGTCGTGGCGACAATACTGCGCAGCAGAAATTCTTATTAGGTGTATTGAGGCCTTGTTGTAGCAAGAAGGTTGTACAAGGCTAGGGCCCAGCGTTCTAAGTGACTAACTCAAGTTTTGGGAGAGGCGTGATGAACAGCGCGTATGGTAAGAACGCCGGCAGCAGATCTGGCATATGTCAGTTCACGCAGCGATGGCCTTCCATTGCTGTTCTTATGATGTTACGGTTTGTTTGCGCGATTGTGATCTTTCTGTCCTGCTCGAGTGATTGTGAAAATGGAACAGTTCCGTTTCGGTCAGTGATATTAAAAGATTTGAAACAACACTGACTTGAGCGACATTTCGTGGTTTGTTTACAGAGGTTCAGGGCAATATCCACAGTTGGTTTGCCTTGGTGCCAATAAGCTGGCTTTGCAGTGAATGTTGTCAAGTTCGACTACTGCGAACGAACTTGATCAAATCCATGCTGCTTCCACGAAAGTAAAGCGGATATACAAAGTCTTCTCTTTGACCAAAATGCCGCAAGGATTATCCAGGCGTTCGTCGAGGGAGATGAGCTACGATGAGTTCGTGGACACCTATGGTCCCCTCCCTCCGGCCGCGGACGCAAAAGCAGG
>JGI24021J15306_10011133_pt1 | contig 11184 bp, 5 predicted proteins | sample Ectturendosymbi1_FD_15306 | JGI IMG/M metagenome (IMG submission 15306)
CCCCGCCAGTGGTCGCAAGCGCAGGCCAGGCCGGGCTGATTGTTGCGAGCAGGAGTGTTGATGCGAATCGCGACAGAGGAGCAAGGCAGCAACAGCAACAAGCTGTGTCGTCAGCCATTGTTCGTCCCAGCGCATTGGCCCTCCTGACAAACACCCATCTTTTGAAAAAGGCGCCGAAAGCCAAAGCGGTCATCCACCAGATGCTGGCCAACTCTCCTTCTGTCCGGCCAAGACACACCCAGTCAGACATTCCGCCGAACCCCCCAAATTCAGTCTTCCACTTGCCAGTACCGTCGGTGGACAGTATCCCCACCGGGCGCCTCCCCAGTCCTGGTCTTTCCCCTCTGGACCATCCGCAAACGATCGGAAGCGAAGAAGTGGTTGCTCTTGATCAGGCTTCACCAAGCTCTCACTCTCCCCCTGGGTCGGCCATTGTTGGGCCAATGCGGGCCGCAGCAATCGACGAGCAGATCACCCTCCAAGGAAGTCCCGGCAATAATCCTCCACAGCTTCACGTCATTGACAACGCCCGAAAGCGCGCGGGCCAGCCCATGGGCCGGGGCAGCAAGAGGGCCAAGACTTCGTCCTCGCCAGGTAGTGGTCTGGACGTTGTTTGTGTGGAAGTTTTCTCTTGCGCTTAATGCACAACCACCCACACATTGTGCCTTCCGTATTCACCAGTTGGGCTTATGGGCAGTGGTTTATACCCTGCTGGCTTAGTAGGATGTACATATTGCTAGTTGCGTTGTTTCACTGTCACTTCTCGGCCTGGGATGTATTTGTCTGCTGTGAAAGCTCGTACAGGGCAAACCGACAGTTTCCTGGTTGTGAGACCACTTACTTATCGGTGAAATCCCATTGATTATGACGCCAGCACTTGCTTACCTTTTGGAAGTTGATAGAAATGAGCAAAAGCTTCGAAAGAAGTTACAGCTTTGAGAGTGTGCTTCACTATCCAGAGCTTAGGTATTATTTTGCGAAAGAAATCCGAGCATCAAGTTTGAGCTGTTTTCAATTTTTGACGATTTTCTTATCGACGTTGTAGCTTGGGCAGAGATGGAACATAGAAAACGTCGTTATTTTATGGCATCTGCAGCAGATTGTACGTTCGCTGTTTAATGCTTAGGAAGCATCGCAACATGAAGCCTTTAGTTGTTCAGGATAAGCGAATAAAACATAGATTCGAGATTTTTTACTGGCTCTAAAAAGTTCGGTTTTATTTTCTGTATTAATTTCATCGATAGTGTCCCAAACCAGCTTTCCGTTGCAACAAGAACTTATCTTGCATTAAACTCACCGTGCTGCTCCTTCACAATCTGCACACCCCGCTTAAGCCTTTGTGAAAAATAATAACCTGTTGTGGTTGTTTTGTCACAGACGTCATTGTTGCGTCAAAATTCCCAGCCCCTGAGAATCGTGGCGGGGGTCGTCAGTTGTTCCTGGACGTTGACAAACTGGACGACGCCAGCAAGTTGCTGGAGTGCTGCTACTGCAACAACATGTACAGCAAGTACACCGATTTGCAAGTAGGTGCCTTTGCATGGCTCCAGGCAGGGAACGACCGGGGTCCCGGGCCGGCCCCGATGGGATTTTTCCCCGGGCCCGGCCGGGGCGATCTAAGAAATTGGCCGGGGGGGTACAGATTGCTACTTATGTGTAAGCTTTTTCAACAGAACTTAAGTTTTTTGCACATTTTTGTCGTTTCGAACAGTTGAAAGTGCTTGGTCAATGGCAAGCATCAATATTTACTGGAGTTTACAGCAAGTTATACTGTTTTAACTAAACAGCATTGTATTTGACAGCAAGCACTGTTTAGCGTTGTTCAACTAAGCCAGTGGTTCCCAACCTGTGGTACGGGAAGATCCTCCAGGTGGTACGCGAGTAACTTCCATTTTTTCACAAAAACCTGGATTCACAGATTTCCAGTTTAGGTATCTGGCATAGTTTCTAAATAAATATTCCTGTAGCCCGCTATTCCTATTGTTTCTTAACATTATGAGTTTCGATGAACTGTCAGCAAGTTTACGCCACGCATCGACCAATTGGTGGAAGGTAAACAAAAACAAAAATCTCATTAAATTTAGTTATGGTCTTTTATTGTTATTTTAATGTATATTATTCTTCTGAATATACTAAGATTCGATCAAAATAGTTGTTATGGAAGAATTGGTACGTGTTGACAATACGGGGTGCCAAGTGGTACGAGATCGTAAAAAGGTTGGGAACCCTGAACTAAGCTCTTCTTCATCTCGTGCTTTTTCCGTGGTTCGCTTCACGACTGAACAAATTTCCGGTGTCTGTTAGCAAGCTCACACGCGGGAGTCATGGTTCATAATAAGAGGATTCGTTATTTACGCAGGTCGGCAATCAGCACTTTTCTGCGCCTTGCTGTTGTTTTGGGAGGCTTTGAAAACAACAGTATTTTCTGTTGGTAGCAGTTGAGAAGGTTGTGGAACGGGAAGTTCCTGTTGTGAAAGTTATGAGGCGGATAAAAAAGCTTTGATAAAGCTGAGAGCTTGTTAGAGTAGCTGCGGCATTGTGAATTATATACTGTACATTGAAAATCTTCTATTTGCTTTGGATAGCATCTCTATTATTTGAAAACAAGTTGGGTCTACTGTGCAAGTGATATACGTGGGTAAATAGCATGGGAGTAACAAGGTTAGATGGCGCCCGGCGCAAAAAACAAGTTTGGCGCCCCCATGGTCAAACCGGCGCCCCCATGGTCGAAGTTTGGCGCCCCCATGTTTGAAGCTGAGCTCTTTCCAATGCAAATTTGCTGGATTGAAGAAAGTACTTGTGACATTGTTGGGACTTTTCGGCGCCCCCGGAGTGAATTAGCGCCCGGGGAATTATGCCCCCCTTGCCCCTCCTCATTACGACCCTGGTTAATAGTGCTGAGGTTTTCAAATTCGACATGCTTCCTGTGCAAGCAACAAACATTTTTGAAATATCTTAGCGCTCCTGTGGCTTCAGCCACTAGCGAACGAGTGTTCGAAGTGGCAAGAGACCAGGAGGAGAACTCGGTTGAAACCTGATAATGTGGAAAATTACTGTTTTTAAAACATAACTTGAAAGCAATTGGCTGTGACTCGATAACTTTGTCTGATAGAAGATTGACTAAGCGATTGGAGTGCAGAAAGTGGAAATGACACTTCTTGCTCTGACTGTGATGAGTAGAAGAAAAATAATGGAGTAACCGAGTAGCGTAAAATAAATCTGTGGTGACTGCGAGTGTGATAGCTTGATTTGATGCATAACAAAAAGTGAGTAAAATGCATACTTATTTGGTTTATCAGTGTTTTTTTTGTGTACTAACCTAGTCTGTAGAAGGCGTATGGCCTGGGCAAAAAAGGCTTGTGTTTTCTTGCAACCTTAAATATTGTCAAGTGAAGTTGCTGCGTTTTTGTTAAGTGATATTGATTTTTGCGTTTCGAAAACTAACAATGCCAGTAAAACATCTGTGTAAATCAACTGGTGATACGTGCTTTGCACCTATACGCATGGCTAGCAAGCTGCAGGCTTGCCATCTGTTTTACCAAGATTTCTACTTCACGTTTTTGAAAAAACGCTTTGCTTCGCATTGCGACAAACTGAAAGAATACATTTTCAAGATCATGTCCACCATGGCAATGTATGTACAGTCTACATTACTTTTGTTTCCTTTCAAACAACTAAATCAAGAAATATGTTCGACGGCCCCGGTCGTTCACTAGCTTCAGGCTTAAACGTTGTTGTCAGCAAGGTAGAAGGCGTTTTCAACGTCACGAGCGCTGACGTCAAGCGTTCGCGACGTCACGAACACTGACGTCAAATGAGCAGCTCGACCAAGGCTCGATGACCCTTCGCCCAATTGCGTCTGGACTCTATCAGTAGACGTCACGTGCTATGACGCAACAGTTCATATTGTGACGTCACTCTTGCCCGGCTGCGCGACTTCTGTTTTTAAAAATCCCTATTTTGAAAACAAGAGCCGCACGTACTTCATCTTTCCAGGCATGTGTTTGTATTCGTACGATTAGTGCGGTAATTTTCCAAACTGTTTTCAGTTTTAAATGAAGAGTTGAATGTATTGATTGCAATTTGTTTCTCACAGCACCACACGATAAAGGACCACAACCTCTACCTGTGTCGGAATTCTTCGTGCGCTTCGGTTTTCGGCGGGTGGCAGGAAATGGAGTCGCACTACAACAAGGACCACAGGTGTGTGGGACAGTGTAACGTTCGCAGGATCGCTGCGTGTCGTCCTTGCGCGATGTTTCCCCTTGATTGATGATCTGGCCTCGAGCAAGTGCCGAGCTGCGTTTTTGTGCTGTTCCGCATTCCTTTGCCACGGAGTTGTGTTGCTCACTTGGTGGTGGAGAAACCCGACCGCAGCTCCTATTCTGAGTTTTACGAGGACCGAGAAGGTTGGTCGGTTAGTTGAAGACATAAGGTCTTTTCTTCTCTGCAGCACAAGGCTGCCAAAGCATAAAGCTGTTTCTGAAAAAGACGTAAGTTCTTCACAGCACAAGGCTGTTTCCCATAGTTTTCGTTTATCACGTTTTGTTGGCTTGTTGGAATAAAGTCCACAACGTGCATTGTCCTAATTTAATGGTACTCTTTATGTGGACCTGAATTTATTTTCATCCTATAAATTTTATTTTCAATTTCCACATAAATTTTTCACCGAAATTGGTGCAGAATAGGATGAATGAGGTAAAAGACGATTCAGTCAATTGTGAAATAGCGATTCATATTGGCGAATATTTATTACATCCAGCAAGGCATGCACTCATTTAACGTTGGTGGCAGCCCGGTGCGCTGGCTGAATCTCGCCCTGCGTTCTTACAATGACATTGTTCTTCTGTGCGAGCTCTGCTTGTTGTTGCCCAGGCAACCGCCGTCGAAAGATGCAAAGAAAGATGATTGGTCGGCTCAAGCCAGGCTCGACCAACGACAAGTCGCAGCAAAGTCTCGACGCCCCCCCACCACCACCTACGCCTCCCATGCACAGGATGAGAACGCTAAGAACCGCAATATGGCTCAGGAGATCTTGGAGAAGCGGATGGACAAGTACGCTCAGTTAGCTCGTGTTATCGTGCAGCGCTTGTCAATACGTGGCCCACCATTGGGGCGTCAATTTCGTTCAGAGGGCCCGGCGTAAATTTCAAAATGTTACAATATTCCGGTGTTTAGTAAAAAAAATTCTTAAATTGTCTGATTTTCTATTGATTATGGATCGGAACATCTTACGATGTCTTATCAGTGAGCAAGCTCAAGTTTGCGCGGACAGAAAATCGCAAATGTGTATATTTTGTTTGTTTTTCATATTTTTATTTTATCTTTATTGTTCAAAACCCTTTAAGTCCCGCGTGCGCCACTTTTTTTGCAATTTTTTAAAAGTTTGCAACTCAATAACTCACCAGGCGATTGAACTAGAGAGCTGTTCAAATCCTCTACGCATTCAGCAAAGTCTTAAACTGCAGATTTGTTTTTCGTTTTGGATTTGTGGATTTCTGGGGATGGCGTCACAAGTGGGGGTGTTTTTGCGTTTTTTTGGCCATCTTTACCTGGCCCTGAGCCAATCAATCATTTTTTTCGGAAACTAGGCCAAAATCTGCGTCTTCAGAGCCCTTAAATGGCTTTCTAGCATATCTGTAGCCAAAATTATGGATAAAAAAAATAAATTGGTGAAAATTTCTGCACCCACAAACCCCAACCTGGGGTGGAATACACCCCTTTTCTATATGGCCATCACTCGCCAGCAGATCGAGCCAGAGAGCTGTTCAAACCGGCTCTAAATGGGGAAAGACTTGTAGTTTGCACTGAACAAAACGTTTCACTGCGCGATTTCGGTTGGCCATGTTTACATAACCACAGGATGTTTGCATAACCACAGGATGTTTACATAACCACATGGCCATGTTTACATAACCACAGGATGTTTACATAACCACAGGATGTTTACATAACCACATGGCCATGTTTACATAACCACATGGCCATGTTTACATAACCACAGGATGTTTACATAACCACATGGCCATGTTTACATAACCACATGGCCATGTTTACATAACCACATGGCCATGTTTACATAACCACATGGCCATGTTTACATAACCCTATGGCCATGTTTACATAACCACATGGCCATGTTTACATAACCACATGGCCATGTTTACATAACCACATGGCCATGTTTACATAATNCACTTGGCCATGTTTACATAACCACAGGATGTTTTGACAGGTTTGTTAAAACATTGGATGACGTCAACGTCCCGTGGGAGTTCAAAAATCGAGCCGATTCCGGCGCGAAACTTCACTGGATTTGAATGGATTCTGGGCTATAGTACGAGTTTTAGAGGGTTTGGTTGACATTTTAGCGTTTCTAGTTGTTAAGTTATGGCAAAAATGATAAAATAGTAAATAGGGAAATCCCCTAGGACTTCCTGAAAATATTTGGAATATGGCTGAAATCTCGCCCTGAGATTTTGAACCAGAAACGCTAGAAACTCGATCAAGGGCTCTAAAGACTCGTATTTTAGCCTAGAATCCAATAAAACTTTGAGCCACAATATTGGTGAGTTATGGCTGGCCAAAGTTTGGACTGAAATGGCAAATTATACCTTTTGTAAAACATTTTGATGTCAAAAACAGGTTTTTTGAGCCATAATTCTGGCTACAGATATACTAGAAGGCCATTCAAAGGCTCGGATTTCGGCCTAGTTTCCAAAAAAGACTTAAAGCCAAAAATATGGCTCATTGGGTTGGTGCCCAGTGCCAGGTAAATTCGCCAAAAATGCAAAATCATGCCCTCATTGTGACGTCACTTTCAGAAAGCCCAAAACCCAAAGGAAAAATTTTTTTTTCGTTTGCAGTTTAAGACTTGCTGGATCCATAGAGGGTTTGAACAGCTCTCTAGCTCAATCGGCTGGTGATTCATGGCGTTGTGTAAACTTTTCAAAAATCGGAAAAAAAATGGCGCACGCGGGACTTTGAAGGCGCGATACCTCATTGTGGGCCGCATGGCCGTTGGAGGAGGGGGAGCATGGGTCTTGGCGCACTCTGGAATTTGAAATTTGATATTTTCAAATGAACTTCTCAGTAGAAAAATGTTTTGCTCTTACTTTCGAGAGTTTTCGTTCCACCATCATTTCGCCCACTTTTCCACCCCACGCAAAATATTTTTGGCCATCACCGCAACCTGAAAAAATTGAGAAGCACTTCGTCCTGTGGCTTGCTTTCACATAATTACGAGATTGCGTCTTTGTCTGCGTCGAGTAGACACCACAAACGGAAGATCGCGTAACCTTGAGTTTGTTGCATTCATGCTCTGTGTCGCACCCGTTGGTATCGCTGAACCTTACGAACGGTGAAAGGCGACAAATTGTAGACCAATTTCAAATGCGTGTACACGCGCTGTTCTACTTATTCATCAAACCGGTGTTGTACGTGGCATGAAGGTAATGTGAAGGCGGCATTCGTTCAGTGATAAAGTGTTCGCCTCTGAATTGAGAGGTTGGGTGTTCGATCCCCGGCCACTGAGCGAATCCCCGTAACCCTCCTTGGGCAAGAGGCAGGCTCAGGCCTGCGACAAATTGCCGTCACACAAAAATTAACGATAAAAAAGAAGAGAACATGCATGCGAATGACCCCTAACCTGACTTTAATGCGTGCAGGTTGTACAGAGAGAAGCACATCAGAGACATGCTGGCCTTCAGCAAACTTCCCAGTCAGGAACTTTGTCAGCGCGACTTCCTCTCTACTCTCTTCACCGAAGTCCGCATCTACACCCGGAGGTGCTGCTTGTCGTTGTCTTTAGCTTTGTCATTAAACTAGTTGCTCTGACGTGACAATTGCTACTACTGTAACGTAACAATTGCTGCTGTAATGTTAAGCGTGGAGTGGTTGGGGAACCACAGAACGCTCGGATTTCTGGTTTCAGTTTCAAGAAACACTTTTTTTTGTAACCCTGTCTGCTGAATAACTCTTCGTTTTCTTTTTTCACATTTTTTCCTTCTTATTCGCAGCCAAACTGATGTTTTTCGATTTCTGCTTTTATAGCGTCAACGCTTTTGACAGTTAACGTTTTGTTTTTTTTGCAAAATTGTTGTTAGCAACAAAAGCGTTGTTGTATTTAATGGACAATATACGTTTTTACAGTTTTGTCAAATTTTTGGTCCAAAACCTTGAAAAGAACTTGTGCTTGCCAAAAACCGTCTTTACCAACTCGCGAGATACTTCGTGGAGCAAATCTCGTTGATCGCTCGTATCTAGTAACAAACCCTTCCTTGAGTTGCTTTGTTACGTCACACTGAGTGTGCACGGCGACGATGTCATGTGCGCTCCCCTGACTCCCTCTGTGACGCACACAGGAAGAAGCCCCGTAAGTCGCTCGACGGCGAGGTGTTCGTGGAGTGCTGGATGCCCGGATGTTCGTTTTGCGGAAACAAGAAGGAGCTCTACTACCACGTCCTGGAGAAACACACGCTGCAGAAGGTAGGTCTGATAATCGACTTTTTGTGAGGGCCAGGCCGTCAGGACGCTCTTTTACCACAAAATCTTGAATCCTTTCATTATTTTTATCATAAATTTGGTTTAGAGCGGGTTAGACATACTGTTTCTAAACCAACTATGTCCAACCAGCGGGCCGCACGCTGTCCAGTCGAAGTTTTTGTGCGGCCAGTTAGTTTTCGCTGTCGTATAAGTTAGCCTACATGCTGGCAACCTGTCTTTGTGTTGACAATCTTAAATTTGACATTTTTGATGCAGATGATCCTCATTGCCACATTATCATGTCTGTACCGCGTGCTGCGAGATTTCCATATGCCCACTAACACCTTTGGTGCAAAGCCTTCTTCCAATTTTCCGATTTCTACTCTTGTTCCCTTGGCAATAAACTTGTTTATGACATCACACATACTTGTGGTGGGATTGGTTTAAAGGTGTTGCCATTGCAGTAAGGTTTCGAACGCTTTCAGTACATTTGCTTGAACTAAATTTACTTCGTTAAGATCAAAGTAAGTCATTCAATGTGCGGCCCTGATTAAGATAGTGACATAATTGTTGGCTTAGTAAGCAATTTCTGTCGGACATGGCTGTTCTAAAATGCGGTGTGTAGTTTTTGATACAACCTTGAACTCTGTGCTACCTGACACGATGTGGCCTTAGTCGGTTTCGATCTCTCAACCTCTCGACCCGCACACACATGCGACTGAAAATCATCCTTCACCGTCATTTTCACATTTTCTCGTCTNCTTTTCGATGCGGTTAAAGAAGTTTCTTTGGGAACGACAGTAGTTGCTGATTGGCTTGCAAGTCACGCATCGTCAATCAAGCCCAATGATCCTGGCACGCCACTCGCCGGGCCACGCCCATCAAGTCAATCAGCAGCACTTTGATATTCAATTTGTTACGTAACAAAGCCGGTCAGGGGTCACGTGTACCGTGCGGTCATGCTGGTGATTGTTTCGAAGTCACTGATATTAATATGGTGCGGGACATCGGATGTCTATGATCATGCCACTCACACATGTTGCATAATCCCGTTTGCCCCAACCCCCCGTTTTTCGTGTGGAGGGGTAACTTAATCCAAGTGGTTCAAACCCCCAGTATGTTCATTTGCTTTGTGCTAGAGTTGCGAAAACGTTTCCGTGACTTTTAATGTTTTTTCTGAGGTACGTTGACCGTGGGTTACATTTTTATCCATATATTCGAGACGTATACTTCCTGCCATGTCCTTACATTGTCGACCTACAGTGTGAGGTGCAGTTTTTCCCCCTCATGTTATGCTCATGGTGGAAACCACTGCGCATGCGCGGACGCCAACGCGCAGGGACACAATTACCATTGGTGTTGCAAGTTGCATGTCTATCCTTGTAGCGTGTGCTTTGCGCTGGCAAACTGGAACAGTTTGTATTTTGCGATTGGGAAATAGTGTTGGTTGTTCTCGAAACTGTTTGACTTGCGCCTCGCTTAGTGCCTGCAAGCTCAGAAATCTGTTTTTTTTTCTTCGCTGAGACATTTTGGTCATTTGTCTCACAGTTGTATCAAAACTCGCCGTAACAGTGTTTTTTAGCTTATGTTTTCAGACATTCTGACCGAAATGACTTAATTTTTTTTGGTCATTTCAAAATCATTTTTCAGTCTTATGACCGAAAAAAAACGAAAAATGACCAATGACCGGAAAAACAGGGTGGTTCATTATTTCAGTTTTTGTGACATGTTATTTGAAAGTTACGCTTCGGTTTAGTGTACTACCTAGATATTTCGGGGTAAAGCTATGGTGGAAGAAGATTTTCCATATATCTTTATGGTCATAATGAGTTGTTCGATGGCTGTCGTGGCGAAAAAGTGTTTTCGTGCTTCGTGGTCGAAGCCACTGTTTAAGAAACTAATTTGTTTGTTGTGTGCAAGACTGCCCGATCTTGCACGGTGCTGTGCGATCTTTTACGATGTTGCCCGATCTTTTGCGATTTTGTGCGGTGACACTCTCGTGTTGTTACGCAGTTGATTGAATGGATGAAGAAAAGAGTTGAAGAAAGCGAACGACGACGTATGAAAGCGATGCACAGAGCGACCATCGACGTCACCCGCACCCCGTTGCAAGGTGGATTTTGTTCTTGTGTGTGATTATGAGCTGAGTTGACTCGCAGCTTTACAACCCGATCTACGTCGTGTCGGGTTGAACGAGTAGAATTAAAGCGATCGCGTGTCTGGCGGCCTTCTCTACTTTATTCTTATATTTAGTTGTGAAAACAAAATCGCGTTGTGTTTGAATTTGAACCTGGAATGAAGAGCTTTTACGCCCGTGTTAGTTTTTTTTAAACTAGTGAAAGAAAGTTTCGCGTTCGCCTGAAAGTCTTCTTGCTGCGCTGCTGAAAAATCGAATCAAGAGTTCCTTTTTCGTTACAGCCGAATCATGTGATGACGTCCTGCGTGACGATCCATCACGTGCTGGATCCACAGCAAGTGATGACGTGTCGGTTGCCACGGTAGAGTGCGATTCGTCACAGCTCAGTGATCACCCACGTGAAAGCTTTGATCAGAACCATCAGGGCCGCAACGAGCAGCTTCTTCCTGCGCAGCCAAGCGTTACTAAAGATAAGGACACGTTTTCACACGCCGGTGAAAATCATGAATCGTCTCACGATTACGATCATGGATCGTCTCACGATCACGATCATGGATCGTCTC
>JGI24021J15306_10011134_pt1 | contig 11184 bp, 10 predicted proteins | sample Ectturendosymbi1_FD_15306 | JGI IMG/M metagenome (IMG submission 15306)
CCCAATGCAACCGCATCGGTTGCATCAGCTTCGAGAACATCGGCCCTGTTCTCGATTACCGGAAAAAACAAACGGGAACCTTGGGAATCAGCGGAAACACAACTTTTACAAACGATGACGTCGTGAATTACGTCATAGAGGCCATCCAACAAAAATTGCCCCGGGCCCCCCTGCCCTTTAATCCGGCTCTGTCTGTCACACTTTTTATTTTTGTTTCACCTCAAAAGAATAAACATTTTTAACCTATCGTTTTGATTTCTAATATATGCTTTTTTCCTCATATCAGTTACAAGCGCAATAAATTGATAGGTCAAAATAAAATCAAATCCTGTAAATTTTAAGAAATCAAAATTTTAAGTTTAGGTTGCCCTAGTGATGAATATTTTTGGACTTCACGTGCCCAGACCCAGTGGTGGGATTCAAATTTTTTAAGAACAGGTTCTCTCACTCCAGGACTCATCAACAAGAGCAAGATATTGTCTGCGATTGCTTCACTCGCCCTTTATTTATCACTTTCAGGGTGCTCGCAACTTCGTGCTAATGGCATTCGCCTACGCCCTGACAATAGCTGGAGCGGTGATGGCGGGTTTATCGAAGCAGTGAAACCAGCGGCAAAAACCTCAGATTTAGTTCAAGTGCAATCCTTCATTTCGTGCAATGGCTTGACTTCTATCATTTCTTGTGCGAGCGGTGCTGACAAATCTAAACGAGCACGCGCAGAATTTCTTGCTAATAAATTTATATGAACTGAAGAGAGCATACCGGATTTGTGCAAAGTCCACGCGGAAGGCAGGTTTTCACAGAGGAACGCAAAAAAGCATAACGTGTTTTGAGACGGACTACTGTACGATTTACATACTGCGTGATTACGCAACGCTTGTGTAAAATACGGTGTGTGTAACAAGATGGCCAACACAGTCAGTGATTGCTACAAAGTACATGCATTCTGTTTGGTTACCGCTGCAAAATTTATCGCCGAAACATGACTATGACAAAGGCAAGAAGCACTGCTTGGCAACTGCTCACCAAATACAGAAGCGCTAAGATATGCACCGAACATACTGCACTACTACAGCGATACTACGAAATGCATGCACAGAGGAATGTAAGAATACCAAATACGGCACCATTGAGACATGATTGATGAGAAAATTGCAAAAGCGACTACGAAAGCGAGCACTTGTGTTGCAGTAAGTGCAAACAATAAAACTGGGCATGACGCCCATGATTAAAAAAATAATACGGTGGAAAAAGCAGAACAGGTGGAATTACGTAGTGTTCAGCAGAAACAGAAAACTGTTTCTACTTGCTGGTTTTCTTCGCGGCTTGTCCAAGCTCCACTGCTCGCACCCGTTGTGCGAACGCGAGAGAACACAGGGTTTCGCTGACGTTCTTCTCGACCGGCGACACTTGAACGACCATCAGTGTTTTGCTGTCCTTGCCTGAAAACGAACGGTGCACACATTTTTGAGCAGGGCGGACCGCTTAGCAACTTGTAGTGCGGCTATGTCCAACCCGCGGCCCAGGCGAGGGTTTGTGCGGTCCAGTTTAGGTTTTGGCTGCAGTAAAAGTATCCTGCAAACGACAACTTAGCCTTGTTTTGATAATCTTGAATTTGACATTTTTGCTGCAGGTGGTCCTCAGTGCCACTTTATCACATCTGTTACCGTTGCAGTTAAGATTCGAACACTTTCCGTACATTAGCTTTAGTTAAATTTAGTTTGCTAAGATCAAAGTAAGCTATTCAATGTGCGGCCCTCATTAATATGTCAATCATTGTGCGGCCCTGGTTAAGATAGCGACATAATTTTTGGCTCAGTAAGCCATTTGGGTTGGACATACTGTAGCTGTTGTAGTGGTTTAGTGACTAATCTTCCAATACAAGAGCTGAGACACAGAACCAAGTACAGTACATACAAGCTGTGAACAAGCTCAGCTCACCATGATTTCATTTAATGAACGACTGCGTCATTATCGCCTACCTAATCATATATACGCGGCTTGCAAGACTTACTCAGCGAATCCTGAAGAAGATAGGTCAGTTTTGAATTGCGGAAGGGCACGTGGGATTGCTTGTTCCTCAAAGCGTGTATCACATCACCGAGCGACGACAGGCTCTTGTTGATGTTCTGGGCCTCCTTCAATCTGTCGCCTGACGCTCCGCTTTTAGAGACCCTCTCCGACCCGGCGAGGTCAATCAGGTTCAGCTTACCTGCGCCAAACCACAGATTAACGCGTGANGTCTCACATGGAACAGCTACGATGGACATAAAGGAAGTCCTACTGCATCTTTTCTTGAAACGTAAAAAGCGCATGGCGCGACAAGCTATAGCACACAGACAGCGGCTGAACGAGCCGACGCATATTTAGTGAAACCTCCCCAACCCACCGAATGTTTCGCCTCCGGTCGTCTTGTTCGCCCCGCGCACGTTCACAACCAGCACAGCGTGGGATCTCGAACTGTGCTCGTTCATATTCGTCGAAGCGGTCACTCTGTTCGAACGACCCAGTTCGAAAACCTGGACAAGTCAAGCAAGGCAACTGTGCACCGGCAATCTGGAGTACGTTTCTTCGCAGTGATTACCAAAGGATGAAGGTAAGCAGCGTTTTGCCGAAAACATAACAAAGTTCGTTCTAACGTCTTTACGCTCTTGATCCGTCGGCAAATGTCACTATTTTACTATTTTTATCCGTCGGTCACTACATCACTATTTTTATCCGTCGGCAAACGTTACCCAGACATTCTTAGCTATGCACGGAACTTGTTTCTAAAACCGTTACTACCAAAAAGCGTTAGATCGAATTTTTCCACCCTACTATTTGTTCCAAGCCGTAAGCTTTTCTAAAAAAAAGAACAACAAAGCAACAGAACGACACGGAACTCCGAACACAAGCACTCATGCTCATATGCTCTGCACCGCAGCATCAACTGCATCTGCGATCTCTACCTTGTTGACATCTTTGAGGTCCCGCACTTCCCTGCTAGTCAGGCCTTGCACGAACAACGAACCGTCCGATCCCATTTTTATATCAAGCTTTTGTTGAATCGACGATGAAAGCAAATCTCTGAACACAAATGTTAGCGATTGTTCAAACTAGAGTTGTTTTATCTGGATAACGATTAACCGACAGTACTTTTGCTATCCGATATCCGGATAAAGAAAAGTACCGCTACTAATGTGTTTTACGCTTTTTCAACGGCCATGCCAATCTTCAAACTCTCTATAAAGTTCTTAGTATCCAATCAACTCCTGTGGAAGTAGAAACGGCATTCAATGCGTGTGCACTGAGTAACAAGTATGGTCTCGATAATCGATGTATTGTGCTCAGTGGCGTAGCGACGCTAAGTGTCGCGCGGGGCCGACCGTGAAATTACATCCCTTTCCATCCCTCCAATTTGCTTACAATAATTTAAAAACAAGTAAAAGCTCTAGGCTTTCTATAGGCTTTAGAGGTATCAGCCGACTGGGCTGTGCTTTCATCTTTTCTCGATGATTCCAACTTGCATATTATATCTGTTTTCAAGAAACTTCACTCCACAGGTGAAAGAAGCAGGGAATCAATCATAAATTTTTAATAGGAAATCTATTTGGAGATGGTAGGCCTGACGTGTTACGTGAAATCGATTTCCTATTAAAAATTTGTGATTGATTCCTTGCTTCTTTCACCTGTGAAGTTACTTGAAAATAATTTAAAAAGAAAGAACTGGTTTTGTGCTTGGTAAAATGTAAGAAATATCAAAACATCGTGAACATCAGAATCAAGCACTCAGAAACCGAATGGGTCTTGTTTTTGATTCTCAATATGGGTCTTGCCTTTTCTGGCTATTCACCAGCTTTCCAATCATTTGCTCTTCCTATTTTTCTGTTTTTTTTTATATGCATATATGGATTCAGCATATTTCGTTAAAGTTACTTCCCTGCTGGTTTTCAGTCTGCGGTATTCATCAGATTTTGACTGGAGAGGGGAATTTTAACCTTGAACTAGCGGACCAGTGATATTTGCTAGCCTGCCATCGAATGTCACCTCTATCCTTTGTTCAAAGTACATTTGACTGGGGTGGAAGGAAATGGCGTTGGCTGGGGCCGGGGAGAAAGGTGCAGGGGCTGGAGGGCAATTGCCATCCAAGTTAGTTGGAAGTAACCCTTATTTCAATACAAACATCAGGGGCAGTTTAGCACCCTGGATGTAACTCAGGTTTTTGAGGAAATATTTTTATTTGTTAAATTTTCATAACAAAATTCATTTGTTCACTACCATATTTTCAAGTTTTTCAGGGCTAAGCACAAAACTGGAAGAGCATGAACTACTTTGAAAAAAAATAGCCCAGCTCGGAGCCCCAGCGCCTCCCTACCGTGTCTATTTATCGAAATACCGTGTCTATTTATCGAAGCGTTTCCATGGAAACAAAATTTTCATCGATCACAGACTTGCAACTATGGAATCCGATTTTCAAGTAAATCCAAAAACATCACCAACAAATTTTTAAATAGCAAGAAATTATGAGCATCTTTTCAATGGCAGTTGGCTCAAAAGTGTAGACAGATGCCAGTTCTTACCGTAGAGTCTCGTTGTAAATCTCGACCAGTGAAACTGAAATGCTGTACGTCCAATCCTGTGATCGCTCGTCAATCAACACGAAGAGATCGTGCAAAGCTCTCTGGTTAATTCCCGGGTTCTCCGTGGTTCCCTGAGCAACACAACAACAATAAGCTTAAATCGCACTCGACACGAATTCGGGGCAAAACAAACAAAAGTTATCAATCAGGTACAAGAGTCAGCAGAAAATGCATGGAACGAACCGTGAAACCTGTTCTTTTAGCTTCAGCGCAACATAACTCAGCCAAGACTATGGATAAACCCAACATTGGATTTCTGAAACTGACCACCCAATGTCATACACAGAAATCGGCCATGGGCAACAAACACTACTCATTAGCTTCAGCCTGTCATAAATCGACGTACTGGCTACGAATCTTGAAAGTGAACGTATTAGCAAGTCGGAGCAAAACAACACTGGTAACATTGTAACGTGACAGCAATCAATGAAACGCATGTGAAGCGAATGAAAGCATGTTTCATACCTCCATGGTAAAGGTCTTGCCAGAGCCTGTCTGGCCGTACGCGAAAATGCAAACGTGATAGCCGTCCATGCATGACGTCACAAGGGCCTGCACTTCGTTGTATACCTTGAAAAGAAAAAGCTTTCTTAATGTCGTTAAAAACTTTGCAAATTTGCGACACTTTGCTCATATCGTGTCTTGTTTTAGCAGCACCTGAAAAGCACAAACATTGATTTTCTGCGCATCAGCGAAATAACGATGGTCCATTGAGTCCATCATCACAACGACACGAGAGACGGTAATGAAACTATTGGAGGAATAGAACCGCACTTAACCCGCACTTTCACGAAACCAGCCATACAAACAGTTTATCAAAATCTAGGAACTTTGTGTGTTCCATCACAAACTACTATGGACCCGCAGTCACAAAACGTACAAACGAACGCTACCACAGGCACCAGTGGCGCTGTGGGCTTTATAGCTGTTCCCACCTCAACCTGGGTTGAATCTGGTTGGAAGACGCGATCGACTTCATAGCTTTGGCTTCTTCCTCGCTGAGCGTTGCTGACGTTGACCAGCCCGTCATCGTTTACGTCGTAAGTGAGGACCATTTTCGAGCTCGGGCCATCTTCGGCAATGCGCGGTCTCGCGCGGACGAACACGCGGATGTTGCCTGGGTGGGGTGCGCGGACAACAACTCAAGGTCACGTGACGACGATTAAAAGAAGTTTGCGATGCGTAGCTTGGTTTGCAAAGATAATAGTTGAAGCGCAGTAAATTTGTGAAAAAGTTATGAAAACGCAACACAATTCTTCATGCCTCTGTTGTTGTGACTGAAAGTTTTATCAACACTGCAGCTCACAGTTTGTTCTAGACCAGGCCTGCACAACATACAGCGTGCGAGAGCTTTCTCAATTGTAGAAAATGTTGCAAAAGCTCGACCTCGAATAAGTAACTGTCGTTCCAGAATTTCTTCCATACTACAACGAAATCTCCAAATCGAAATGAAATAGCCATTTCCGGCCCGCGGCAAATTTATGTTGATAATTTGGCCCTTCGAGCTTTCTGAGTTGCGCAGACCTGTTCTAAACAATATACTGTTGGTGAAGGCAAAATATTATGAATCACGCTACAGATCGGATCAGTATTCTCTTGGCTGCAAAAAAAACGCAATATCGGATTTATTCACATGAAGCAGTCTTACAACCTGTCCGGGGTCAGGCGAGAAAGTCATGTCAGCAAAAGCGAAAAGAAAGAATACAAAGATGATCAATCACTCAACAAGCTACAACTCTACCTCGCAGCTCAACCAGTTCATTGTGGTATTTCTTTCTTAACTTCATCTCTTTCTTGTACTTTCTGACCAAATCCTTACAGTTTTCGTTCACCTCTGCAACGGCTTCTGAAATCTAAAGCGAAGAAATGTCATTGATATCTATCGTCTACTTGCCGAGCGAAGAACAGAAAAGAAATGCAAGGATTCCACTGTAGCGCAGTAACCCCGGCAACAACAGCCGCAAGGTGTTTATACAGTGGGCATGGTCAGAACAACAACATCACCCACCGCTTTACCAGCTTGCTTTATTGACTGCTTCAGAAGATCCGGAAACATTCCAACTTCTCGTTTCAGCAATGAATTGTCATGAGCTAACTGCTGAAGCGAAGAGATCATAAATCTGGAAAACACCCATGCGTTGGTGCTGCATGCTCAAAGTAAACATTGCGTTTGCTCGGAAATGCATTCAACGATTTCACAACTAAGGACGCACGAATCACTTCCGTTTATCAGATTTGCTAAANGCGATTTAAATCTTGATCTTGCACCATTGCAAAACTTACCTCAGATGANGCAATGAGCAAAACATGAAAGAGTCAAAAAAATTCGTGCAGCGAAGTGTTCATTAAATGAGGTAACGACANGTGGGAACTTCTAGTTTCTTGACAAGGCGTAACTTTTTAGCGCCATACGAAACGGATCACATCAGCAATTGATTACACGCGGCTCAACTTTTCAATGATCTCTGAACTACAAACATTGAGCTAAACTACAAATCTACCGCAATGATTTCTGTAAAGTCGTTGTTTTAGTCTGGAGGCTTTGCGTCGTGATAGCGAAGGAAGCTCTCAGTTTCAAAAGCTCGTGCTTGTGAGTTTCTTGAAGTTTTTCCAACTCAGCTCTATGATTAGATTGTTCTCCAGAAAGATGTCGTTCCAACTCGTGCATCTGCAAGATAGACGATTAACGTGTATTGTGCAATTTCTTGTACAACGAACTTACGTCGAAACAGTAACAAAACGTCACATACCTGGCGTTGTTGCCAAACAAAATTTGTTTTTTTTAAGTAACGACGAACGTTACCGAAACTAGTGGAAGTTGGTGAGCGAAGTCGCGCTCACCTGAACTTGTAGTTTCAGCCACACACGCGCGCACCTTCATTTGCAATCGTGAAAGCTCTTCTGCGGCTCGCTTGCTCTTCCTCCTTTCATTCTGCACCTCGTGCTCCGTTGAACTGAGGCGCATGCGCAGATCTCCTGCTTCCTTTTCCTTCTCCGCGAGAGCGCTGGTGGATTTGCCGCTCAGCAACGCCAGCTGCAACGACAAATCAACGCGCATGTTTAGCACATATGATCCAGAAAGAACTGCGACCTCATCATCCAGTGAGACATCAATTTTGACATCACATTAAACGATCGCTCTGTCATGCGTAGCGGATACTTCGCACGACGCTGCCGTGTCACGGTTGAATACGCCGCTTCAAGCGCTGATTTTAAAAATACAGCTGCCGTTAAGTAATGGCAGTTAAATGCAGATTTAAAAAATCGCCGGACCTGACGTTCGTAGTTTTCTTTTTCAATTTTTCCCTCATCCAAGGCGTTCATCAAGTCCTGTATCTTGTTCTGGGCATTCCGCAGTTCTGCTTCTCTGTCTTCTAAGCTTTGGTTGATGCGAAGAAGCTGCGACCGCTGCTCGTTGTGCTGTTGCGTCATCTTCTCAATCTATCCACCACGTACATCGAAGTAAGGACCGAAAAATGTTTTAAATCCATGAATATTTATAATGAAAACTAACCCATCATATGAAGAATCCACGCATCGTGACTGAAGTAACTCTCAACACTGACCTCGCTTGTCTTCAGTGCTAGTTTAGAAGACAGTTCGTTCGACTTCTCTTCCAGCTGTTTTACTTTCTCGCCAGATTTCGTCAGTTTTTCCTGGAGGCTAACAATGTAATTACGTTAATGTCAGATTGAATGGTGTCTAGCTACGTTGACAAAAAAGTTAACACGTGGCTACAAAAATTAAACTTCCGAAGAACAACCAGCCATTAACTATAGCAGCAGCGGATGGGCAACGTTCACGATATTGCTATGTTTCTGAAATGTTAAAATGTACATAATTTTGCGAAACATATCTCGTTTGTTTTCAGATAACCTCAGAAGAGAACAGCATAAACACAACTGAGCAGCTATAATATTCGTGAAGCGTAGATCAGCTTTGTAAAGCTGTATCCTTTCATGACTCGTCAGAAACCGTTGCTTCAACGGGTTGTCACAGTTCTCTAAAGATTTTACACTGAAGGAGCTTTGTTTTTTTGAATGATACACCAAACCTGTCATACGTTGGATCGTTCTGATGTGACATTATGCCACAATTTTGGGAAAGTAGATATAGATCAACTATTGCAGTGTTTTATCTGAGAAGGCGGTCGCTCAAAATGCAGGCACAGTTCACGATAATAATTGATTTCCATCTGGGATCATCTTTAATTTCTTTTGATACGCAAGTGCTGGGTGATTCCTTTGCGCGCGCAAGGTTCCACATTCGCTCCACAGAAACTATCTACAGAGACAGAGTTTTTTAAGGCGTTCTGAGAGACCGAAATGCTCTCTCAAATTTTTGCAACGGTCTCTCAAAATAATAAAGCAGAGCTCGCTTTGTGACCACCACCAAAATCCACTAAATCCTTGCTTTATGCCAACATCGGTATTTCGGTAAAATAGTTTCGGTCTCTCAAAATGTCTTAGCGGTGTCAAGGTCAAACCTTAAAAAACCCTGGATATAGGATCTGGATACAACTATATCACCAACCAACAACCCCCTACGAGTTTTTACGAAGTTGCGGTTGGAAAAAGATGAGAAGGTTCTTCTGAATTGCGCAGAAAATTTCAATGAAAACGTGCGTACTTCAACGTGCATGCACTAAACTGCACCACAAAGAAGTATCTACCTTTTCGAGAATTTTTCAAATTCGTCTTTCTGGTCTTTGTTAACTCGTTCGGCGTGAGAAAGGTCTTCCTTCAGCGCTTCTTCATTTCTGACCATCATCTTCTTCAGATCCTCGTAACTTTCCAGAGCATCGTTGCGCTGCTTCTGCATCGCGATCCTGGTTTCTTCGAGTTCGCACTCGAGACCTTGATGCTTTTCTCTCGACGCAGCTTTCTGTCTGTCCATGGCGTTTTCAAGCTTTTTGACCGTGTCCAACAGCTCGTTGTTACGGTTTCTCGTTCGCTCGCACTCGTTCTCGGCGTCGTCCAGTCGCGTTGCTTTGTCTCGTAAAGACACCATTTCTCTTTGCAACCTGACAACGATAGAAAAAAGAAGATGCAGCAGCACAGTTCTACAAGTAGTGGTGGAGTAAGTATGACTAGCAGCAAATGAGCTACAAACTGAGAACTGAAGCGACTACATTACAGCAGAGTTAACGGCTGCAACGATGCGCTGTCGTCGCTGAAGCTTAAACGTAAGAAGATAACCTTTCAATATCAGCAGAAAACTGTCGATTTTCCTCTTGCAGCTTCACCACCATCTGATTGGATGACGATTCCTGATCACTCAGCCGTGATAACATATCACTCTCAATTGTATTTTTCATGGTTTGAAGCTAAAAGACAGGAAAAAACATAAAATTAGGAAGAAAACAACACAAAAAAGCTTATGAAACCACATATGAAATACCGCGCCTCAACAATCTTACTCTTTCTTTTTCTTGAACAAGAAGTTTCATTTCCTCTTTTTGCTTCTTCAACATGTAAGACGTTTCCTTTTCCCTCAAAACGTGTGCCCTACGCAAAAGAACAGAGCATCTGTAGAACTCGGTACTTGAACACAAGAGAAAAAGATGCGAAAAACGTTACTGTTCAGAGCTCTTCAGTTCTTCCTTTAGTTCATCGGCTGTTCTACGAAGTTCTTCATTCGTTGTTCGTATTTTCTCCTGAACAAAGAAGCGGGCGTTTTATTGACCGCTTTCAAGTCAGGAAGCAATCCTTAAAGCAATGAGATCAGAAAGGTGAGCAACGTACGTTTTCAGCTTTTATCTTCGATAATTCTCCATTCTTTGCTTCCATTGCAGATTCCTGCCTCGCTGAAGCTTCAAGTAATTTCCTGAATAAAGGAGGCAAACTTCAGATTTCCCCAAATATAAGAAACATTTGTCTTCTGAACAAGTACATGACTTACAAGCTTCTAATAGGCATGTTTTACAAGCTGTGTTGACACTGGCCAACAAAGGAATAAAATTTAATCGAGTCCACTAACAGTTATTATGCGCAGCGAAGGTCAGTTTTCCCGGTAGGAAAATCATTACTTGCATCCACAAAAACTTTAACCAGTGAGTTTACACTCGAGTTTATCACAACAACCAAACTGTGCTTTTTCGTTGGTTATATCTCTGTGCTGGATTTTGCTTCTCGAATGTGGGACAGGCAGCTGTCGTTTCTACCATTATTTTCGGCCGTGCGATACTACAACGTTGAACAGAAGGGGGGGTTGCTGGATCCACAGCAGTCTGAGTTAAGTTTCTGAGTAAACGGGCCTCAGGGAGATGGTGAACGCAGCAGCCATGCTAGTGTAAGAATCCATGTCTTCAGATATCTGAAGAGAAAGCTACAGCCGGTGTGCTTAAAGACTGTACTATTCCTGATCTTGTTCCTCCGAGTGACATGGCAGCTGAACTCTGCAGACAGCGCTTGTGAAAACTATTCGGTGTTATTCCTGCCACAAGAGTGTGGACGAGGTTGCAAAAATAAAGAAGATGGGTACTGGCCACGCAAGTGTTGTAGATGTTGTCTTCATATGTAGTGTCGAGTGGGATTTGTTTTATGCACTGGAGTTGAGTTGACTA
>JGI24021J15306_10011136_pt1 | contig 11184 bp, 4 predicted proteins | sample Ectturendosymbi1_FD_15306 | JGI IMG/M metagenome (IMG submission 15306)
CAGTAGCGCAAGGCCGAACGGCCTCGCGAAATATTACCACCGGTCAGAACTTCCTGTTTTGATCACTTCACAGTTAAAAATTAAATTGATACCAGAACAAACGGTACGGCGATTCGAAGGCAGACTATCTGCAGAAACGCCCTTATTCGAAACGTGCGTTATTGGAAGAGAGCGAAATTTACGTAACAAGTGTTGTTAAGACCTGCAAAGCTGCATGCGGGTACAGCTTGCCGGAAGGTCGTCACAAGCTTTTCATCAAACGCACTGTTTTCCTGTCACGAACTGTGGTTCGCACACGTTCACACACGTTCCCAGCGTTGCAAACAACCTCTAAGTCTGCGATGCAATTACAACACTTCTAAAGAACAAAAGTTTAACAAGCTCCAATAAATTCATCTATATTGTGACACACGTCACAATAACGCCAATTACAGAACAACAAACGCACAGCTGGCAACAAACAACATGGCGGTGGGTGACTCAACACAAAGCGAGCAGCGTAATGCTTAAAGCAGAAAGGCAGTCTTGGGGTCGTAAGGTTAACTTATGTGCTTTTGTGAGGGCGTTCAAATGGTAAACGTTGGGAGGGGGGTTACATAAATCGGAAATAAAAAGTTCATGTAAAAAAGTTCATCAAATAAATGGACAAAGCGGGATCACAAAAATACATACCAATAAACATCGCAAGACCCCGAAAAGAAGGGTGGGCAAGAATTATTTCACCCGATAGAGATCATGCTTTAAAATATTAATTTGTGCGTGTAGGTTGTTAAGTTATTGATCTCCACTGGTATCCAAAGAATCAAAACTGGATTGTTCTGTGAAAGTAACAGTGTAAGAATCATAACTAGGTGGTTTATGTAGAATGCTATGAAACACTGAATAGTGCCGCGACAAGGTCATTTGGTCGCTGTCATCCTTGTTATATCATGGTTTATTCCAATTACTGCGATGCGATGACCATCTTGTGGACAATTTGTCTACTGTTTGGCCAACATACTGTTGATGGTATATCACACAAGTCGCTACATAAACATGCATCACAAATATTACAAAACCTGACACAAGTCTGCAGGTTTAGGTTCATTGGTAAAGTTTTGCTTTTTCCAGGATATGTGAAACAGTTGAGATCATGGTTTGGTGTGTTTTCCATGTTAGTCACAAAGTGCACAGTGCTTGCAAAGCCCTAACACAACTTCTATTTGCTTTTCTGTCTTGCTTTAGAGCAAGGTGTTTGTGGTTTGTTAGTTTTTGCCCAATTGTGGTAGGTCGTTTGTGGTTAATCATTGCCTTCGTGTAGCCTGTAAGCATTTTGTCTTTCCTTTGGTACAGTTATTTTCAATCACTTTTGAAAGCCAGGGATACACTGTGTTCAAAAGTGTTTGAAAAGCCATCGCCATACGTAGGCCGCTTTTCAGCAACAGGTGTTGAGCGATTCAAGGAAGGTTATCTTTTAAATAGCTAAATTATTCCGCTCTTGCTAGTTGTTCCAGCCACAGTTCGTGTGTTATTCCTTTATACTTGTTTCAGCAGTGTCAACGTATCGCTAGTAAGATTTCCTCACTGTACTTCGAAGGACTGAAGATGTGTTTAAATGTACGACACTATTTTCCTTGTGCAAATAAATTGTGGTGGATTCACTTGCGTACGTCACTACTGTGACTTACAATTGTTATTAACTCGAAGCATTTTGTTTTCACTTGAAGCAATAAAATAAATGTACAGAAACTGATTAATACGACGTAGTGTTAATGCGACGTAATGTACTGCAAATCCGAAGTAAAGACGAAAAGCAGGAAACGCTTTTGTAGTAACTCGGTGCACTTTCCTGTGTGCTTCAACGTCTCAAATACAAACCAGGTTAATTGAAGATCAAACCTGTTTGCTTTCATCGATTCAAAGTAGGAAAGTTTCCAATTTGTTTTTTTATTTGCTTTGTTTTTAGAAAAGTCAACCCAGGACACCGAATTGACTTCAGCCAATTAACCCGCCTGGTCCGGTTCGTTACGCTTGATGAGTTCAGGAGTGCTTGTCACAATCGACTGGACGCAGTGTTTCGAATTCGAAAAATGACCAGGTCTTCGTATACGAGGATCGAGGAAGCCACAAACATGACTATAATTCGCCGAAGCAAAGAAGTATTTGAGAATATAATCAGCTAACTTTGCTCCGTTTTCATAAGTCTATGCAACAAAATTCTTAGTCACTTATGGACAGTTTCAGCCAAAAATCTCTACTTTGCGTTGGGCAGACCAGCCAGGTTTTCTATTAACGCCGGCAAGTGACAATCACTGCGATATACCAGCACCAAAAACTGATGAAACTAATCTCTAGTACTTATCGAAGAAATGTAACCAGGTCTTTCTTTGCAAAAAAAAACAAAAACACAAGGTTGCCAAGGCTGCATGACAAGGCATCTGCATTTTTACAATTAACCCCACGCTGACTGAATGTTGTGAACGTAAAGCACTTTTATGTGTTACTGTGTTAGCAAGTTACTCAAGAGAAACTGCAATGCAACGAAAAACAAGGGGAGATACCAAAACCAAAATAAAAAACGATCTGCTTTGTGCAACTGTTTCACTAATGAAAGAAGCCAAGGTTTGTTTTTTAAACTCATTACTCTCTATCAGCTTTTTACAGAACGTTTGTCATTTATGTACAGGATAACAACCATCCCCTAATGGAATACCCACGAGCGATGGAAATAAAGGGAAAGTTTTTATCTTTCAAATCCAGTGAAATACACAAGTTGTACGACAGTGAGGTACGATTTTTGCAGACATTTTTAATGTTTATGACCGGAATTTTGTTGATGGTTTTATAAATACACTTCCAGGAATCATGCGCTGTGCATCCTTTCCAGTTTTCCAACCTTCGCATCAGAGAAAAACGTCCTGATGTTCCTGGGCCAAATAAGATTGGTAACTTTAAACAGCTAAAAACTTTCTATTTTTTCAAATATTTTTTTTATTAATCATGTTGATTCATCATTTATCTCACGCTAAATCAATCTGAAATTTGGTCATTTCAGACATTAGGTCTATATTAGACGAAAACCTGTATGCTGAAGTCGTGAGGCACACTCCATACCCGAAGCACGTCGAAGCCTTGTCAAAGGAGTTTGTTAATGACGTTTTGAAAGGAAAAAACTACGTCAGCGTTCATTGGAGGTTCAACTCCGGTGACTGGATGAACAGGTGTGAAATTTGTTTGACTGGATGAACAGGTGTGAAATTTGTTTGACTGGATGAACAGGTGTGAAATTTGTTTGGACTCAAAATAATACGTACATGAATTACTTTCGAAAGCGGGATATTTTCTTGTTTTTTAATTCTTACCATAAAAACCCTGTCTAGAATTTCGAAGGAAGGATTGCGTATCAACTATCTGCTTCTTTAAAAGATGACAAATAGCAACTTTGAGTAAATTATTACATTGCCATTTTATTTCACGCTGTCAAATTTGTCGCCAATGAACACTCAAACACTTTCTAAAAATCTTCTGAAAGATCAAAGTCACTTCTCTGTGAGGGGAAATAAACAGCGATACAAATCTGAATGTCAACTCAAAATTCTGGCATTGACACATTTGTTGCCGAAAATAATGCAACTTACCGCGTGTTTCTAAAAACAAATCCACCCAATCCAGGTCAGGACACAAAAAAGCGTTAAACTCTATAGTTGGTTACTATAAAGTCCAGTAATAAGGTGGATTTTTATGTTGTATGAAAAAGATGTCTTACTGCCTCACAAACCACCGCTATCATGGAAGTTACGCAAAAGATAACGTGGGAGGAAATTATTTTTTATTCTATATTTTTTCATGGATAGAAAACAATAAGCGGGACCTGATACAAAAAAAAGTCACTTTTATGCCTGTCCCCTTTAAAGAGCTTCTGAAACTGGCAGATGTTTAAATCAATAATCCATTTCCTACTAACATGGGTTCAAATGTTTCGGTCGTACATCAGCTTTCACTCATCTGTGTTGTAAGAAAAGCCTGCAACATGCTTTTTTCCAGAAAAGTCATGCCATCGTCTGTTTTTCGATTCACAGCTTGTTTTTAATTGAATTGTTTATTGACAAAAACGGACGCTTTATGGCGGTATCTGAAAGAGTGGAGTTGAATGAAAGTTTCTTCAGATTTTCACCGACAATCATATTTTCAGTTGCGATGGGAACTACGCGCCTCCGGCGAGGATGAAGATGTGCAAAGAAATAAGAGCTTTTCGACCGAAACACATCGCTGATGGGATCGCAAACAAAATGAAGGCAGTTCGTACAAAGGTTGATCTCTCCAGCGTATACATTGCGTCACCACCGTCGCAAGAAGACGTCATGGAACAGGTCAAAGAATATCTGAAAAAAAATCACGTAAGAAATTTTATGAATCTCTTTGTCATTAACCTTGTTACAAGTCCTAGCATCTCGCGATGAACTTATCCTTCACGTAGTGATGATCAAAGGCATTTGCTTCATTGATTGCAAGAGCCTTTAAACAAAGCTGCTGGGTTCTGAGCAGCGTCCCACTTAAAATTTTCAGAGCACCTCAGAGACTAAGCGTTAAAGATCTTAGGGTAAAAATATGCGACATTTTTATCAGAGGATTTAGAAGAGATTTTGCTGCGTTTGAGTCTTTGGTTCTGCGCGCATTTAAGAACCGATGTTATATCCTTTACGGACCACTGAGAAATTTATTGATGATTTCATTATCTAAATTGAAGCTGAAAATTATGTTTAATTAATCCACATACAAGCCAAAAGTTTTGTTTTGCGTTTCTGAGTCTAAAATCGTGAAGTGACTAGCTTCGGTCCAAGATTTGAAATAGGCTTAAGAAACCTTGGTTAAAGAAACTTTGGTTAAAGAATACGCATGTTTTCAGTTTCCCAGATGCAAGGCAGTTGCTGCATAAACCTCTTTTTCGCTGCATAGGAGTATCCAGGGGGGGCAAGGGCCACGGCCGCCCCCAGAGTTTTAGCATATCTAGTCATTTTATGTTTTGAGAGGTGGCATTCCAAACAACATGCTGTTGCTCGCCTAAAATCAACAATTTTCCCCAAAAAAAATTCTGGGCTGGCTACGCCACTGTTTCGCTGCACCACTGTAAGGGATCCTCAGGTGTAAAAATTACTGAGCCTTCGTTTATTCCTAACCCATTTTTCTTTTATAAAAGCGCGTCTTTGAATTCTTTTATAAAGTGCTTCGAAACCCCATTCATAAGAGACTTTTCCAAACTCTTGCTGATTTTTACCTTGCCCTTTGCAGAGATGAGCGAACTGCAAGGTTTTATAAATCTGTCCATTCCTTCAATTTGCAGGTTTGAGTCGATTCTAGTCCTGGTTGCGGAATTTATTACAGTCTGATTCTGGTTCTATCTTCTCCAGAGGGTTGCTTAAGAAACCAACAATGCAATATCTGGTTAAATTTATCTGTACACTTTTATGATTTGATGTTGCAAAGACATTGGTTCCAAAATCCTTAAATTGCACATAACAACATCATTTTATACGGCATGTAGCAAGCAATAGAATTAAACCATTTATATTCTATTTATTGGCCAAACAAGAAAGGTTTATTTACGTGATGACAAGAAACCCCACAAACGTCCAGTAAAATCTAACAAAACTTCTACCGATACTTTTCTAAAATTGTTTTCTACAAAGTTTCTACAAAATCACAGTCCCTAGAAAGGTTTGGGCAACAAAACAATTTTGTTAAATCCATTGCCTTGACTAGCTTCATCTCAATCAAAAATATTTGAAGAGGTAGGAACAGTTTCCCATCACCAAATCTTTCTGATCTGCTTTGATAACAACAAAGCTAATATCGGAAATGTAGAACCACAACATGCGCGACAGAATGACACCAAAATTACTGATGTGGCTCCAATGAACTCTCGACAGCTTGATAATTTTTTTTCTGTTATGTTGTCATAAGTGAACGCAACTCTATAATTTATGTTCCGAAAAGCCTGGTTTGCTTAATGATTTCGCAGAAATGAATTTTTGTTAGCGGAAATTCAGTTTCAAATTAGTTTTCTCGATACTGTCCAACAACCGCTACAGCCTCTGTGAAATACCATACCTTACAATCACCATGGGCGTCGGAAGGATTTTTTCCAGGCAGGCCACCAGGGGATTTTTCCAAAATTTTTACAGGGAAGGGCCAAAAGTGGTGAAATTTGTTTTTCCCACACAAAACTAAGAAAACAACCTTTTTTTGCTGAAATTTTCAAAATCCAGGGGAGCACCAAGCCCCTCTTCCGACGCCCATGACAATCACGTTGAAAAGCCACCTGCAGTTAAAACATATTTGAAGAGAACCAAAACAAAGAGGACAAGGCGGCAAAACCCAGAGTTTTGTGCGAATCTACTGGGAATTCTCTGCTTTAATCTAAAAAACGACCCCTACTTAGAAAAGCTTAAAAATAAAAAATCATTTCAATGAACGCCTAAACATCTTTCAATGAACACCTAAACATCTTTCAATGAACGCTTTTCCAGTCCGGTCCTGGTTCGCAAAACAATAAAAATCAACAGCCCAGTCCGGCCATGATCAGCTGGAAATTAGCCTTAGTCCTGTTCCAATCCAGCCCTTCTCCGGCCCGTAACCACCTCTTGTAAGAGACAGATCCCAGGTCGCAAATATTACATTGACCGGTTGGTCAAAAAAATTAACCAGATTCTTTTTTAGAACTACGACGTCTTCACAAATCGCGACGTCACAATGCACTGGAAATCGAAGTACAAACTTTGCGACTGGCTGTGGGGTGAAGAGAACGAGCTGCTGTCTTTGACTGAGATGGATGTCTGTAGCCGAGCTGCTGTTTTCCTGAGGTATCTGCTTTGTTTTTCGGTACTTTTAGTTTGTCAGGAAAAAGATTGTTTGAAGACGTCCGTACATGCTTGGTGTAATACAATGAAGGATGCATCAACATCAGTATGAAAATGCAGGAGATAATCATTACATTGTGTACTTGTTGATGTTAAATCCAATCTCGGGTATGAAGATAGAATTACAACTAAAGGCAAATATTGCCGCAGATTTTGCTTAGTTTAACTGCAAACTCCCAGATATTCTAAATTCAGTGCAATGTGTATACATTCATAAAGGAAATTTTGGAAAGGTCGGTGTCGGACATTTTACCACCGACTCCGCAACCATGCATGAGATATGAGCCGCAGTTTGTACAACGATTAAATTTTCGCCACTTCTAAATCAAGCTGTTCTTTATTAAGATCTTTGAGCTAACGTAAGCAGACTGGAAAGGAAATGAAAGGCAGAGAAGACGTAGGTTCACAGATAAAAACGTGTTGCATGTTTTCTTCAAGAGATTCCTGACTATCAGTGCTTTACCTCTCTACGTGCAGTAGCCTACTCTGCGTTTCGTAAACTTTTTTGAAGCTCACACAACACATCGAATATCTTCTATGGTTTGTCATCTATGGTAGGTAGGCTGTAGAATTTAATGAAAGATTTGTTTTTTACACCAATGTATAAACGAAACATAAAAACAAAATGTAAACCTCATTTTGATCATTGGAAGGCAACTTGACTCGTTGAAGAAAAAGGGTTTTCTGGGAAGAAATAGCAAAACTACCATGCAATGACTTCAGTGAACGTATTTTAGTTTTATTCATGATGCATACTGCATGTATGAATACTTCTTTGCCAAATGTACAGGGCGGGCTGTTATGCATCTTCAAATTCAATCGATTGAGAGTGGATACCAGTCGTAAATCGAGTAAAAATTAATTAACAATTCAAAAATGTTGTGTTGAAGTGTTTGTTTATTTTGCTAAATACAGTTTAAAAATCTCGATAGAAAGAGTCTCAGGACAGAAACGCTGAAAAACATATGTGGAAAGTATCTGTGACGTATAAGCCTGGCAGGCTGGCATGAACAAAAGTTTGAGCATATGCACATTCAATTGATACGAAGAGAGGACTGAATATTTATAATGATTCACCAACTGTTAAAGCAGTATTTTGCCCGTGCTACTGGAAAATACAGTGATTGGTGCAAAACAAACACTAAATGTAACATTGGGAGGTAAAGGAGGTGGAGCAATGAAATGAAATGCACACCAAGCATTTTTCTTTCATAAACAAAAGCAAGCAGCTTATATTTCGCAGGGAAGGAAAACTATTTTTGTTAATTTTTTGCTTCAGGGCCAGCTCATCAAGTTGGTCAAACAACGTCCATCTGACCAGAACAACAGATGTTGTCCCCAGCGAGTATTCGAATATGGACGAACCAATTTACCCTTACGTTTCACGGGCGTTTAAAGAGGACCAGAAAAGAAAATCATCAGAATGAAACTTTTAGTGTCACCTTCTATATTCGTCAAGGAATGGCAAATACATGCATTGGAAACAAGCAACATAAAATTGAGCCAGTCCACTTTGCAATCCAACCAACCTGATGAGCACTTTTTGACTGTGCCAATTGCTTTGGTTATGCTATTCTGAGTTGCCATTGCTTTCAATTCGTTTGCTTGCACTTCATCATTTTTTATTAAATTAAACATTTGAAGTTCACTAACCTCGTCTACAACGGATGTTTCAATGTGTGTTAAGATGTATTTTCTGTGAAGTAAGACTTTAGGCTGCTTCTTCCTGCGACAGAGTGATTTAAGCCATAGATGTGAACATTTCAATGTTTTCAGAGATCTTGTGGTTGACAGAAAGATTTGATATCTTGATTTTAGAGAAGCACTTTGCAAAGGTTTAATGCATGTTATCATAAAGGAATCAACTTTGTTTGAGGGACAAAATATACAGCATGCTGCAAAATATAAAGCTTTAAATTAATTTGATTACGTCGGCGTGGTCGGACCACTTTTGACCTGCGGGCAATTTTACAAAAACGTGACAACTTGCGGGCCACTTCCAATAAAATGGTGTATAAAACAACAAACTGCCAAGATTTAAAATTGAAAAGGGAAAATAGGTGAGTTAAGTGAGGGTGTCATTGAAATTATGACACAACAGCAACAAACAATTTATTACAAATCTCTGTCGACGCCTGTGGTTGAGGCTTCTCTGACACTATCGTTCCTCAATAAAAATATGTTAGTGGTAGAAAATCGGAGACTATGATCTGGTGTTTCGTCTGCCAATCCATTTCTGTCTTGCGATTTGACTTGCTTCATGATAGAAAATCTTCTTTCACACACGTATGTGCTTTCAAACATCGAGTGCATTGTTAGTGCTAAATCTTTCAGTTCTGGAAACCTATCTTTGCTGACTAATTTCTAGAAGCTCTCTACAGTCTAGTCTAGCGCCGTTAATATTGTACATTATCATGAACAGATGTTATGCTTGTAACATACACACAACATTCAATACTTAGAAAGCTCGCGGGCCTATTGTTGGACCACGCTGGATTACGTGATGCCCATGGTAGGCGGAACCTTTTTCAAAGTGGGGGGGGGCACAAGTGAACGTCAAAAAACTATAGAAAATTTTTGCGGTTTGAACTGGCAACTGTGACGTCACAAGCATTGAAATATGATGTCATTTCCTATACACCATATCAAGGTTTAATTTACACTATTTTAGACAAAATTACACCCTTTGAAAACGTATCGATGAACCACCTGAAATTCAAATAGGCTGTTACAGGAGCGGCCCAGGTTAAGCAGCGTTACTCGGGCTCGTCATACGATTTATTCTGACGAACTGAGTAAAACCGTTCGACGCTTGCGTCACTGAAATTTCCATTTGCTCTCATTCTAGCTGGTACTATCTTTGCTCTGTGACGTTAATAACGTAACAATGAATGAGAAGTTCTCATGATAACTTCTCCATTGTTGAGTACGCCAGTAAGCCCTCTGAGTATACTAGGCTCATTCATATTAGCCCGAGTTGCTGGACAAATTTTTGTTTGTTTGAAATTACTCTCAAAATGGGAACTGCAAATGGGATTGGAGTTCAAATCCAATGTTCTATGCAAATCCATTGCTTCAAAAAACATTCAGTTCAACACAAATTCCGTTTTAAATAATACTTAATTGCATGGGGCAGCTCTGGCTCTGATGGATGAGCCTGAGTGAAGTGCAAGCGAACGAAGTCGATAGAACGCCTACTACGAGCCATATTGTTTTATTCAGGTCACCTGCAACATGAACGTGAAAGGCCGGACATGAAACGAAAATATAGGAACAGTGACTAGGTACAAAGAAAAGAGCCCGAGTTTACAACTTAGTGAAGGACCGGTCCTGGGCGGTGGCACAAATATACAAAGCAAGCAAGCTTGCGTTCTCAGATATAAATCGTAATTGAAGACTCGGGCTGAACCCGTGAAGCCCGTATGCCGGAGTAGCCACTGGGCTGTTAAAAACACCAAGAACACAGTTAAAAAAACAGGCAAAAATGACACAGCATCGATACCTGTCTTAAACACATTCAAAATCACAACTTTTCCACATCTTGACCACAGAAGTAACATGACTGAATACTCATTCTACAAAGGCATTAGATACCGAAATGCAAAGACATCACAAATCATATGTAGTAACCAGTGTTGCCACTTCTGATGTTTTAACATCAGATCTGATGTTTTGAGAGAAATTTCTGATGTCTGATGTATTGGCAACAAATCTGATGTTGACTGAGCTGTTGTTTGTTTCCCAAATTTTCTACACTTTTCGGATGACAATGAGTTAGATTCATGATTTTTGAGTTTCTTTCATCAATTTCTCACCCTCACTGTATGTTTGGTAATCGTTCCAAACTAAAGCTCTCTTCACAGCGCTGGGAATAGCATTGCACGTTACACATAAATAACCGACTTTTCCATTTAATGACGATACTTCTCTCTGTTTCGGATTCAACGAGAGTTATGGCCCTTTGTTAGGTATGGGTAATAGAAGCATTTAGCTTATATTAAACTGCAGTGTAAAAATCTGATGTTGAAAAAGGCAACAATCTGATATCGACATGATTGACCCCAGTGGCAACACTGGTAACAACTGGCAAGTTGACTGTAAGGATGCCAATTGTGTTACCAATGCAGACATAAAATATAGCTATTTGGTGATGTCAATGCAAAAACAAAAACACAATTGAAATTGATCTGTTAAATCAACAAAAACCGCCTTGAGCTTTTCAGCCGGCTGTTTGAGGAATCTCCTGCCTAGTTTTGCTCCCATCTCCTTGCAATGATTCAGCTTGTAC
>JGI24021J15306_10011138_pt1 | contig 11182 bp, 9 predicted proteins | sample Ectturendosymbi1_FD_15306 | JGI IMG/M metagenome (IMG submission 15306)
TTTTATTCTTTCGTGTCCTATAGAGTGTGCCTGTCCGGCAGACATGGCGTTGGTGACCAGTGTTTGTCAGCAACAAGTTCTTGGCCACATTACACATCCTGTACAACACATCAGGTATGAAGTTGAACGGAGGTGATCAGTGTTGCGATTGACGTTTGAAAAATAAACGGAAAGTAACGAGAAAACAGATGAGGGGAAGCCCGCAAGAAAAAGATACTGTGCATCATCACCCAAGTTGCAATCAAATCACTTTACTGCATGTTCAAAATTATTTTACTGAATGTTGCTACACAAACTCACTTCATTATGAGCGCAACAAGAATTTTTCAAATAATCCAACAAAACCGGGATTTAGCGTTGTTAGCAAGATAATCGACTGCAGCGTTTGAACTCATAAGCACACAAAGTAAACCGCGATTGGGGAGCGACCGATTTACCGCTTGTAAAAGAATCGACAAAAAGTGATTTTTACCAATGATTCAGTTCAATCAACAAGATTTTCAATGGTCCTCAATTGTTTATTCAACCACCAAGACTTCGAACGATCCTCGATTGTTTACTAACAAGTTGGAGACGCAGCTAATCACGTGATAACACAAAATCACAACTTTTGAAAAAAGCATTAATTTGTGCCTAAATGCTATAGCGATGCAAATGATGTAAAAGAACTAGGGCCTTTTCCACCTCAGTTTAATTTTCCTGCTAACAACTTTGCACAAATTTTGAGGAAAACTACTGTTCTCTTTAGAACGATTCTTATGAAGCAATATGGTTGGTCTGCTGCGACATCGACACGTCATCATAGTACAAAAATCCACGTATTGTGATCTTGAGAAAAGAAAGGTCACCAAAGAGTCACATGAAGGATAAAAAAGGCATGCTTGGAACAGAGAACTCCCGAATTTTCACAAAAGCGATGTGTAGTAATTTAAAAAAAGGTAATGAAACGAAATATCAGTGATTGTAAAAGCAATTAAAACAAACAGGTTTTGAAATAGAAAGACGTAACTGCAATAAAAACAAGCAATTCTCAATTTCAACTTGTCTCCGATTCTTTAGACTGGTCGCTGCTAACGCACTCTGCAGACGAAATCCAGTGGCCTTGCAGGTCGCACTGACGAAGTATAGTGTTCCCTTTCAACATCCACTCATTGACGGCGATCTCGTCCAAAGTGGGACGATTGCCCGAGCGACGAGACAGCATCGAGCAAATCAACGACTCGAGTTCGGGCGAGACTGGTCGACGAAAGGAGACTTGGGCTTTCACAATATCTTCGTCTTTTTCCCACGGAATATCTCCGCACGCCATAGCGTAAAGCAAAATTCCAAGCGACCACACCGTGCCAGAACGGGCAAAATATCGCTTCATTGTGATCCATTCAGGAGGAGNGTAGACGTTGGTGCCATGGGATTCCACAAAGACAGTGTCGCGCAGCAACGAAGCGGCACCAAAGTCGATCAACTTTACATTATTTTTATCCAGGTCAATTACTATGTTCTCGTCCTTTACGTCGCCGTGAACGACCCCGTATTTAAGGCAATGTTGGATTGCTTGCAGAATCTGCCAAAATAAGACCCGAATAAGCTCCTCATCCATGGGGTGGCGTTGGTTGATGAAGTCGTACAAGTCCTTGCTCGACTCGGGCCGCTCGAGGACCATCACGAAGCCCTGGGGACGACGAAACCAGTCGATCAATTTGATCACGTGTTTATGCGGGTCAATTCGTTTCACGAGAGCAATCTCGTTTGGCACAACCTCCCCAGCATCGCGTCCCCAGTTGTGGATTTGATACAATCCAATAAACTTAATGGCGACTGGTAAGTTGTCTTCAACGCGAAATCCTCTGCAAACGTGGCCAGAACCACCTGTGCCAATGACGTCTTCCGTGCGGTAGAGTTGATCGAAACGGCGTGGGTTCGATGCTCGACCGTGGGGTCTTTCCAACAAGTTCCTTGCGTAGGACATTTCTGCACATGAAGGTATTGTGTAACTTTAAGTGAAGTAACGAAGCAGAAGTTCAACCAGTGACCGCCATCGAACTTTTCACTTGCAGAGGGAGAGATTTCTAACAATTTTTGCTCAGCAACATGCCAGTGACCTCATGTTTGTACAATATAGGTCAAGTGTGGGCAATTATATTGGCTCGGGGGCCACTCCAAGAAAGCCAGGTCTCGCGGAGGCCCACACGTTCTACTGGACCAAGTCTCGGTTCAAGTTATGTTTCGGCGAGCCGCTAATTGCCCACCCCTGCTATAGGCTGACAAGTGCTGATGTTATTGCACTGCACTGAAGATACCCAATGCTGTTTCTAATCTAGGGTCGTGTCACCCGACCACCGAGGACTTGTGACCTGACCAGGATTCGAACCGAGCCTACCAGCACCCGAGCCCATACCCTAGGCCACGTAGCCAATTGACTTATCAGAGTGAGAGAATGAACGTTGGCGATTATTGCGGAAATCAAAACTTTTAGTTAGACTTTAGGTAGTCTATAATGGGCGATAGTTTGGGAGTAACTAACCTCTGAAAAATATTTGACTTATTCTTAGACGTCAGTTATTTTTCTTTCTCTAACCCTTACCCAAACCAATATAACCACCTATGGCCTGGTCTACCCTGCAAAAGATTTTGACGAACTGTTTCACTGGTTCTCAGAATATTTAATATCTCAGCCACCGCTTGCGAAAGGCATGACCTGGAATATCGCTCTGCGCATGCGCAGATGGCGTGAAGGCATCGATTTCGCAAGTCGGATATTTCGCTTGACAGCGGAGTCACGTTTTATTTTCGGCAGTAGCAAGAGTCTACGTATCATTTCTTAAGTACAAGCATTGCTGAATTTCGGTTGCATCGATGGTTGCCGGAGTTTGAAGAGAAGTTGCGGTTTCTCAAATTTGAAAAAAATTCGGACCCGGATTCAAACATTGTGGAATAGGAGCGGAGTCGGAGTTTGAAAATGCGACTCCGGCCACCTCTGTTGTGAAAGTGTCTTAACCAAGCAGTTGGTAACAATGTCTCCTATATTTTTACGTCATAGAACTACACGACAATGAAACTTTTACGGTGTGGAAGATGCTGTTTGTGTTCCATGGTAGGATATATAGTGCTTGAAGAGCTAGACGTAAATTAGAAATCTGTCGCGCGCATTTGACAAATCCTAATATTTGTTTTTTTTAATTGCAATACAAAAACAGCGTCTTATCTAGATCTCTTTATTTCATTAAAACAGCCGCCAGTTTTAAATGCGCTGTCCACGTCCTTGATGCAATACGCTGACCGGTTTAATTGCTATCCGTCGTCGAGAGGTGAAGTGACGTTTTCCACTTGCACGTTTTCCTAATTTTCAGGGAGTCTAAGTTCAGGGATTGTTACTGTTTGCTGCAAGTTTCAAGCAAATGTTACACATTAAAACATAAAATGATTCGCATGGTATCTTGCCTACAATGCCTGCCTGGAAACTACTTACTCCAAATCAGACCTCAAACATTAAACACTCCATCAAAAAATGAAACTACTATACACTTACTACTTGAATTCTATTCATTTATTACAGTTGTTTTCATGCGCTGAAAGCACACAGGCATTACGCACAAAGCCCAACCTCTCCAAACATTGACAAAATGTCGTGACCTCTGTGGTGACCGGATTAAGACATGTAAAAAATCTGTTAAAACTTGCCACAAGAACATCTTCAGTTTTGAAAACAAATACAGGAATTCTACCAAAAATTTTTACTTTTCAAAAATTGTTGTTGACACTTGCTTTCAAACAAAAAATCGTACAGCACAATTGCAATCAAAACTACTCTTGAAACTAGGAAAAAATTCAATATTGGATGAATGCAAATAAATTAACTCTTAATTACACAAAAACTAAAATTAATACTCTTTCCTAAAATTTCCCCTATAATCTCCCCAATCAACCTCTCTTCCAGTGGTATCCCAATAGAACAGTGGTTTCCAAACTGGGGGTAAGTTACCCCTCAGGAGTAATATACGATTCTTCGGGGAGAACGCACAACCAAAAACACAATGTTGTTCTATATCATGAGCCACACATTGCGAAATATTGAGGGTAATAGTAATCGCTATCTTTATTTGGGTAACGGCTCAAACAAGTTTGGGAACCATTGCAATAGAACAAGCAGAAAGTATAAAATACCCGTCATTTCAAAAAAATTTCGGTCTATGTGTTGCAATGGACACGCGGTTAAAATGAGAACTACATATTGCTCATGTAGGTAGAAAGGTTGCGTGTGGAAGTCCAGCACTGTACAAGTCGGAACAGGACTTTTCGGTCTGGCCGTTTCGGTTTGAGCCGTTTCGGTNTGGGGACATTTTGGCCACGATATTTCTGTACATAAACAACTTATTACATTCATTTTAATTAAATGATTATAGGCNGGCGAAATGTCTCTCTAGCTGGTGTTNCACAAACTNCCTTTGGAGAGTCATCATTGCGTTTAAATCTTAGTTGTAATTTTGANTTTGAAGAATTTGTATTTAATTTTCAAAATGTCGACATTGATTTTGCTTGCTGATGATAATAAAATCATATGTTGAAGCTGATTAACTGTTGGATCTTGGATCATGTTTGTAGTTGTAGTTTTAAATAAAACTTCTCTTTGATGTAAGTATGTTTGCACTAAAATGTGAAGATTTTTGCAAGATTTCATAGTCTGACCGAAATGTTCCCAGACCGAAAAGTCGCGTACCCGTACCAGCTGCAGCCCCAGGTTACATTAATGTAGATCTGCTTCGTAAAATTTATTTTTCTATTGTTTATTGTCACCTCTACTACGCAATTCTTATTTGGGGCACCGCAAATAAAACCTTAAATTCTTTCGTTTAGTTAAATAACCGAGCTCTACGTAATGTTTGTAAAATTCATTACAGTTAAAAAATATTCATAAAGGATATGTATCTTTCTACATATATTCTAGAGATAAGAAACATATAAATACGGACTGACTAAATACATGTACAAGGTATGTAATCAAACGTTACCAAAAGAAATCACAGATGAACATGAATACACATCAAAATATCATAATTTTCATACAATGCAACTAGATAAGGTACTAATTATTCCTTTATACAAAAAACTGTTAAAACAACAACGCCATTCTGTTTACAGAAGCTCCAAGCTACGGAATGAAATTCCGAAAGACTTAATAAATAGGCGGTACCATACATTTATAAAATCATATAAACAGCTCCTCTTTCAAATATAAATTTCATTGATTCCCTGCATTATAGCATACGCACTTGCTCCGTTCGAAGCAAGCAAAGCCGTCTTTGTAATATTCGTTGCTCGTGCCGCTGCAGCTCGATATCACCTGTGACAATTTGTTGCTCTTGATGTGCTATACATCTAGTGCTTTTTTGTTTTGTTTTCTGTGTGTGTAATTTTCTTTCCTATTTCTTTGCGATAAATCATCTTCTGATTGCCTTTCTTTTTGTTCGTTTCAAAGGTTGGCTGACGTGTTGACCTTGCGGTCATTTCGCCAACCCCCGTATTCTTCTTGTTGAACCCCGCATTCTTTCACATCTTGCAAAAAAGAATACAATACTTTTGAAACCAAGTCTCTCTCGCAGCATCGGACACATAAGAGGTACATTTGGGGAGGAAAAAACATCACTGCAGCCGACGCTTTCCTAGTCGTCAAAACACTGAAGACCTAGAATGTTGTTATGAAATCCGACCTTCAATGCTCAAAGCATTGAACAGAGGAGGTCATTGGCTGACTCGCGTGTGTCACGTGACCTGGTGTTCTGGCAAGGCACCAAACGATTGGTAAACTCTTCTTATCAACCCCATAAAGGAATGCACTAACTACCCGGACATATCTCCACTTGTTATACCCGAATTCCTTGAAAAAAGTTGCCGCGAAATATTTTAACCATAGCTGGAGAATGCCCAGGGCCGGATTTCTAGTGCCGGCCGCCCATAGGCTATATAAATTCTTCCGATCCTTTTTCACCCGCAAGGAAAATTTTGTCCGTGCCGTGTGAGTACCGGAATTACGATGATGCAGTTTTTGAAAAATTACACTTTAAATCCATCGGTTTTAGTCATAGGCTCCTCACCTCACTGGCGTGCACTGAAACAGGAAAAACAGAAAGGCAGCAACTCTAGATTGGGTGCTGCGAAATACTTACCAAAACAACACAAAAAAACTTTCTAAAAATTTTTCCCGCTTCTGGAAATTCTACTGCTCTAGGCCAGTGCTTCTTAACCGGGTGAATGGTTCACCCCATGCAGGGTGAATGAAAGAAGAGGATTTATGTTGCTAATTTTTTGTATCTTCTCGTAACATGCATTTGTCATGTTTTTTTTTACCCAAAACACATCAGCAATCGTGAATAAAATGGCGAACTTCTGTAGTTCTAACTTTGCGTTTTCAGCAGTCAGCAACTCAGCACTTCAGAAAAACCACGGTGCCATTAACTGCGTCTATTACGTCATGGTGGTAGATTTCAACAAGAGATGCCATGTTTTATTGAATCGAGTAGTGGAATCTCTGCTGTGCTCCCTGCTTGAGCATACTGTACTCCTGTGCAAAGATTATTTGCTAGAATCGCAGTATTGTCGAGAGTTTCATTCCCAATGTCGAGCGAAAACCAAACACCTCAACACTCATCAGTAGGGCAACCAAAAGTCGTAAATTTTCTACATAATTTAAATTTATGAAACGTCCACAAACCAAATTTCACAGCGATACAATGAGCGACTAAAAAGTTATTAGGTCAACAAAAGTATACATTTATTGTTAGGTCAAAATTACTTGCAGCAGAGTTTTTCGCTTTAATGATATTTTGCTAAAGCTACAACAACAGATATTGATATGCTTTTGCAAGCTGAGTTGCAATTCTAATAATAATAATGGATTTGTTGCGACTTTGGACATGATAATTTTGTTTGGATGATTGAGTAGGCTAGGCGTGGGAAGGCAAAAAACGTGGTCCTGCAGTACTCCGTTTGGTAAATGCACAACCCATTATGCGTATAGAAACTTTAAGGCAATGGTGTGAAGCAGTACTTGATGTTGAAGTATAACAATGCAGAACATTCTCAGTGACTTCAGTATTCGTCCACTGTTTGTTACTTCTAGTGTCACTGAGTCTTTCACACTTTTATTTTTGGTTCTTTGGTAAGCAATGCACGGAGTTGCTGTCGATTTTTTATTGCGAGCAATATAGCCACAAATATCGTATACATCATTGAACGCGTGATGGATTCCAAAGTTCAAAGGTCGCAACATATCTATCACTTGCTCGTTCAGCGCACAGAAGTCACTAGATAGACATTTAAGACTTAATCATCGGTTTAATTCCTAATACTGTATATGCTTTGCATTCCGCATTTCAGTTGCATCAGGAGAAAATTGGTAGGTCAAAATTACAAAGTCAAAATTTTACGTTTATAGGTCAAAAAATTGGTTGCCCTACTCATCAGATTATAGCCTTATCAGTCGAAGGGCAGGCCTAACCAATCGAAGTGCAGGAGTAGCCTGTTTGTGACATTTGCTTGTTAACAGTTTGGTATTGATTACAACATCTAATATGCGCTTATATCTCAGATAATACCTGCAGAATATCTCCGAAACACGCAAAAACTCTTTGTTTTGAAGAAAGTAAATGTAAATCAATGGATGAAATTGATCAGGACACGCCAGCTTCATCAGCTTCGCAGTTTGAAGAACGAGGTGTAAAAAGGAAGGTTATCATCACGAATACGTTCCCTTCAAAAATAAGGCAAAAGTGTGATGGTTATATCAAGTATGTTTTTTTCTTCCCATAAGTGAAGTATTGAGCTATTTGCTAATTTAAATGTAGCAAGCAGTTTTTGGCTCATTCCAACTCAGGAGTGGTTTACCAGACAAACACGGCATTCATCAAACCAAAGTCTTAATTTTTCAAGAAACAGCACGAAAATTTGTGCAGACAGCAAAATTCCCTCCAGTCATCAGTTGTGAATGACCCTACTAGTGAAAATCCCCTTCTCCCCTTTTCTCGTTTCAAATAGCGCGTGTGTTGATGAAACGAAAAAAATATTTTGCGAGGTTGAGTTTGTAATCAAACCATATTTGAAGATCGTAGCCAATTTGCTGCATGTTGTGGATAAAGTAGAGCAAATTCCGTGGTCTAAAAACGAACATTCGATGTACTTATCACATCGGCCTTACATCCACAATAGGGTGAATGGAAATGCAGCAATCGATGGCAGGGGTGAACGAAATCGAAGAAGGTTAAGAAGCACTGCTCTAGGCTATAGCCTCGAAAGCCTATGTGGGAAATCCGGGCCTGAGAATACCCAGTGCGGTTTTCGCCATGGGCGTAGCACTACAGATAATATTTTCACTCTTCAAAGTTTCGAGAAATCTTCGGAGTAAAACATGTAACAGATTCCTTCGGGAAAATTTTCGGGAGTGTGGTGTTGGATGGCTGTTAGGCTGTTTTTTTTCACGAACATTTCGGTCATTTTTTGCTGAGACATTTTGGTCATTTGTCTCAGTTGTATTAAAACTCGGCGTAACAGTTATCATTAGCCTATATTTTCAGACATTCTGATTGAAATGACTTATTTTTTTTCGGTCATTTCAAAAAAATTTCGGTCTATGATTGAAAAATAACCATCTGTTACGATTTGCTTGCTACCGCCGAACAGGGTCTATTACATGCACACATCACAGTTATCAGCTGCGTGCAACCAAGCGGGAATGGCAATTAGCAATAAAACGACTGAAGTATTTTGTCTCTCCAGAAATCCAAGCCAGTGTGCGCTGCGAGTAAGTGGCAACACACTGTAGCAGGTCGAGAAGTGGAAGTACCTCAGGGTGGTATTAACGGCTGACCGAAGGTAAAACAAGATTGAGACAAAGCATTGGTGAATCAAACGCAGTTTTGTCTTTGTGTGAGCCTTGAATGTCGAGCCACTTCTCCGAACCGAGAGATTTCAGCTAAGGTGGTTCGGTCATGTGAATAGAATGCCCCTGGAAAGATTGATGAAGCAAGTGCTGCTGGCTACACCCACGGGGTAATAGGCCCACAAGTCAACTAAGAACTTGGTGGTGTGATTACATCTCCGACCTAACTTGGTCCTGTCTTGGTATGGAGCCAGGGTTGTTGAAAACCGTGAGGTATTTCGAGTGCTCCTATAGGGCTGCTGTCAAAGCGACCCTGACCCTCCCGAGACGAAAAGCGGGCTTGAAAACAGATGCGCGGTTTCAAAGAATTTGGTAATTAAATGAACTTCTTCAAAAATATAAATTTTTTATGAAAATTTTGTTTTACACTTTTTGTAGAGTGATTTTTTAGTCATAACAAAATTTTTGAATTGCGGGCTAACATGGACTTCTGGAGTGACTCTCGGTTTTAAATAAAATACACATTATAAAATAAAAATTCATTATAAAAGAAAAGTTTATTACGGGACTAACATTCACGAATATCACCATTGATATTTTCCAACAAAATTTAACTAAGTAACAAGCTTCAGGTCACTCGGAAAACAAGGCCTTGAAGTTACGAAGTTTGACAGTTTTTTGGGACTGAAAATGCCGTAATGACGGTGAGATCGATTTTCTTTGTTAATATATCAATATGTGCTGATTCCGGTGCTACTGACTCGATAGAGGCAGGATTTAGGTCAAAGTTTGACAATCTGCAGTTACTTGCCCATGTTTGTAAGCATCACAGATGCAACACCAGTCGCTAAAATCACCACATTCAGAAGTACTTTGATGCATCTTTAAGCATAACTCGAGGTACTGTTGTGTAATTTGAAAACAAACACTGAGCCATCAGTCTTACTCAGAGGTATTTTGCAGCGAAGAAAAAGCTAAACATACTTGAATATATATAAATATCCTTGTGTAGCGGTTACATCTGCAAAACATTTCATGCTTCTGCCTTAGCTTCTTAAACAAGATCCTGAGCGTCTTGACGTTCACAGACGCAAAAAGATAACTAAAAGCTTTTTACATGCAATATTTCCCTTGATTTCTTTCCCACCGATCTACAGTAGAATAGTTGCGCAGTAAGTTCATATTAATTAAGGGGCAATCAAGTTCTGCAATGTCTACGAAATATGTGCGAAGTCTGCTCTCTAGACTAAAACATAAAATTTATACGTAAAGCATTACAAGTGCTATGTGGTATACATACGCTATTAAATCTGGACTGTTGCTAGTGCGCGAGAATGAGATTTCACTGCGCAAAAGGTCTGTTGGGACTGCGCATTTACGCAGTTGCGCACTTTAGAGGCTACACTGCGTCTGGGGGTCGTGAAACATTTTTGGAGAGTAGATATCTTATGTACACAGCTTCATTACATTTGGTTTCAACTAAAGGGTCCCTACACTACACTTTGGTTGAAAACCACTGGCATAGGGCATGGAATCTGATATCCAGTCCAATGGACAGTTCTCATTGGAGAATAATTTCAAACGAATGATAAATTGTCCAGTAATNCGGGATAGATAAATGAGTATGAATGAGCNAAGTACACAGACGTTTACTTGGGCTCATCCGTTAGAGCCCGAGCTGCCCTCTGCAAATACGNATTTTTTAAATATAAGTCATATCAGATTAAATGTTTTTAAAGCAATGGATTTGCATAGCCAAGTTTCCATTCGAAAATATTTTCAAACGAACAAAAAATTGTTCATTTACTCGGGCTAAAATGAATGAGCCTAGACTACGCAGAGAACTGGCATTATCATTGCTCTGTGACGTACGTTACGGAACAATCGACAATTCTCACGAGAACTTCTCATTCATTGTTACATAACTAACGTCACATAGCCAGGATAGTGCTACCAGAATTAAAGCAAACGGAAATTTCATTGATGCAAGCCTCAAACGGTTACATTCTGTCAGTGGCCGAGATTTAAATCGCGTGAAGAGCCCGAGTGACGCGTTTGACCTGGAGTCGCCTCTGAACTGATGTTGCAGAAATATTGTTTTCTGCGTTAGTGAACAACCTGCCACGTCACTAACTTCATGTGGATAGGATGTAAGCTCATTTTCCAGTAAAGCAGTGCAGTGACAAGCGATTGCTTGCCTGCGAATGGCAATGTAATGTTGGTACTTCGACACCAAGGTTATGTTCGGTAAATTAAGAACTTTCAGCCAATAAACTAGCTCTTTTTTTGCGAAGATTGCGGCACCATGACCCT
>JGI24021J15306_10011145_pt1 | contig 11180 bp, 6 predicted proteins | sample Ectturendosymbi1_FD_15306 | JGI IMG/M metagenome (IMG submission 15306)
TGTGGAGATTCGTGTGTTGTTGCCTCGCCGCTTTAATTTGTTTATTCGCGGAACGTTGATTGCTGCCACGACAGCTCGGGGCAGTTGGCGTTCGTACTTCACGGCGAGTGTTGAGCGAGCATTCTTGTTGTTGTCGCTGTTACGTGTTCTTGACACTGCTCTTTGTTTCTGCAGATGGTAACTGTGATTTTATGTTAATTAAAGCCTAGCGTACTAGAGTCGCCTCGCAGGTCGAATCGTGTCAGAACGCAGAATGGATTTGGTGATAAAACTTTTGAAAATTGTCCAACTGAAACCGTATGCTCTGTTTTCTTGAAATCCTATGTTTTTGTTTTGTCAATGAACTTCTGGTTTGCTTTCATTTATCATAGAATTTTCAGGATAATGCACTTATTTATATGGTTCTTGCAAATGGTTTCCAATTGTTCAAGTTGCTTGGTTGTACTATGAGACATATTGTGAGTTTTGCATCAGTTTTGCGTTAATCCTTGACACGAAAAGCTTTTTTAAAACCCTTCCTTATATACCTGGAAAGTATTTCGTCCAAGCTTTATTGATGTACGGCTTGTGTGGTGCATCGGTGCTTAAAAGCCTTCCGGACCATTTTGTTGTCTCATGGTATAAATATATGGGTTTGAATCCAGGTCCATCACTTGATCTTGCGTACAGCAAGAAATCCTTTTCCCAACCTATCAAGAAGCAATGAATGAAATACCTTTCCCCGTTTTATTCGACTATGCGTAAATGGTTATTTGCATTTCGTTGTATTCTAGCTGCTGTTGTTGTGATTATATTTTGCGGTTGAACAGCATGCTGAACATACAGATTTTAGTTTCATCAAAAAACGTAGTATTTTGTAACTAAAATGCAATATCAATAACTTGGCCAGTTTAAAACATCACGTTGATTTCGACGCAAGTGCAGATCGTTTCAGAAAAGCTTAATTGATTTTTGAAAAACCTCCAAACAACTTATTTTTCTGTGAGTTTAAGTTCCGGTTCCTACTTTGTGAAAGATCAAGCAAATGATTCTGAATTTGCTTAAGGATATTGCTTGTGACTTCTTGGAAATAACTTTCCGAATGCAGCTAAATTCTATGAGCAGTGGCGTGCAGAGGGGGTTGGGGGGCAAACGGGGCGAAGGCCCCGGGCATCCAAGGCAGGGGGGCATACAAAGAGTGAAATAAACAAAAATTTAAATGCTGTAACTGGATGATATTTCCTATTGTAAGGCTACTAACACATGCTACATGGATTCAATTTTTCGAAACTTGTTTTGTTGTCAACACCTTTTCCGTATTCAAATGCCAGTAATTCTCAGCTTTTGCAATACTAGGGACCTATACTCCAGGTGTGCGGAGCACAGCCAATCACACTGATAGTGACGTGACTTATTCCACATCGTGCGATCAAGGGAAAACCACAAAAAAGGATTGAAAGGTAAGCAGGGTTGAGAAAAACCCGTTTTTTAATAAAACCCAACCTACCTGATTTTTTCGTTTTCTATATCCGTTTATTTATTTTTTTTTTAATAAAACAGGTTTAACACGGAAACCCCATTCTGAATTATTTTCTTGCATCATGCAATAATACCATTTTCAGAATTACACAATAATAACTTGTTATACTTATGGCATTCGAATTTGAGGATAAAGAAATGCACCCCATCTTAGTTTTCGTAAAGTGTTGATGGTTAATTCACTCAAGTGGTAAGGTTTGGTAAGCAAGCACAGCAAAGAGAGAAAAGCCACTCTCATACAAGCTTTTGGATGCAGAGAAGGCAGAAAAATTGATTGAAATATACCGATTTTACAGAGCTGAAGAAGATAACCAGTAGAATTTACTCAAACTGTTCGAATGTCTTCTCTTTTTGCAAGTTATTCCAATTTCGTTGGGGTTCGTTTTGTTTCATTAAGAAAAATTACAGTTAACTGTACAAGTGTGCTGCCCATTTTACTTTTTACTTCATAGTACATTTTTCAAAGGAAAAGAAGAGTGGGATTTTTGGTGGGTTTAATTGTTTTTCTTAACTTGGCTTTAAAATAATAACAAACAGGTGTTTGATTGGGTTCAATTACATCAACCCTGAAGACAATTATGGACGATTGATTGATTTTCTGAGCCAAATTTCGAAATTGTTCCATTTCAACGTGCCTGACTTAGCTCATTTTATAATGCATCACCCAAACGCTTTACGTTTCGTTTTTGTGCTAATACAGTACAGTTGCACACCTGTGCTTGCAATGTGTGCTTCATTTCGAGCTTCGTCATTAATTGGCAGTTCATGCGGATTGATAATATCGGCTCACACAAGCCCGTATCTGTTCTTTCCCTTTAGTAATTTTACGTTCAGCAGCCACATAACAAGAAACTAAAATTTTCATGGGTGCATTATGCGCATTCTCAATTCTTGTGTAGTTTGCAAGTTCCCAACTGTCAACTCTGGGTGTCCGCCATCTCAGTCGCATACCTTTTGATCGACTGCTGTTTCACAAGACATTCGCGCAGCGTTGTATTTTTGCAGTAGTGAATCGGGCTGACGTAGCACTGAGTGTGTTCTACTCCCTTGTTTTAACGCGTTGCAGGATATTTTTGCAGTGATGAACTGCTGTGTCGTAGGAGACTGCTGATAAATTTATGTTCATTACAGTGACAAATTGTAGCCTACAACAACGAGTAAAGAGTGTAGAATGATATGCATAGGAGAGCGGGAGAATTGAGGCATGACGGGGGCATTTCCCCCTCTTCCTTTTCAAAAGGGGGGCAACGGGGGCGGAGGCGTCTGTTCATAATAGTATCATCGGCAATTCATGGTTTATCAAGATCAACTTTAAACACATTTATTGCAGCTAGTCGGACACCCAGAAAATTCAGAATGATTTTCTATAATTTCTGTTATCATTTTTGAGGTCAACATTGTTGATGAGCAGAGACAAACATATGGTAACGACTTTTTTGTTTTTAATAAGTTTCCATTGCCCTCAATTGTTTTACTGCCCCCCTTGCATTGGCTTGGCAACTTCAAGACGTGAGCTTGCGTAATTGGGGGAGTGACGTGTGCTCCTGCAAAACTAGGTTGACGCCTTAACTAGTAGGGATCTCTGTGGAATCGTATTCGACCGAATACATTAGATTTCGCAACAATCAAGAACTCAACATTGTGTTATGAATTAAACGTACAGTAAATTTTCAGAATGCCTAGCCCCCTGCACAAATACGAAGTCCCCCAATTGAAGACTTTCTGGCGACGGTTCTGCCGAAATTGTGTCAGCAAGTGGAACTAAAAAAATAGTGAAAAAAGAAACAGTAAAAATTTAGGATATTTTGTTGTGAAGGCCATTCGGCCTCGGGATGCGCCGTCGAGCCCTTTTTTTATAAATCACCATTAGGTGGCCCCAATAAGCATTTTGGGGACAGAGCTGGGCTGCTATAGCACTGCAAATACCCCCTCCCTTAATCGAAAACCACAAAACTTGTGCAGATTTCATGGAAGTGCTTCAAATAACTCTTCGAAACAATCAGCCACCGACGGAATGGAATTAATAAGTCGTGCAACAACTCATTTGAAAATTGATATAGTCTGGGTTGCTCAGAGGTACCTGAGGAATTTGCAACCCACTAAAATCTCTGTGAAATCGTAGTTTATTTCTGAAAATGCCTGATTGTGCATGAGCAAATACCAGCTACCTCATTTGATTTCAAACTTCAAAACTGACAATGCAATGTGATTGCTTGGTTTTATTATAGAACAACATTTGATGGCAAAAGTGTCTTTTCAATTGATTGAAAACTGCCTGGTCAAAACGACCACTTAAATATGTTGGATAAGAATTTGAAAAATAAACACGGCCTTCGATGTTTGATTCAACACAAAATATGCTCTTACTGAGAAAAAATGCCGTTTTTGAACTCAGTAGTGATAAAACCCAAATTAAAAAACATACCTCCACCACATTTATTTCTTTTATGCACCGTCCATTTTCCAGATACATGTTTGCAGAACATGATTGGCTGTTTGTGAATGGATGAGCTGAAAATAAAGCATGTTGATGATAAGATGCTAAAGTCAGGATAAATGTGGAAATCTACACTATAAAAGACAAGAAAACAAGTTAGTTTCAATCTAATGTTGAAATGACAGATATCTCAGCTTTTGTTCCAATTGATTTATTTCGAAACCCACGTTTCTCTAAGGTAGGGTAGAGGGGCAGAGCAGCCGCCTTAGATTTTTTGGAACACCTCATTCTTAGTAACCTTAGCTAATTATGGTTCATAGCAAGTTGTAACGAGACCATGTCAGAGAGTTTATATGTCCCATCTGGTTCTCAGCTGGTCTCTTGGTTGTTTTTTCGTTTGTGGTGCAGAACCCTCCCCGACAACATTACTTTCAAGTATCCTTGCTGCGTGGTTGAACCATCGCAGCTGGCCTTGTTGCATGGTTGAGAAGCAATGTGACATACAAGGAATTACGAATTTCGCAATTGGGCACTATTTCGCGTTGCTATAAGTGGTCAGTTTTTCATAAATCCCATTTATGCTGCATGCAATTGTGACAAAATTCTTGAGATGACACCACAAGGTTCGTCACAAATGATGTTTTCTTCGGTTCAAAAATGTAACTTCCGTCGAATTTAATCACAAATTACAGAATTTCCGGCTTTCAATGACTTGAAAGCTTAGGGCGACATTTGTTGCAGTGATGATACTTTCTTCCTGAGGTCCACATCCTCTATGTAGGATTGTATAGAAAGCTTAGAAATCTTTGAAGAACACAATCTACCTGCCATGCATGTTATTCTATTGCTGAAGAAAGAACCATTTTTTCCTTGAGATCTTGTACCAGTAGATATTTTACCAATGAGGTGCCTGCATTACCGCCTAAGCAAAAAGTTGGCATAGCCAGTGAATGGAGTTGAGCTTATGTCCGGCCTTTTACCGCTTGGACTGCAGACTCCTACACCTCTCCTTCTCGAAAATGCAAAGAAGGGTCGGTTCTGTTCTGAAATCCGGCCTTGACGGACAAAGCAACTTTCAAATCCTGGTTCCACCAGCTTTTTTTCTGGCGTGAAGAGGAGTCGCTTCTTGCAACATCGATCACTCAACCGTTACGCCTCTGAGCATTGAGAAAGCGCTCGAAGCGAGCACGATACGTTATCTGCAAAGATGTTTTCCACTCCTACTCACTTCATTCAGTAGGAATTCTGAGTCCTGTACATTCGTGTTTCACCCATATTTCACCAAACGAAATTTGCAGACACCAGGTGATGGTCATTCGACTGTTCAGCCGCTTTTTTAACATGGACTTCCAAAAAATCGCAACAGGTTAACTGCAACAAGAAAACCACCCTATCTTTGCAGAAGATCTCTTAGTGGAAATCTCCGTGTTGGTAAATACTACTCAGGAATTTGAGTTGTTGCAACATAGTTTCAAGACAAACCCTTTCTTTCTCACATAGGTTGAGTAAAGCGTTATTCCCTTTGCAGTCCTTTCATCATTATGGCCTGTCAGATGAGCACTTCGAATTATCCCAGCCATCCTGGCAGGCTTTCTTGAATCAATTCTAAAACAAGAGAGTATCACCCCATTTTCATGTCCACAGCGTTACAGCCACGACACCTAACACCTATCCTACCGGTTGGTGACTTGCACAAAAACCATTCCCTACGGGTATGTTTTGGCAATAGTCCCCAAACGTTTCGTAAGTGCAAAGGTCAGCCTTTGTAAAGTGGCCAAAGAACGAAAATTCGGCTTTGCGATTTAGGAATATCATTCCCCTATGCAACATTCAATGCTTGAAAGAATTCATAGAAATTTTAATGATAGCGTTTCCAACTATGTTGTTTTGCGATTTAGGAATACCCTTTCATTATGCAGTATTCAACGCTTGAAAAAATTCATAGAGTTGTAAACAGTGACAAACTTTCCATCTATGCTGTGTTTATTGCCATTCACGATGTATACAAAAATTAAACCTAACAATGTTCTCAATTAAACTGAGTTTACGTGAGATTTTTTTCTTGCGATATTGTAGCCTTCCAACCGCTTCAATGTTGCCAAATTCCATGCGCAAACAAGAACTAAGTTGAAAAAATAAAAAGACTGGTGCAATGTTCATTGATTGCAAGTTTTGTCACTAGAACGTCCAATGGAGTCAAGATGACTCCTTCGGTTAGTTTGCTTGTGCATATCTTTTCACCTGCTTTTTTCAAAGGAAAACCCTTCCGTGAATTTCCATCATTCCTAGGGCGCAACACCCTGTTGTGTAACACCCTGTTGGGATGGCGTGTGTTTATGTTAACTTTAAATATGATTTTGAAGATATTTTCCTCGAATGCCCGGAGGAGTCATTTTGAGTCCTGTGTAGAAATGCTTAAAATAGTTGTTGCACTGCAGGCAATGATAGTGTTTTTGTGCTTTGTGGCGTAAGTTCAATTTAGAAAACCAATTGTGCTTTTGAAACAGCTTCAAGTCTTTACAGTTGTGAAGTGTCTTTGCAAAAGCTTTATTACTCTTTTATCACAGCGGCATACAATATCTTGTATTGTTGAGGCATTGTGTGTCAACAATGCCGTAGACCAGGGGTGCAGCCCGTGACCGGGAGCTGACGTTTTGTGACCCGGGGAAAGGTCCAGATTTTAAAGCAAGCATTACGGTTTTTAAAGGGTATTGCCAATCTTTCGTGAATGGCCAGCAAATTGTCTAACCTGCAGAGCTTGACACATGCAGCTGTGGCCCGCGGACCAGAATAGTTATGTGCGTTTGGCCTGGCAGTGCTGCATGGTTGCACACTCCTGCCGTTGACAGTGGATTATCACCTTTGTTTTGACTTGATGCGCGTGGTTTTGATTGTAAGTACAGTCACATCGTAGATGCCCTTCAGTTTGGAACTGGAAACAGTCAATGTTTGAATATATCTACAAGACGAGGTCTCACACCAAGTTTTATCTTTGCTAACTGATATTCCTGAGGATGTGTCTGAATATAGGGATGAGAGCAGCCTTTATGCTGATGATGATTTCTGTCCAGCTGGAGATGAACCTAGTTCGTCTAGTGAAGATGAGTCGCAAGATATCACAAGAAGTATGTACCTAATGCCAATGGAGTTATCATGGCTCTATTTCTGTGTATTCCAACTTGTGTTTGTTGTTTTTATGTTAGCCAACAGGTATCCAAGCACGAGCGGTTTGCAAAGTGATTTGGAATTGATGAGGACGATGATACAGTGTTGACTGCAAAGGATGGCACCAATGAAAGAAAGTACAAATCAGCGACCTGTCCACAGGCAGACTTGCAAGTCACAATATCATTGGGCAATGTTCTGGCTCTAGACGTTACCCGCCAAGAAACATACAGGCTGGAAATCATGCAAGAACTTGGCATTCATTTATTGAAAAGCGTATACTTGAACAGTATCTGGAAGGGCGCAATCACTGAAGCTTAATTGCTGTCAGGTGCGCGCGAGGAGTAACAGGATCAAATAACATGCCATGTCACACTCTCTGGACTGAAAAATTGGGGTGTGCGATTTTGCAAACAAGCGATGTCAAGGAACTGTTTCAGCGAAATTTCACGTTTTCTCCGCTTTGACAGAAAGTCTGATCGATCTCAAAGGTTGAAACAGACAAATTTGCGCTCTTTTCGGTTGTGTGGAAGAAGTTCACAGATAACTCTATTTCATGTTGCACACCTGGTGCTTTCATCACTGTGGTGAACAGCTTTCTCCCAGGACACTGTGTGTTGACGTTCATTAACGCAGTTTATGGCGTCAAAGCCTGACACACACAGGCAGAAATATTGGCTAGCTGTGGACAAAGAGTGCACGTATGTGGTAAATGGTTTCCGTACGCTGACAGAGACGAGACTCGTTGTAGGGATGAATGCGTCTCCGACCAGGTCGTCATGCTGTTGTCGAAGTCGTACCTCAACAAAGGGAGGAAAATTACAACCGACAATTGTTTCACCTTAATGAAGTTGCAAAAAATGCAAAACAATAACAAAAATGACTGCTTGAAGGTAAAACCAAAAATGTTATTCTCAGCACCCTTCACCCAAGCATCACCGTTGCCAATGATACCAACAATATACCAGAAAGGTTCAAATCTTATAATGACACAAAATATGGTGTTGATATTGTCAGTCAAATGGCATAGTAATACACGGTTAGACCTTTCACCAGATGACCTATGCATTCGTTTTATAATACACTGCGGCTATGAAAGCATGGATCATTTACAAGGAGGTCACAGAGAACAACATACCCAGAATAGTTTTCTTCCGCAATTGGTTGACGAGCTATCTGGACCTCATATAGACGAACGGAAAAACACTGAGACACGCGGGTGCAAAAAGAAACATTTGATGAAAGGTAAAATGAGGACGTTCTGCCAAGTAAAGAGCGAATGGAAAAAGAATCGCACAATGGACACCTGCCATGAGTGTTGCAGGCCCCTGAGCGGTAAGTGTACTGGTAAAACACGTCTGTGCGTGAAATGAAGTTCCTCACAACCACAAGTGTCCTTTTTGGCATTCTGGGACCGATCCATGCAATAAAAATGAAGTGAGTGGTTGGATCCCACAGTCGGAGCCAGCAATGACCACTTAGCCATGATGTGGAGCAAGCACTTCGTTGGCAGTATTTCCGGCTACATACTTAGTTAAACGTACTTTTAGTGCCGGTGCAAATATTGTGACAAAAGGAGGAGCGCTCACCATCTGTGAGCGCGGATACTTTCGAGGAAGGTTGACACGTTTTTATCCACGAATTTCTCTGTCGTTTTGCAAACGTGACTGGCTAGGTTTTTATTAAAATTGAATCAAAGTCTTTTGTATTTAGATGTGGTTGATTTATTCCATAAGTATGGTATTTTCTAATAGACATCGTTTTCTTCGCTTATTGTGTAATTCTCACCTCGGAACTTATCTTTTTTTGTGCCTTATAATGGGGAGAGAACGAAAATGTTTGGCATTTCTGAGAGAAGAATAGAAAACAAAAATGAGAAAACACTACCATAACTGCGAACGTGATGATCGCAGCATGAATGACTTGAGACTAAGCCGTAATGATCTTTAACTGCGTGAGATGGAATGACTAGTGCACATAAATTAAATGCCTGATGCTGAAGAATGAATATCATATTCAAACGAATACATATTCAAGCATTATTTGAATGACATCTGTTTTCAAAGTTATTGAAAGCAATAGGTTTGCTTTGAGCTAATGACGAATGTACCTGTAATGCTCTATTTTGAAAACTTTTCGATGATTCAGACTTCCACATATCCACATTGCAATAGTGATTGTATCGACAGAAGCCACGCAGTTGAATCAATCAGCAAATTGATTAGCCAGGGAATCGATCTCGTGTATTTTACGCATCTTCAGTTCTTATTACAATAGTACCGTGAAATTGAATTGTGAAATGTTTTGTATAAAAGATATTTTTTTGAGGAGAGAAGGTAATGCCTTTTCCTGTTTTCATAATTTCTACGTTACACTTAAGTCCATTAAAAGTGTTTTAGTCTAATTCTTATACAACGTGCAGGTTATGCTTAACGTCATTTCATGAAATCTGTCTTTTGAAGTCAAAAACTGATGCGCCAATTCCCATACTGATCATTAATTTCACAATATTCCTTAATGATTTCACTCAGTTTTCGTGGGGTACAACGTTGTGGCAAACAAATTGTATTTGTGACTTAACCCACTCATGTTAAAATTTCAAAATGCAAGAAATATTTTTTTTTTCTTTTGCGCTTTGCAGTATACAAATAATTTGACATCTTATGGATATTTCATAAAGCTTTCGAAAACCAGACTTACTCTTTGTAAAGATCAACAAACCACGGATCACTTTTTCCTTTCGTGCTGCTCCAAGGATTACTGAGGTTTTGCTTGGTAGAATATCTTGTGTAGTTTTCATTTTTGGTGTTGTAAAATATGTAAACTCTTGTAAGATCTGCAAAAATCCGAACGTAAAAAATATGGATAAAGCAAATGTTCTACGTGTTATATCTAGCTCAGTGTCAGGTTCACTGTTTGAACAGAAATGGAAAAAATTTCAATGCAGAAATGTACCGATTGGCGCCTAGCGTCCATACTAATTGGCTGGCGGACGTTACTGTCTAACAAGGGAATGTTTGCTTGGCATAAACCCTCCAACGAATGGGGTAACATTCGTTGAACAGCCTTGCAAAAATGTTTATTAATGGGGTTACTGAAACGCATCTGTTCAACAATGTTTTTCTCTTATTGTGCAGTTCCTTGTGTTCTTGTCAATCATGGCCAAAAAACATGTGCTTTGCTGATTCATCCTCCACAGTTTCTACATCTGATTTAGGGTGATTAGGGAAAATGTCTATATTTGCAAATTTGCAAAAAATGGACTGAACTTTGTGTCTTTAATTAAGTGGAAAACGCTCAACCTGTGTTACATCGTCGGCAGAAGACAGATTTCCCGCCGGAGTTCAAAAAATTCAAACGCCGGATTTTTTAATTTTGATGACGCTGCGTTCTTCGTTTTCGAAAACCACTTCAGTCGCACAACTGGAGTTGATGCGTCGTTGCGTCACGGGAACTTCAAGGAAGTTTTACAAAAAGCTGATTCTGTATTTTATAAGACTTTTCAACGCTTGCCTTTTGCCATCAGCCCCACTATCCTTCAGAACATCCCTGGCTGCTGAATGTAAAGCTCGACGAATACTTTCTTTACGTCTAACAGCGTGAACAGTATCTTTTTTCAGCTCACTGTTAGTTTAATTTTTCTAACGTGACGCTTTTTCAAAGATACCTCATGAAGGTTTACCTAACATACCAACGTACTTGTTACCAATTGTTAACGTTGCGCAGCGACTATCAATCAAATTGGCATGGCACAACTGATCCTATGGTTCTGTTAAACGCTGTGCTTAACCCAGCCACCCAAATTATTGTGGGCTTTTTCCAAGAGCAAAACGTTTTTTTAAATTTAGTGCCGTTTTAAGTCATACTCGGACCTCGTTTGAGGGCCTTGGCAAATATTGCCGCGGTTCCAAGCAGGGTTACGGACTCGGAGTCGTAAGGAGTCGGAGGTTTTTGGGCGGAGTCGGATTTCTGACAACAATGGGAGTCTGACCCGGACTCGGAGTCGGATTTTTTTCTCGGACTCCGGATCCCCAATTGGATCATTTTTTACATCACACTC
>JGI24021J15306_10011146_pt1 | contig 11180 bp, 8 predicted proteins | sample Ectturendosymbi1_FD_15306 | JGI IMG/M metagenome (IMG submission 15306)
GGCGTTCGTCAAAGTTCAGCTGAAAGCACTCCCCACACCAGCATAGATTATTAATGGTTCGATTCACAACTTCGATCTAAATCTTTAAGGTAGCAGCAGCTTGCACGTTACAAAATACTGATTTCGTTGAAGAAATCAATGATGCCCTGCGAAGGGTTAAAATTAATGAATCAAATATACTTTTTGAGAGACGTCTATGCACACGCTGGGAACGATGCCGGGATATGGAAGGGTGTGATCGGCCGACATGGTGATGCTGACGATGATGATAACGGATGATGCCAGCTGCAACTGTGCTATAACAACGCACTGTGCATCATGAACGCCTTCTTCTGAAACATCTCCGGCCTTCATGGTGAAAAAAATACAAAATGCAGTCATGGATGAAATTTGGGCATCAGCCGGGTTCCTATTACTGGCAAGCAAACAAAGTTTTTTGGCAAACCATCTGGCGTCTTCGCGGCAAAAGATCTAATATTGCTAAACACATCAAAGACCAAAATGGTGTCTTACTGATAAGAGGTGAGGACATCCTTAGAAAATGGATAGAGTATTTCAAGATCGTTTCATTTCAGTCACTATCACGTCATCGAACACACACCAGGTACAGGAGAAACGTAACATCACTGCTGCCGAAATCGTCCTTGCTGTCGACACAACGAAGGCTGGGAAGGCTACAGACTGCGATGAAATGCGACCTGAAATGCTCAAAGCCTCGAATCAAGAAAGGGTTCTTTGGCTGACTCGTGTGTGTCAGGTGGCCTGGTGTTCTGGAAGGACACCGAAGGATTGGCAAAATGGAGCGATCATCTCCATACACAAGAAGGGGACAGGAGTGAATGCACTAAATTTCGAGGCATCTCTCTCCTTAGCATCTTTCGAAACGTTTCTGCCATAAGTTCCTTGAAACAAGATGCCTCGAAATAATTGAACCCAACCTGGAGGATGACGAGTGCTGTTTTCGTTCTGGCCGTAGCACTACGGAGCAAATTTTCACTCTTGTAAATTTTCAAAAAATCTTGGGAGTGTGCCAAAGAGGTCTACATGTTTTGTCGACCTTGAGAAAACATACTATTGAGTTCTTCGTGAAATGCATTGGGGAGCGTTGTGGGAGTAGTATGATATTTACGGCCGCCTGTTCCTGACTGTCATGCCACTGTATTCCTGCTCAGAAGTTTGTGTTCGCATCGGCGGGGTTACATCACAGCTGTTCACCATGGGTCTTGGATTTCGACAAGAATATGTGCTGTCACCACTCATCTTCATAGTCTTATATGAATTGGACAGACAGTCACAGCCGAGTCGACGAAGGTGCTACTGTTGAGAAGTGCCAGATGAACTGTTGTTTGCATCCTCTGAACAGGGCTTTTAACATGCACTTGATCGGTTTTCTGCTGCGCGTAGGAATTAAATTCAAACTGAACTATAACACGTCTTTCTAGAAAGCAAAATCAGTATACACTGCAAGTACAATAAGGTGATCAACAATGCAGCAGGCCTAAACGTCCAAGTACCTTGGGTTGATATGCACGAGCACGAGTGACGGAAGGGGAGACGAGGAGATTGACACGCGGATTGATAAAGCAACCGCAGTTCTGCATGAGCTTTATCGCTCTGTGGCCACAATACGGAAATTTTCAAACACCGCACAGATTTCATTTTTTAAATCGGTCTTTGTTCCGATCCTCATCTTTGGTCATGAATTTTATGTAATGACTGAAATAGTGCTATCTCAAGTTCAAGAGGTGGAGATGGGATTTTTGCAAAGAGTTCATGGTGTGACACTTCGCGACAAAGTGCGCAGCTGTGACATGCATATGAAGCCCCGGATGTCATGCGCACTTCTCCGAATACAGTGATCTCATTTAGGATGGTTCAGCCATGTTTCCAGAATGTCCCAAGAATGGTTGTCTAGGCGATTCCTTTTTGCTGTACCCACGGGAAAGCGACCCAGAAGTTGTCCAAGGACCAGGTAGCTTGACTATGTTGTCGACATTGCTTGGTACCGTCTTGCGTGCTGAGCCAGCGAAATTAACATGGGTTGCTGAAACCGTGAAGTATTTCGAGTCCACCTGTAGGTCTGGTGACCCCGCTTCCCTTCCCAGAATAAAGCGGGTATGAAAATGAATGAATGAATTAGTGAATAGTCATGCCACTTTTGTGCATTGCGTGTAAAATGCTGGGTCTGTTTACGGCTAATGTTTGTGTTTTTGTTTTGTGGTATCCATTGCAAGGCATGATTTCGATTTTCATTCTGTTGCTGTCAATAACGTTATGTATTGCAGTCACAATACACAAAACAATTCCAAACGTGCGCGAAAAAGCCAGTAATTACCATGAATGATAATCTTGAGTGAAACTGCACCATTTCCAAACAGGTCGGTGAGGAAGACTCGGTTTCTGTCGATATCTGGAGGTTCGTGAATCTAAGTGTTAAAAGCTCATGTTTGCTCAACTCGTTTCTTTTGCAAAGTTTTTTCCATACATGTGTGTTTGAAAAGTCTATTTAAACACTTGTCAAAGTTTTGTTATTTCCCCAGTCAAATGTTTGTAAAAAAACAATTTTTATCTTGTCTATATTGTTATTTACAATCCACATGTTATAGATTATTTTTACCACGTGTAGATGCCAATAGCTGTTTTCAAATCGAACATAAACTTCTTGAATTTTCCTTCTTTCTTAAGACTGGATGGGGCTACTATTCCGAACTTAAAAAACAAGATCGAGATGAATATCTTTAAATTTTAGAAGGTCATCATTGCTTTTAACATGAACGTAGAAACACTTCTGCAGATAACGAATTGTATCGTTGTATGTGACTAACCCTAATTTGCAGTGTCAGGTGTAATCGCTGTTCCTGAAGATACTAACCTCCNAATAAAGTCATTCGTGATGCGTAANCTGGTTCTGATGTTGCAAATTTATTCTCGAAAGTGCAAACGACACCACATAATTCATTTGCCATGTTTNCATAAATAAGGCATTATAGCAATCAAGACTGTATTGCACTCTTTGCAGAGAATAAAAACGTACAGGAAAACTGGAGTTGCACCAGTGCAGTAGTAAAGAATACGCTGTACTGAAATGTTTCGTAGTTTTTAAACATTTGATTATATGAGATGCCAAAGATTTCTTAATTCTTTTTAAAGGAGTTGCCACAAGTTTCATGTTGGTCGCAATAAGACGTACTGCACTNTGCAACACTTTCATTTCAAAGCCCCTGAAACANTGCATTTTAAAATTTATGATTGATAACTNGGGTCAATCATACCGCGCCTTTATTCAGCAAATGCACTTGCTGCGAAGAAACAGNAAACAAACAACCGATATAGAGTGAAATACAGCCATTTTGCCCATAGCATCGCAAGTCATGTTCTTTTCTGCGCAGTTATTGCGTCTTTTCTTAACCTGAAGTAGTAAAGATCGGCCAAACTAAAACACCCTTGCCTCATAAAGAAGTCAAACAACAAATAACCAAATAACGTGCTTCTATTAAAAATATGTTGGTTTTTGTTTTTTCCTGTGGAAACTTCGACCCTTCTCTAATTGCATCAGAAAGCATTCGAATGATCAAGATGATGATGTTGAATCAAGATGGTGTTTACTTCATGACCACACATGGTTGAGGCAAATACCATGACAGGCTACGCAGATCTTCTTTCCTGAAATTTGCAAGTTAGACAACCAATCAGTGTACAAGCAATAAACATTCATTGTGCTTTTTTATCTTTGCAGTAAAGTAATGAGTTTCGGTATTGTATCACAGCTACGAATGAACAAGCACAAAATCTTCTTGATTTTGACTTTACTGCAAAATAGATTTCAATACACCGCTTGGAAGTTCATCGAGTATGTCAGAACACTGAACAAGCGGAACAAAAGCTGGGAAGAAACCTATTCCTGAAATATAAAATATTTTTGCTTACAATTAGGCTACACGCTAGCGATCGGCAAAAAAGAGCCATTCTGCAACATGTTACAGCAAATGTGACCGGTGAGGAGCCGATACCGTTTCATTTTTCAGGCGACTTCATATGGACATAGGCTAAAGTGTAATCAACTTAAACCTAATAACGATAAAATGCAAATTTAAATTCCGAGTTTTTCCAAATCCAGAGAGAGCCACTTCAGAAGAGCTAAAAAGCCGCAGGTGTCTCAGGAGCCGCAGGTTGCCGACCCCTGCGCNAGACAATACCACAATTGACAAAAAGTCGGACCAATTCAGGAGACCGACAGCAAATGTGCCNCAACAACANGTAATAACTTCAAGCTCTGTTTGCTCAGAGCAAAACCTTTCTTCTGTCAGCTTCCNATCATTCAATGAATAGATGTGTTTACAAAACCAGCCATTGGTTAAAGCGGTGCCGCAGTACAAAGCAATGAAACAGACCATTCAACTTTTGTGCAAAGGGTTTGATGTTAACCGGGAAGCAGTGAATAGTATGGGCCTGATGCGATTGAACACTTGGAAGAAAATAGTTGCAATACGTTTTGCAATTTTACCTTCAAAAGCATCTGTAANACGGGCTTCTCGTGAAAATATGAATCCAAAGAATAAATCTAACTATTTGTTAGTTTATAAANCTATCATTGTCCTTCCCGTCTAAACACATTTTAAAGTTCAGNNAACGCAAAACTCATTTAACATCGAACTCATTTAAATTGAAATGAGCATAAATTCATAGCATGTTCAAACANTAAGTTNAACTTACTCTTTTGGTGAAAAATTTCTTTGCAATTTTCCAATTTGCAAAATGTTCGCAAGCAGTACCGAGGTAAACTTCGTTTCTTTAAATGTTTACTGAACTGTTCCATGTTCTGCACCTGTAAACAAAAGACATGTTGCTGATTTGTGTGTATTTTGATGGAAAGACAAGGTATTGCNTTACATAATGTACACACTGACTGACAACACATTGATACAAAAAACAAATTTTACCAAATTAATTTGTGACNTTTTCGTTGGAAGTACGGAAGAACCTGCGCAAAAANTTTGAACAAAATTAACAACAGAGCAAAGCTTTCCAAACTTTCTCCTCCTAAACAGCCACCATCTCAAAATAACACTTGTTAGACAANAGTGTTATTTTTTACTCGAGCCATGCTCGCAAAGCTTGAGTATCGATCAATTCCACAGTCATTAATAACAAATCAAAATACTTCGTTCGCAAACACGTGGAGCCAGTTTACTTTTGATTTTATTCTTAGATTCCTTTTTATTTTATGGTGCTTCGTAGAGACGTTGCTTTGTTTTAAGAATCAATGTAAAATTGGTTATTTAATGAAGTTTCGACAACAATGTATTAATAATAAGCAGTATTAAGCTGAAAAGTGCAATGCTGCTAGCTCCAGACTAACTACTTTCCTGAAATAGTTTGTTGTGATAAATAGAACAAAGAAAGATATGAAAGCAAACCCAGCTTCAATCTTAAAAGTTTTTTCGAGTTTTGAAAGTGAAGAGTTTTGAAAGTGAAGATTGATAAATTTTTAAACTGCCACTTACTTTTTCGCTTTTGTGATGAAATGGAAACGCCCTGACAGACTTTCTGAGATGATAGAAACATTGAAATCAGTATGGCAAAAACAACCATAAGAGGAAATTTATTTTTATTGCAGACTTTCATAGTGTCAACAATTTAAAATTTAATAGTCACACCTTCCAGTTTAGTTTGGCAAGAAAAGATATAAATTCAGTGTTGTAATATTGAAATTTCTGTAAAAGAAATAGGAGACATGCCGCAAACACAGGGTTTTTGTCACGTCCTGCGACCTGACTTCTCGCCATGCCACAAAAACACACTGAAACAGAATGCAGCAAAGTAGGAAACAATTTCCACAACACCGTGACGAGTTTTATTCGCTCCGCTGCTTTTCTATTGGTACTACGGCGGCATTTCAAAGCGCACTGGCGTTGTTTTCGGCTAAGCTCTGATTTGTACATGTGCTCACGTAACAGCAGGGACAATCTAGCTTTAACAAAATTGCTCTTATACGTTTTCTCTCCAACTACATACTACGTTTTTCTTCAAATACCTTATTAACGTTTCCAGCCCATCTTTCAGCCAAGTATTATTTATTCAAAGGGCTGTTCTGATTTTCTTGAAGGCGATTTAAAATTGCTCACGGCAATTTCTGTATTGTAAAACGTTAACATGGGAAACCTGGTGTTTCAGAGAGTAATAAGCAAATAAGAAAAATATCATTGAATGTAGTCTAACCAAATCTTTCACTGTCCTGCCAAGACCATGTTTATTATATGATCTCTCTTAAACTGAATTAAACTTTTTCATACTTAAGGTCTCACGATGTCTCACGTTGTAAGCAGCGCACGATAAAAGGAAAAATACTCTAATTTGAACGTCAGCCGGCGCTTGCTGAAGCTGGAAAAAGACGAAGGGTATCAAGCTTTCAATTAGGTGCCAGTGATCAGATGTCTTACCCAAGGCGTATATAAACCCCTGGGGAGAAATGTCCCCGTAGAGAGAAACGCCTTTTTTCTCTCTGTTGAATTTTTCCTATAGAGAAAAATGCAAGAGACGGAACTAAATTCTTTGACTTCCTGCAAAAATTGCAGCCAAATTAGAAATGATTGATTTACCTCTGCTTTTTAAGTAAATGCTTAGGGTTTGTTAAACAATATATTTGCGTAATTGCTACATAGCAACCATACGTAGATGTTACTGCGTGCACAATCTGTATGAGGGTTTCAATTTGCTAATGCCATAGAAAATAATTAAACTTTTGCGTCATTTCATCCCGTGAAAAACTGTGGATGTGATCGAAAAGGAAATTCAAAACTGAAGTGAAACGCTCAGTTTAAAAGGCATACGAGAGTGAAAATCAGTTTACTTTGCTCGTTTTTCACAACTGAAGTTATATCTAATCTAAAGTTAAATTGAATTGTAACACGTACTTGAATTTAAATATTCATAAAGCACAAATGGTGGATTTATGCCGCGATCTGCTAAACTTTTTCAATAAGAGAAAGATACTTAATCTGCCACGTTTGCAAGAAACACTTGTAATAATTCTGAAGCATTTGATGAAAATATTTCCATTGTTTGTGAAGTAATAAACTTTTATGTAGGCCAGTAGAGTGCAAAACATGAGAATTGTAAGGTTTATGGATTTGCGTGAAGTTATTACATTGTTGCGTAATTAAATTTAAAAATATTTNAACTGTTGTCTTCACAAGGCGCTGACCCTATGACCAAAGGTCAGTCAGCTACTGTGCTTAGACTTGNTTCCTATTTCCGAGCACCGCGATTGTTGATGGGTCATTGTGGTAAACGCCTATTGGGTTACTGATAATCACTTTATTTTTGGAAACAACTTCGAACGTAAGAAACTTGTCTGAAGAGCATTTTAGTGCAGGTGTGTTTGCCACGGGATCAATCTCATAGTGGCAAATTTGGCAAATAAGAAATAAAATAATTGAATGTGGACTTTGTGTCTGAGAAAAACGTGCAAATAAAAATCAAATAAATATTTGTGAAAAACACCTGAAACCTAAATAGATTTGAAAAAATCTCTCTAATGTTCTTACTTCATAGTTCGTCAAATGAGCCTTATTTGTTTACGACAGAAAATATTGTTTCTGATTTTAAACCAAAACTGGATGTTTTAGAGATTTTTGACTAATTTTTGTTGTGAAATTTGGGGAAAGATTTTTGTCTTATCAGTGAAATACTTACCAAGGTCGAAATGTGTTTGAAATGCAGTTCGCGTTTGTCGCGTGAATTTTCAAACACTATTTTCCGCTGTATGAAGTCATAAACGGAACATCGTCAGATAATTCAGCAACGAAAGGCGAGCGGGAGATTGTGCTGAGAGGATGTGAGCTAGTTTCTGTTTCCATCAAATATCATGATGCGATATAAAACTTGTTCTGTTCCTGTCACGAGGCCAGGGGAGAAAGGTTTGGTCACATCCTTTAGCTTGCGGCGGTCTCAGTGGTATTTTCCATAACGTCCATCAGATTCTTCGCAACACCGGGTACTTACCAATAGCAGCCTGATGACAACATAGCTGCTTTCGATACGTTTATCGGCAGAAATATACTTGATTTCAAAAAAGTTGCAAGCGACCTTCAAACAAATTTGCATACTTGCTAGAGATGAAGGAGTGTTATTTGTTTGACTCCTCATCTAGACATTTTAGTAATATCAAACTCCCCTTACTGAAAAACAAAGTCCACGTCAGCACAAACATTTTCAAGACTCAGTCTTAAACCTGCGGACACCGCTCAGTTGGATCTGCAGTTCTGCTATCTGGCTACCTCTAATGCTTGCTGATGCCTTCCTGCAACTTTTACAAATCCTCATATTTTGATCGCACGTTCAAAGTTCTTTACACTTTGGTGAAGATATGCGGTGGCACGTGGTAACATGCTGTTTACATTGACGAATACTAGACCATATTGCTAACGCAGACCGATGAATAATAATTTTTGCAACCGCCAGGTGTTTATGACAAACCCATTTGAAGAATTTTTATAATTGAACATCATCGAATTCGCGTTCGAAGTTTCTTTACAGACATGTGAAGTGTTATTTATCTTCCGTGCTCGGCATACTAATGTGGATCTCACTTGTAAGACTGTTATACAAATAGATAGCTAAGTAACAAAAGCTATGCTTTGGTAAATAAACATTTTTAGTCCGCGTTGTTCATGTTTAACTTGCTTGTGTGTTCGCTTCCTGTCTATTTGTAAAGATTTCTCGTGAAGTGGTATGCTTTGTGGGGTAGACCTTGATTGTGAGAAAAATAAATAAATAAACAAACTGATCGTGTGTTGCCAGCCAATGCGTAACACGTGATGCTTCACCTCTGATCTGCTCGGGCGGTTGACATTTTTTTGTGTTACGAGAGATTGTTGGGCTGTGGCAGTCACTTTACGACATGCAGTTGTTACTTCGCTTGATGCTGAAAACACATTCATCTTTATTTGTAAATTCCCGGGCGAGGTAGTGAAGATCATGGTTGGGTCAGACATGATTCCGCGTTGCAGCAACATTGGAATGAGCTGCATGTTTGTTCTTCTAATCAGTCCAGAAGCTGAGTTTCACAAACCAATAAAAACAACCTCACAGTTTTTGTGAGTCTTCATTCTGTGATTTGCAATAATTCGTGGCTCACCTCAACACCGATTATTTTAGATAATCCGGAGGAAAAACTAACTTATTTTGGCTGTTGCATTCGTTTCAATTCGTGCAGTAAATTAGTTTCTTTGCGGATTTCCAGAATATTTTAGCATTCCCCCGTTAAACAACCTTACGTTTAATTTCTGTTAAGAACTATTTGATTAAGCATTCACGACCAGTGAAACGAGTCAAGTGACTTGGCGTATCAGAAAGAAATGAAATAATTAACGGCCATCTGCACAAAAAGTCCAGACAACGCTGGAAGATATTCCAAGTCATTTTATTGTTTAGAAGACGCCTGTCGATGATGAAGTTCACATTGAACCAAACAAGATGTTGCTGACTTCAAATAGCACGTTGTTGTGATTTGTTTATATCAAACAAATTGTTGCATTACATACAGTATCTTGTTCTGACAAATTTTTCAACAGAGTTTAGTATGTTTGTGGCTTTCCATGAAATTGTTACAAATCCTAAAAAATATATAAAAATCGTGCAGATTTCTGCACAGTGGAGGCCATTTCCGAAAAAATCAAACTGGACTTTTTTGCTCAAATGCATTCAACAACGCAGAGCAAAAGAAGTAAACTACCAGAGAACCGGCATAGCCATCTATCATCCAGCATCGTTTTTCGCGAATCATTCATGCTGAACTTAAAAGATCTTCTCTAGATTAAAGCTGCATACCTGAGATGTTGTTTAAGCGTTTTCATATTGCACTTTTCTATGACGTCAGCGAGAAGTTTCAGTTTCTTGTGCCCGAAACTACTAAGAAATTTTTGGTCGCGCACGTGAGGACTGAAACCAGAGTAGTGTAAGATCAAGAACAAAGGCTTGCAACAGGTGTTTGACAAAGTGCGACAGACTGTTTGTACGATCATGGATTTACCAGGCGTTTAACGTAAGGGTTTCTAACTCGGGCTATCCAACCGCCCTGGCGTATTCATAAAAATGTTGAGGGGGATTTTGACTCGACGTATTTTTCTTTTTGTGAAGACATGTGGCAAAGTTATTGATGCTTACAATTTTATTCCATGTTCTTTTTCTGGCTATTCGTATCTTCGTATCAGCAACCGTCATTCCATTTAAGGGAAAACTGCAGTGTATTTCTTGAGGGGAAACATTTGAAAACAAAATCATAATTAGGACGTTGCGTACGGTAGGTGCGAGCCTTTTTCTCAATAAGTGTGCGCAGATCTCTTGATAATAGATAATGTTGTTGATCAAAATGCGTATCACTTCACATGTCTGATTCTTTTTACAACTCTTCATTTTTCTCCAGCTAAATAGCAATTCTGTATGACGATGTCAGAACACAGTACATGCTTGTAAGTTGTGCCAGCGTTTTATCCATTTCAGTACAGATTGTGACCGCGCTTAGCTACATTCACCCTGTCATGTGTGACAACTAAATAATTTTGTGTTTTATACTAACCTCTATGATACGGATAATGAGTCTTAGCCAAACAAATAAAGATGCCGAAGAGTTGCAAAATCCAAACATGATTTGACAGCAAATGATCAACAAGATCCACTGGTTAATATGTTGCATGGAAATCAACGCTGATCGTTGACGTGCGAGGACTCACGCAGGACGTTGCAGGTGATTGGTCAAGCGTGATATTTACTAAACTTCATTGATGAAAAGTACCTGGTGGACAACAGTGCTTAGTCATCATTGAAAAGCTATAGCTTGACTTGTATTGAAATCTCTTCTACGATTGAAATAAGATCTCAAGCAACTTACGATAAATAAAATTGTTGACGAGATTGTGCGATGTTTTCTCCATGATCAAGTGTTGTTTTTAAAACACCAGACACTCTTGTCAACCCAGTAAGCAAACTTTAGCCTTGTGGCAAGCTTCTGAGGAATCTGCCTGCTTTCTGCTTTCATTCTTCTGCGACGATTAAAACTTGCAAACGTATCTATTTCTCATAGTTAAAGGCCACAAAGATGGCGGCAAGCAAATCAGTCACGGTTTATTGACGGGGAAACTAGTTTCGCGTTTTCCAACGCATCATCAGTCCTGTAAATG
>JGI24021J15306_10011147_pt1 | contig 11180 bp, 5 predicted proteins | sample Ectturendosymbi1_FD_15306 | JGI IMG/M metagenome (IMG submission 15306)
CAATGTTCGCTAATGGTTGGCTTACTGCATGCGATGGCTTTTATGATGCTTCTGCTTGTTGGCTGAGTCATATGAAACAATAAACCATTGACCATTATTCGATTATCGTTTCGGTTCAAATAAGCACACCTAGATGGTTATGTTCGTAGCGCAAGCTTTCCGGGTTTTTATTGCACGAATGTGGATTTGTTTGGTGTGCAAACTGGGTTTACTTGACATCACTGAATGGGAGCCCTGCATGTGACTGTTGAACACAGACACCTTGGCAGCAGAGATGAGCGGACTGTCATATTTTGCGATCCAGATCCAGTCCTGATTTTTTAAAACTTAGTCCACGTCGAATCACAGTCCAAAAGATTTTTCAAATGTAAAGTCAAGTCCTAATGAAGTCCAAGAAATTTGAAAAATGCAGCCTTTTCACAACAAAATTGCCCCATTTCTTTTCCATTAACTCAGTCCAAATCCTTTCCTGATCCGAAATTTTGAAGAGATTTATAGTCCCGATCCAATCAAAATTCAACAAAATTTTCTATAGTTCGGATCCAGTCCAGTGCTCATCTCTACTTGGCAGGTGATGCAACAAGACAGTGACACTGCTGATAGTGGTAAGCCACGTATATTTTTATACTGTGTGAAGTGAAGTATGAGTAAAATCTGTAGCTGTGTTTCCACAAGTTTGAAAAAACGATTGTTAATGTGAGACTGTGATCAACGTGCCCGAGTGAATAGCTTAATTAAACGATTCTTACGCAGGCTTCTTTTCACACATTATTAAAATACGTGGCTTGTTAGAATACGTCTATGCAGATTTGTGGAAACACGTCTTCATCGTTGAGTTTAGTTTTGACTTCTTAGTGAGCACTAAGTGCGAAGGTATATTTGCTGTGGCGAGTTTTCGTAATTCATCTGCTCAGTTTTTGTAGTCTGCGCGATGTTCGAACTTCAGTAAACTGTCCGATGGTCTTGTCAACATATAGTTCTACTGCTCATTGCTTGAAACAGTTTGCGGGAGTGTCTAATTTTCTTGTTTTTTCACCGCTCATATTGTTCTTGCCGTTGGTTATTCTTCAATTATGACTTATTTGTAGATAGTGCTCGACAAAATTGATATTAGGCAGTTATGAAAAGAAAAAGCATTTCTGATAGCCGAAGTGTAAAAAGCATTTCAGACAAAAGATTGAGAATTGAGATTCAACCAGCACAGACTAATGGTCTAGAAAGGGACAGCGGTTTGCGAACGTCCATTTGCACTGCATGGTCAGTAATCCGAAACGGATAAGCAAAATTTCGACGTTGCTTCCCTGGGAAATTTTCTGCGGGCGCCCTTGGGTGCCTTGATTTCGATCTAAATCTTGAGTAATAAAGCGTAGTGCTGTTTGGTTCATATCTTTAATGTCACTCAAAAAGATAAATGTCAAAGTTGTCAGTTTCCTCACTTAACCTATACTAAACGCAGTAATCAAAAAGCTCTGCGAGTTTGACGCGTGGTGAACAGCCTAAAAACATGAAAAACTAGTAATAGAGTGTTTTGATATTCAAGCGCGAGGCCCCGGGTGTTTACCTGGTTTGCCCAATGCTTGTCCGGCCCTGGTAAGGAGGGGTCAAAGCGAGCACAATGCCCCCGGAACCGAAGCGATGGGGGGACCGAAAAGTCTCAACAATGTCGCAAGTACTTTCTTCAATACAGTACATTTACTCTCAAAAGACCTTATGTTCGAACATGGGGGCGCCAAAGTTGTTCCTTGCCCCAGATACCATCTAACCGCGGTACGACCCTGGTTTCATGAGGAATCTGGTCGAAGGCTTTCTCGAGATCGACAAAACCTCTGCAGACGTTTCCAGCTTACTCCTAAGATTTCTCACACGTTTACTAGAGAGTGAAAGATTTGGTCTGTAGTGCTACAGCCTGGACGAATCGTCCAGCTTTGGTTTAATTATATCGTGTCACCTTTTCTCAAGGCAATTGGATAAACCTTCTAGAGAACTAAGGAGAGAGATGTAGCTTGTACAATTTCTCCTGTGTTTCTTCTTGTGTGTGGAACAATCAGCTCATTTTGTCAAGCTTTTATGACCTTCCAGAACCCCATGCCACCTAAAACACACAAGCAAGATAAATTAACCCCTACTCTGTTCAGGGCTTCTGGCATTTCAATTTGGATTTCATCGCAATCTGTAGCCTTTCCAGCTTTCACTGTTTTGACAGCTACGACGAATTCAGCTGTAATGATTTTATTCCTCTCCGATTGTACCCCGTGTGTTTCTGATGGTGTGATAGGGACTGTGTTCAAAAGACATTTAAAATGCTCTCTCAATCTAACAAATAAGTCCACCTCATTGCTGAGTAAGGAACCATATTCCTCTTTGGTGGATGTACCAACATTAATACTACTGCAGCGAAAATGCCGGAAGCTTTCCCAGTAATTGGAATCTTGTTTATGTCCGAATTCTCCCAAGATTGTCTAATGGCTTCGTGCTTCAGTGTTGATGATGGTCTATCTACATACTGTGTAAGACAACAGAGTTCTTAAAAATTAAGACAACAAATTTGTCACATGAACTTAATGCCGTTCGAAAAATTTATGCTTTAATGTCAAAAATATAAAACGTCACATTTTGCAGGCCATATTTGAAATAATTTCGTTTTGCTCTATGGCGCTGTCATGCCACAGTACACAATCTGAAGCATCAAAGAATTGCATTGTTTGTGCTTTTGTGTTGTAAAACGAAAGTACAAATTGTTCTCTGTTATTTTGTTGAGGCGGTTTCAGGCTGAAACGTTTTGCGAATATGGATCGGAGGATGTGTTAAAAAAGTATAAAAACTGACTTGCCATTTCAACTTTTAAACAGAACTTATACTTTCATTTAGTAAAGCTATTACGTCTGCTTGCGCAAACGGGCTTTACCGCTCTTCGCGATTTAAGATTGTGTGCGTGCCTTTTGTAACCACATGCTCGCACACGTGTCCAGCATAGAAGAACACTGGTTTGGGCCTGCGATTTTTCATTGTTCGTGGCTCATTTCTACAAACGATGTATTGGCTGTTCGTTTACCAGATAACCTCATTTAAAATTTCCACAATGTCTGTTGCAAAGATTCGAATGTAGTTGCAAAAAGTCCCATCAGTTTTGCCGTTTTCTTTATAAATGCTTTGAAAGCGTTTGCGTTATCGCCTTGCGTCTGCGTTATCATTACTTCAGTGAAAGTTCGGCGGTTCCACGTTTCAGCACATCCCCAACATAACAAAGCGTTTACTGTTGACTTGAAGGTTGTAAACGAATTATAATGCCACTATGCAGAAGAAGCTGCTCATAGTAGCAAGTGCAAGCGCTTTCATGTAAGTATGGAGTGGTACACTGTCAATAGAAGAAAAAATATTTCGAAGGGAGGCAACAAACATCACTATGATTGGGAAAAGTAAGAGAACAAAAATCTATCGGTAGAATCCTGCTAGTGTAGTTGTATATTCACAATAAAGATCTTTGTTTTTTGCATACATAAAGCCCTAAACAGTGACTATTTGCAAAAAAATATTTACCGGAATCTTAGGTCATTTATTTTTTCCTGAAGCACTTCATTTTTCATTTCATTTGTGAGAAGGCCACCGAAATGTAATTTCTAAAGTTTGTTAAAAATGTTTTTCTTGTGAACACAGGCTTCCGTGAAGCATCAACAATGGGCATGATAGCTTTGCCACGATTGTTTCATAGGGCAAGCTGTGCTGGTTATAGGCATGACTGGTGTTGGGTCAATTGTTAGTGTTTTGATGCTTTTTTGAAGATCTGGGTTGAATTTTGCGATTTTCGCACTTTAAAAGCACTTTCTGGTAAACGCGCGTCTTCCTTTAAAAATGTGGAACAAATGAGATAAGCTACTTTAGGCAATTTTGATATTTTTCATTTTTACTCTGTTTGTTGCTCAATTTCAACAAAAGGTTTGCACAATTTAAGCAGGTATTCAGCTCATGTTTTGTGTAAAGCAATAGTAGCAAAAATAATAGTAACTGAAAACTGTAGAGCTAATGCTGCCTACTGTCCTAATGAAGTATATACAGCTGAGTGCACTGCATGTGGGACTAAACGAAATCAGCTTTCAGTTTTCTTTTGCCATCCGTTTGTACAGCACTAACTTTTGTGTTCTATCTATCTGGATGTTCAGATTTTTATTAACAAAAATCATCTTCTGAAATGTCTTCAATTTAATGTGAACTTCTTTTGGTTATATAATAATAAAATTAGAAAGTGAAATCAAGTACGTTTAAAGAGCAATTGACCTTTTACGATTTGTTGCGTATAAGCACAACTTCATTTTGTTGCGTTGCAAGGATTGAAACAAGTTCGAAATCGACCGCGGGGTTGCTGGCACAGTTGAAAACTCCAAAGTGCAATCAGAGAATGCTTGGAAGTTGGAACTCTAAAAGTTTCATTGAGAAAGCGCCAATAGTGCCCTTCTTTCATTTATTTTACTTGACACGTTCAGCATGGTTAAATTCAAGGCAGTGTATGTTGCGTTATTGTTCTAAATTTTGTTTTGGGATCTAAAACAAGCAGTGGTACTGCCAAAAAAATGCTGACGTTTGTCATTTCACTTTGACAAAGTTCCGTTTCGCAGTTAAAATTCACTCAATGCTGCGTTTTTGACCTGTAAAAGAGGCGATTCACCGGCACCTCCAATTGGAGAGTTGTTAACCCTTTAATTTAACGCATACACACACCTTACATATGGTTTCGTGCTATTCAAATTTCCTATTTATAACTTTTACTTTAATGCGTAGAAAAAGTGAATCGATAAAGTGGCATTTTAGAAAAAATATTGTAGAAATGTTTTTATGATGCTGTAGGCGCTTTTGATGTGCTTTTGCAATTTAAAGGTTCAAAAAACAAAGTGAAAAATGGTAAGGCATTATTTTGCAACAGCGAGGTTGAAACAATGATATCAACTACAAAATTTTTTTAGTAACGAATTATCTGTTTTTCATTACTAAAATACTTCCCATGCTTTTCATCGACAAAAATCTTGCAATTTTTTCAGCTAATTCACAAAATCTCATACTCGTTTCGCCTGCTGCTGTTAGCACCAGGCTTCCAAGCCTCATTGGAAAAGCATTAAGACCATTAGCTTTGCAATCTGTTCAAATACTTACACCATAGGGCATACCAAGCTGTGTAGTAGCAGCAGAGAGCAACTGATCCAGACCAACCGCAACAGTAGGCGATCTCACTACCTTTGTCTGTAAAAATATTTGAACTTTCTAAGTGGAACGCAAATGCAGGAATAGTCCCAAACGTTTGCTTTTCTTCAATCATTATGGTAACGTTATATAAAACTTATTTCAATTACATGTTGCATTATATGATGTGGAGATTTCGTTTATGTTTTCAAAAAATTAACGAAAGTTCGACCGACTCAGCATTTGTTTTTGAGTTTCATACTACGCTGAAAGCCCTCTATGCTCACCTGGACAATAGTATGTTGAACTGCAGACGTCGAAAGCCTGAAAAAAGATGATTTTTTTACGTGTTGATGAAATCAAGTCAGCACCGTATAATCATGCTCATAGTTACATTTGTATAGTGTTCAGAAAATCGGATGCTAAATGTCTAAAAAATCACGAGAATTGAGGTCAAGCATGTGATTTCAACGGAAGGAAATCAGGAAAATTAAAGTTGAGAAATTTAAACCTCTAAATTAGGAAAAAGCGGTGATAATCAGAAGATCTTAGGCTTGTTACTGTCTTTAGTTCGGAAAGAAATGGATGACCTATTTGGTCGGCACTTAATTTTTTAGAGGAAAATTATGGAGCATTTATTCTGGGAATCATAGCCAGCGAGAGAAATCTGGGCAATTTAATTTTCTGGCCAAACGGTTTATGACCCTCATATGGAAGGACTATATCATATATCATACCCACTACAAAAATGCCATGAAGTAGTACTGTATGAGTGCGTGGCAGGCAAGAAGATGTAATATGGATCCAGTATGCTTTGAATTTGATATGTATCCTGAATATTTAATTACAAGGTCACTAAAATTTCATGAAACAAATAACTACTATTCTATATTTAGGATTTGCATGAGACAAATTTTTTTGTAATTTCTATTTCTTCTGGAGTAAAACGATTATCATGCCGGAAAGATAAGTAATTATAAAAATTGTGACTTTAGATTGAAGCTTAAGACAGCATATTCCTGTCAAAATTACTGCAATAGGTCATGGAAAGCCATAATAGCGACACCAGTGCACTCAAAACTGTTCACCAAAGATAATTGCAGAAAGGATTGCTGTGAGTATGATTGATTCAGAAAACCAGATTGCTTTTCCTTGTGCCTTGCTACAACCTTCTGCTACTTTGTTCTGAGCTAATATTAGACGTTTTTAATCTAACACATACACAACCCACATTTTGATGAAATTAGGAATAGGTTTGCAAAATAAATTTGAATGAAGCTCGAAAACGTTGAACAAATAACACTTAAAATCTGCATTCATCTACCTATTAGATAAAAGGTCATACTTGATTTTTTTCAAACAAATTAAAGGCCATTGTTATTTTAGACTGCATTCTGGACATCTGCACCCAAAGCAAGGTCTCCAAAGCCCTGCATGCATACTATTAACGTTTAACAAATATTTGAGACCTTTGGCAATGTTATGGAGTTGTTTTTACCCTGAAATTATTGCTTGATAGACCGCGTGCATCCACAAAGAATGCTCTCATCTTCAAACATTATTTTACCCACAACTACACATTATGATTTTTTCTAATGTCTGTTCAAACTATATGTCGGATTGCTGTTTTCGTAGATGTCAACAATATTTTCCTACAAGAATAGAAAAAATTTGAAAATATAATAAATCTTTGAGTTTGAAAACAACTAATCTTAAAAAATGCCTTTTTGCCAAAATATGTTGTTGATCGCGTAGTGCCAACTCGCTAATATGTTGGGTAAATATCTCTGCGTGTTTTCAAAAATTTGGGAAACTTGTTGCGAAACGCACAAAGCGTATATTCATTCAAAATATTTTAACCAACGCCCATGATGGTGTTGCAGGTGGCATGCTACATTAACCGATAAATGGCAGAAAGCCGTACAATTCGTGATAAACGACAGTAGCTGCAGTACTACTTATGTGGACGTTTAGTTTTGCGGCGATTTTTTGGTGTCTAGTCACAATACTTCAGTTCAGTTGCGTTTGTGCACTTTCCCTGGAAAAGGTTAGGACTGCAGATTTTTCACATTCTAAAGAAAAACCAACAGATTACGAAAGCAATGTGTTAAATATTTTCCGTTCGTTTCCTTAACGCTGTAAGTACATCTGATCGGCATTAACCGCCAAGTTACAAGTAAACAAAACTTTTTCCATTTTATTTCTATCATATGCCACTTATAAGCACAGACAAAACACAATTAGTAATACGCTAACACAACCATTGTGGCAGCTAGTTGCCAATGCGTCTTCAAAAATTATTTAATTTGAAAGATATCTCTCACCCAACACGTATCGATGAAAATTTGTGAAGAGAGTAGTAGGAAAAGTCCTTTTGATAACATATTCGATATTTCTTCAGTGATGTTTTCTTAAATTATTACAAATGAAAACTGTTCTTAGCCACTCTCTTTAAAACCAAATAAATGAAACGTTAGTTTCTTTGTAAAAATTAGGCTTACCTCTCACAACAATTGTTCTCACTGAAAAGTGTATATCATACTTTTTCTTTAGTCATTCCAAATATGACCATATTTTATTTGAAGGAAAACTAAATGGCTTTGGGTGGCATTGTACTGCTAATACCAATAAAGCGGTGCAAACGTATCAACAGAGCAACTAAAATGAAGTTAACGCACTGTATTTTAGGAAAGGCGTGGCTGATGTGTTTGTAAAGTGTTGAATTTTGTGTACACCCTGCTAAAGCATTAAACTTGCGGAATAACCGCAGATGAAGAGATGTCCGCGGAAGCAAAAGCTTTGTTTCCACTTCCGTTCCTATTGACTGGAAAATCCAATGGTGGGTTTTATTATTTGGCGAATTAATATTCAAAATACGATTCTCCCTCGTGTAAAGTAATTCCCTCCACCTCGTTGCGATAATCATTGAATTCATTTCGTTGTACATTGCCCTTTGGTTTGACCTCATTTTTACCTCACGTTTAGACTTCATTTACAGATTCTTGTGCTTCTTTTCCCAATGTTGAGCACTTGTTTTGAACACTCTCCATGGGTATCATCTGTCAACTTTACTACCGCCATTCTGTTCAGCATTCGTTATCTGTTGAGTCATCGTGATGTAATTTACTTTCTGCTGTTTTATTGCTCTGTTAATGGAGTCGGTTAGTTTTCCACTTTTAGTGAAAGAAATTACTTGAGAACGACGTATTTTCCAGCTGTAACTTGCCGTAGGTTGTGCTTTGATTTATTCATGTGAGTCTTGAGTTTGCTTGCTTTCTCTGCGTTTATTTATAAGTTGAGCATTTCGTCCGTAAGCATTGCTTACACGTTTCAGGACTGAGGATGCGTAGATTTACGTGAAATGTATTTCTTATGAAAACCATATGTGCTACCCTTTAAAGGACGGTAAAAACAACAATTAATTGCCAAATTATCATTTTTTGGCCATGACTTGCGAACCGCTAACGCTAGATGGCTAATCAAGGGCTCTAAAAATGCGGACTTTTCGCCTAGTTTATTTTAAAAGAAAAAACGGCTAAATTGCCACTTGAACGTTTTTCTCAGGCAGTGATTATATCATACAAAAATCCCCTAACAATCCCCAATTGCAACGTCACACCAAAAAAATTCAAATCCAGAAGTGACCGGACTTTTCAGAATCTAACCTAGGCAGGGCCGGCCCTAGCAGATGCGGGGCCCAATGCAAGACCTAAGCGCGGGGCCCCGCTCAGCAGTGATTTTATGACGTCATCATGTTCAGTTAACCGTGTTACGATCATGCTATAGCGCAGATATACAGTACACCACTAACACGAGAATTGAGCACGTTTGCTAACGTTCGAGAGGAAATTCGCTAGTTCTGACGAGAGCGTTCTTTGTTTACAATGAAATTTATATGGCGTTTCTACTGAATTCTTAAGCGGAAGGTCTGGCAAAAATTAATAATCTACCTAAACACCATGGCGCGGGGCCCCAGAGGCGCAGGGCCCAATGCACCTGCATCGGTTGCATCGGCATAAGGCCGGCCCTGAACCTAGGAGACTTTCTGCTTCTTGAGAGGAACAGCTCTCTAGCTGTATAGGTCGGCAAATTATGACTGGGAAAAATTCGGGCCACAAAAGTGGTTTTGCTGTCCTTAAAGGGTGCGACTTCATTGTCATTTTGGATACTAATTACTTGAAAATGGATGTGCACAAGCCTGAATTATCGCAGGTTTATGAAAGCAGAACCCAGTTGGCTGATTCCTCTAAAACTTGCAGTGCACGTACACCTAAGAGCTTTTACTTGTTGTCTTCGGCATAAGCTGAAGAATTAAAGTTTTTCTGATTTTTACATGTTTCCAAAGTTCTCTTCAAAAATGCAGATTTTCGCCGATCTTTTAAAGCATTTTTTTCAATTGACAAATGTACATGCATTTCTAAGTGGGCATCAGGTGAAGACACAGAATACAGTAGTTGAGAACGCACAGGTAAAAATTTTGTTTAACCTTATTTGAACGTTTCTTTTTAATGGCAACCACTTGCTGAAAAATCCAAATGTTTGAAAAATACACTTGCAATTTGATCAGCAGTGTAGAAAAATTAGTTTATAAATGGTGCAAACCTGAGAGTTGATAATTGCACTATTACTGTAATTGAAAGATAAGCTAATTCAGGTTGGAAGGTGTGTTGTGAAAAAAGACAATTGTGTCATGATGGCTTTCGAAAAAATGCCAAGCAACCTTTCAATGCAGGCAGTGTTTAGATCAATGATCTTCAACAGGGGTTCCGCGGAACGCTGGTGTTCCGCGGAACCCTGGTGTTCCGTTCCGAAAAACATGTAGTGGGGCTCCTCGTTTTATTTAGGGCAAACGATTTTTGCTTCAGTTTGTTGATGCGTTATTATGAATTTTTTAGATCACCGTGCCGCATTCAGACCCCAAGTAGGCCAGTTAATTATATTGGAGGTTGAGTGCAGTTAATAGACGCAAAAGAAATATTGATAGTTGTTGCGGCACTTGTCCATTGTTGTGCGATTAAGAAGAACATTATTGTTGCATCACAGTTATGCGATGTTGCCGATATACAGTTCACAGTAGAGCAGACTGAGTAGAGAGTAAACTACAGATTAGAGCTGCTGCTCAGACTTTGTGGGTACAAAGTAAAAATACTGTGAAACCCAACTTTTTACTATTTAGTCAAGCTAGATGAAGCAAAATAGCATATTTTCTTATGTGAAGTGAAATAATAACAACAGGGAAGGTGCGGACGGTAATGAGCAATATAGTTCAAATGTAAAAGAGGCACCTCCTCCGAAGCGGACCAAATGTACAGTAATTCAATTGCCAAAGTTAGAAAATGGGACGAGACATATTTTAAATACTTTTTGCCGGATGACCAAGTAATTCGTATTGTTTTAACTTTTGTCAATGGGGGTTCCATGACAAACGCGAACGTATTTCAGGGGTTCCACGATGAAAAAAAGGTTGAAGATCACTAGTTCAAACCCAAGGTTTAAGCGCATATCAGTATTTTTTTCAAATAAAGGAGTGCACGACAAAAATTGCCCATCTGAATCACTGCGTGCCTTTAAGCTGAAAAAAGATCATCATCTCTTGGGAGTGCGCTGAAACGCGTATGATATGGTGAAAACAAGCTTATGTGTGAAGCGTTTGATTCAAGTTTATGGAACCAGGTTTTTTAAAGATTTGCTCTGTTCACAAGTGAAGCTTGCCACATGGGCTAAACTCGTCGATTTAAGCAGTCATTGAAAAAATGTTAAATGTTACATGCACTAGCGTTACTTTGTTAGGGAGTCCACTCCATAACGGAAAATATAGGATCAAGGGCCAGCTTTGCAGGGGATCATTTCAACAAGAAAGGTTTGTCTTCTAATAGGTATAATCGTCTTTTACTTAACCTATGACACCGTATGGCATCGCAGCCTCACCTGCAAGCTGCTGCGATTGCTGCCTGATAGACACATGGTCCACATGATCATGGAGATGGTTGGCAATCGCAGCTTTACCCTTA
>JGI24021J15306_10011149_pt1 | contig 11179 bp, 9 predicted proteins | sample Ectturendosymbi1_FD_15306 | JGI IMG/M metagenome (IMG submission 15306)
GGGGGGGGGGGATTGCGCTTGTGCGGAGGGACTTGACATTATAAAATTAACCAAAACTCCACCTATTTATAGTGTCAATAAAAAGCTCCACGGTTTCTACAGGCTTCAGAGGAATCAGCCGACTGGGCTCTGCTTTCATCTTTTTGCGATGATTCAAATTTGCGCATATCTGTATTCAAGTAACTTCACTCCACAAGTGAAAGACGCAAAGAATAAATAAAAAAATTTTAATAGGAAATCGATTTCACGTAACACTACGCATTGCCAGTCCTATCATCTTATTCAAATAGAATCGTCTATTTGACTAAGATTTTTGATTAAGATTCTATTTGAATAAGATGATAGGACTGACGATGCGTAGTATTACGTGAAATCGATTTCCTATTAAAAATTTGTGATTGATTCCTTGCTTCTTTGACTTTTGGAGTGAAGTTACTTGAACTATTTATAATGTTTCACGTTTCCATTTGGGGGGCTTGGAGCTTTGTTTGGGGGCTAAGCCCACCAAAGCCCCCCGTGGCGACGGGACTGATCAGGGCTATGAAAAGCGCAAAGCTTCTAAGAAGAAAAAGCGCAAGGATCTGGCAGTGTTAGCTAAAATGCCGCGCCTGAATCGCTTTTTCTAGCAAAACTTTTAAGCAGCAACGTTAAAGCAGTGGTGTTAACCAAAGCACCTGAAAATTAAGTTGAAAATCAAGACATTAGCTCGGAAACAAGTTTCCACGCAGCCTGGCTGGCCATATTGACATGTTCGTTTTCCGGTGTTTTTGTTTGTAATCTCTGGTTTCTGCTTATTTTTCGGGTTAATGTTCTTTCTTGCCAAGTCACTCTCTAGTCTGTGAAATATTTTTTCTTAGTAACAATACACCCTAGTATTCATATCATAAATTCTCTTCTCGCAACTAAATGTATGTGAATTTGGGTAAGCACATTCTCGACTACCGGAAAAAACAAACGGGAACCTTGCTAATCAGCGAAAACGTAACTTTACAAACGATGACGTCATGAATTACATCATAGGGGCCCTCCAGTAAAAATTGCCCCGGGCCTCCCTACCCTTTAATCCAGCTCTGCATTCATGTCTGATTTTAACTTTATATATTGTCTCAGTTACACGTTGCTATGAAAAAGCAAAGCAACATAATAAATACCTTANCGAAAATGAACCGCTGATTTCTTGAAACCTACAAGNGTATGGATGGATCAGCAAATGATACTGCCGAAATAAATGCAACTTTGATTGGGAAACTATTCTTCAAAGAACAGCTTGATGTGCCCTGTCGACACTTATTAGAAAAAATGGTGTCGCATTCGGGCCAAGGTATTACGTCAACACAGGGGCATGTAGAGGTCTGGTTATGCTCTGGGCAAACATTTAATTCTATGCTCCCCTACCAAATTCTAGCATTGAGGAATGTGAGAAATACAGGAACAGAAAAACTACCTGTGCAGACCGTTGCCACGTGCAAAAAGGATTACGTCAAAAAACATCGCCTCAAGTGAGAAAAAAGGAAAAGAGCTGTGCGAGTCTCGTACGACGTTGCGCAACAAAAGCAGAGATTTTGAATGTTCTAAAACGTACATGCAAGCAGTGGCGTAGCTAGCTCAAAACTTTGGGGAAGGCCAAATCGTTTGACTTTAAGCGAACAACAGTATTTTTTTGGGATACCGCTTCTCAAAACACAAAATGACAAGATATGCTGAACATTGGGGGGGAATGGCCCCCTTGAAAAAATGTGTAATACGTTTCAGAGAGTTCACTTGCACCCTGTCCAAAAAAGAACACTTGTTTAAACGAATCATACTTGGCGCCGAAAGGCTTTTTAGCTCCAAAACATATTCCTTCTGATTAATTTAGTATATTAGTTTGATCTTTTTCACAACATACGAAAGCGAAGAATCTATCGCTAAATCGTCACACATGATACAGCTCTGTGACACAATTCGCATTGTGTAAAATGAATCCAAGCAGATAAGACACCATCGTAACATGAAGCGTTCGTTACTCATAAATCCAACTTTGAACAAGCAAGTTTAAGAGGTCTCGTTTTTTGTTCACTGTACTGTCTGCTTTGTTTTGATTATGGCGTATATAGTAAAATGATAATGAATTTATGAATGGCAAGAACAATGTACGAGTATATCATATTTTTGAACAATATATCGCTGCCATACTCGCACCCCTTTGCGAATCTTTCACTCCAACCAGTTAAAGAACCCAGCCGCTAGAGCAGGGGTTCTCATCCTGGGGTATATGTAACCCTAGGGGTACATTTGAGGTTAGTAATACAAGGGAAATGTATATTTGTATATTATTTATTTCCAAATATTGCAAAATATAAAAGTTATATTAAAAAGCCAGTGGATTTTTTTGCTTGGCTATTTTGTCATAAGAAATTGTAGGAGGGGTACATGCTCATCTGTCGAAATGCTGAAGGGGTGCATGGTCAGAGAAAGTTTGGGAACCCCTGCTCTCGAGAGAATCGAGAGATATTTTGAAGACTACAAGTCGCAGATTGATAATAGGGTAGTAGAAGCCTGAAAAAGGGGAAGAGGGATAGTGCGTAAGGATAACAATGGCAGGGCTTCCCTTTGAGGCTGCTTGACATACATTTCCATGCCCCATTACAGGAAAGTTTCCTTCAGTCAGATCCATGCAAGATGTGTTAATATCCTTACAATACAGAGAAACATCTAGCAGGGACATTTAGAAACTTCAGATATCCCTTACATCCAGTTACCGCATTTTAATAAAATCTAATTTTTATAAATTCACTCTTAAGATGCCCCCTGCTTGGCATACCCGGACCGTCGCTCCCTTTGTCCCCTCCACTCTGAACGCCTCTGCATCAATACGAAAATATTCTGAGCAGCGTCAGTAACTGTGAAATTTTCCGGTTTCACTCTTGAGAACAACAAAATCATCTCCGATCTGGAGTGCATCACGTCTTCGTTCATTTATCGCACCAAGTTGAATTCATCGGATGGCAACCAGTAAAGTCGGGGCTATACTGGGTCCAGCCTCCCGTTTTCTTCCAAAATTTTGACTGAAAATTGCTACGAGTCAAATGCACCTTTCTGTTTTTATTCAAGCTTTCGATCATGGACGGGTAGTTCCTTTTTCGTTCTTCACTACGAAAACTGCACCTAAGGCCGCAACATTTTTGCCAGTACAACTCCCATGTTAGCAACAGAAGTTCCAAACCAATGTCGTATGGAAAATGCACCGAAAGAAGGCAGAAGTGCATAGGAAATATCCTGAACTTATTGAAACAAACATCGTAAAAACAGACAATTAAATTTAAGTAAATTCGGACACTATGTATATTGTTTGGTTTCATCGATGTTGGTGATATTTGTAATGTTGTTTCCAATAGGGCTTTGAAAAATGCTAAGCATTTCTTTCTTCCCACATCGTATTATCTACAAAGAAGCGTTTGCTCTTAGTGTGCTGCAAGCGAACAAAGTGTCGACATGTGCAACGCAAAAATTGTCTTTACCTTCGCGGAGTCGGTTAACTACAGTTTAGAAAAATTTGCGAAAAACTAAAATGTACGTTTCCTTTTTCAAGGTTAGCAGCTATTTTTAGAAAATCACGTTATTGCTGGCTTGAAAATTTTGCGCTTAAGGCACTAGGAGCATTCTGAAAGTACTGAGCTTGTTAGTGTAAAGGTCCTGCTTGTAATTGCTCAAGTTTTTTCAGCATTCAGCAGGGCTTCGTGATGAAAACTTTCTTCACAGACCATAAAACATTTAGCACGTTCTGCATGCCTTCATGCTGAAACGTCACAATCAAGTAGCGCACGATCTGTGTAATATGGATTCGTGTCACATGACAGAGTGCCACTTTCATATCCGAAATTGGTGTTGTTGATTCTTTTTTGACGTGACAATAATAATAATCAGATTTGTGGTTTACAGATGATCCGTGTCTAATAGAGTTTTTTTGACGTAAAACGGAATGTCGCTTAAAATTCTCTGTCCTTGTTTCAACAGATATGCATATTCCATGCACATACTAACCCCAAACATCTTTATTCGTATTTCACCCACACCACTGATTTCGTAAATGCCTCGTTAATAGTTTGTCTTACTCGCCAAAATGTTCACGATATATACGTAGGCTTCTTGTTCAAGAAAGAGAAGTTGCAGTTGCTTTTCTTTCTTGAAATGGTGTTGCTCTGACGTTTCTGCTGAACTGCGTACGTTACTAAAAGATTTATATTTCATTCTATCGTTACTTGTTGGGTTACAGTTTGGTATTAATGTTGAGTGCTAAAAATAGTGGTTGACAAAACCTAGTTTCCTATTGTCAAATTGAAAATTATCAGGTACTTTATTGAACTTTTTCGCTCCTAGTCACAAACTTCTAACTCACATTTTCTCTTGGGTGGTTCGCAGGAAAACCATGTCTAGGAGGACTGCAAAATCTCGCAGTTTGCAACATTTGCTAGTTCTGTTGTAGTTCAACGCAAAAGACTAGTCTTGTAAAGTTATTGATGTGCTCATGGTAGATATCCTTTCCTTTGCTGTTCGTTGGTAAGAGTAAAATAGGTCTTATTTTATGCAAATGCAGTTGTTCAACAACTGAATAACTTTTGCTTTTATCAAAGCGCGCGTATAGCAACGAAAGTGAAGCCGTTGCTGTCATGAGAAAGTAATACTTCGTTTGTATCGATTTGAACGTGGAAACTTCTTCATTAGCCGGTCGATTACGCATGCGGTTATCAGACATCTATCTCTGTGGAACTCGAGCCTTGGGGAATTCACCGAGAAAATATCTCTGCAAACTTACGCACCCCTTATCCAAGCATGCTCCTTACGCCTCTACATGGGAAGCATTGGAAGGATAGAACATTGGTAGAGGAGTTACAAGATGTGGATTTACCGAAGACCGGGAGTAAGATTTTTGAGTGTCGAAGAGCTCTATAAAATGGCTCGATCGACCCAGAGAATGTACATTGAAACTGAAAAGTATTTTCGAAGCAGTGCGGAGAAGTGATCTGTGTTCAAAAGAAAAAAAACGTAAAGGCAATGAATTATCCGGTAAGTCATACTATGTGATAAGCTGAGTGAAAACAGATTTGAAAACTTTGTTTTCGCTTGTTTTTTCCTATTTCTGTGCCGTTTCAAGCGCCAGAAAGATGCGCGCACGCTTCGATTAAACAACGATCTCCGTTATTTTCAAATCGTGTTCAGTATGAATTAGCAACGAACTTTCATAGTTTTCAAGCTACATCATTTTCGGTTTTAAGTTTTATGATTTCAAACCTTCGTCTCTGAAAAAGTACGTAACGAAAGCTTTATATTTACTTAATACAAATATCTGTTCTGTTTCATTTTTTGTTTAAACATATATGCCATCGTGCCTTGTTATTACGTGTCTAAGCAAATGTTAGAGGTACCGCGCGTTTTTTTAAAGCTGTCCACGCCATTTGAAAGCATTCATTATTTCACACGGCAGATACAAAATTTGTTTTGCAGTTGATTTTATTGTCAGCACTTGCCATTTCGTATTTGGCTGGTCAAGGACAGATGCATGAACAACAAGCAAAGCTGTTTGATTTTGCAACAAAAAGTTTGGACAATCCATCCAAGAGGTAAACAAAAGTAGTAGAACAAGTAGAAAATAAATGAGACGGCTGTTTTATTTATGACAATAGAATCTGTCTTCGTTTTCCAACTAATGAAAACTCCACAAAAACATTTTTATCAACAAAATCTTCCAGACTACGTCAAGGAATTGAAACGTTGTTTAAAGTTTGCTTCATGAAGCAACTCTCAGGATTTGACAATTCAGAATTTCTGCTTTTATTATTTTTTCTCTGTTGAACTAATGCTCACTGAATCCGAGAATCAAAAATCATTTCCATGTGACGTAACTCCGAAATCGAAAATTGTTGAGACTTAGTAAGCGAGGATCCTAGTAACAAGAAGTTCTTATTACACTCACGAGTATGAGGAACATCGTAACAATTTTGACAGACGTTACCCAACAGCTTTGTGATAAGTATGTACTTCTGCATAAAAGTCAAATTTTTGTTAAAATTCCTCTGTATTCAAACAATTATTCTATTCTCAAAACCGCTTGTCTCACTTAGATATTTGTGGAACCATGGATGCAAGGTTATCCTCAGCAAAAAACGTGAAGACAGAGGTCCGTCTCGCTGGACGAAAGCAGTTTTCAAATGCAGAAACTTGGAAGACCAATTTATTCCGACGGTGCTATGCGATAAAAGCTGCGTTAATCCTCTGCGCAATTGCCGACGTCTGCGAACGTACAGGAACGAGCAAGTTCTCTATAAGTTTCCTCTGAAAAGCAGAAACAATGCTACCACCAGCGTTCAGATACCAGTTGCTTGTCAGTGTGTACTTCGACGGTCCCGGCGAACATGCTCAAACCGAAGACAGAGACATTGGTGAACATGAAAAACAATGGTTTAATGCATCTTTGTGCGTTTGGCATCCTTTCTCTTGCTAAAGGTTTTGAAAAATTATTCTATGATTTTATTACGTGGCTTGTTATTTGCTTCCATTAACACAATTTTATTTTTTCCTTGGATGTTGTTCTTGNTTCTTTCTTACCTTTAGTCATNATGCTATTTAAGAAACTAATTTTTGAAATCGGTGTCCGTATTGCTACAGATTTAGAAGGTCAGTGCCCCAAGTTTTNAACATTTGCGTCGGAAGGTGGNCAGGGGTCCAAGTCACCCNTAGATTTAGAAATTTTTATTAAATCTGTAGCAAAGAAGTTGTTCTGTTAGTTGCGAGTTTCGAAAAAATCAAAGTATATATATTTAGAAACAGGAAAGTTTTATTAATGTTTTTATACTACATGGATATTCATCGTTTTTGCATCATATTGCCGTTGGCTGTATTGATATTCGAATTCTCTCACAGTGCTTTAATGGCTACTGGAAAAACGTTTCAATCATTTTCAAGATGTTTAAATACTTATATAGNCAGTGCATAGTTATCTACAAGCGGCAATAGCAATCGCATAGAAGCTCTGAGGGAAGGNGTTAGGAAAATTTANTGGGTAGTTTCAACTCNTCTAATATCAACAGTTCCATCGCTCTGAGCAATGGTCTCTGATCAGAGGTTTAGCATCAGTTTGCTGTAGCAATTCCTGTTTCGGGAGAATCCCATAAGTCGGAGAACATTCATTTGATACTACAAGTACCTTTAGGTTTTTGTGCTTGAGGAGACGATAATGCGATATTCAATTCTTGCAAAAGATAAAAGTCAGAATTGCTTATCTAGATAAAAGTTTAAAATCAAATTATTTTTCTATTACTATAATTGAAGTAAAACATGGTTAAATATTCTGGGGAAATATCTGGAAAACAAATGTCAGGCTATTGCTTTAGAATCGAAATCTTAAAGATTTTCTCATGTTCAGTTTACGTGAAACAAAAACATCGATGGAGCGTTTCATAAACGTTTATGAGCGCCGGGCTTCAAGACTGTAACCTCAAGAAAAGACCTCTCAATTGTTTGTTGAATTCGGCCAATCACGTATCATTTCAATTTGCTTTAGAACATTAATTTAAATCCCTTTTGGCGCACAAGCGTTTTAAGCATCTTAACTAAGTCGTTTCGCAGTCAGCTTAACTTTGCAACCACTTTTATTTTGCCGTGAAGATTTTTTCTCAAAGTCAGTTGAGTTTCATTTGTCATGTACGTGAGTTTTCACCGAGGTGCAAGTATTTCGAGGCCGACTGATAATATCCAGACAGACACACGAAAGCTCATTTCCAAGTCATGTGCCACAATGTATTCAATTCCTTCTTACGCATTGAATGAAACGTGAAATTCCATATTTGAATTACTTCACGTGCGCTTAGTTTTACGTGATCTATCAGTCCCATTGGTGATATCCCACGCGTGGGCAGAACGGAATAATTACAAGGGGCGCAGACTCTGTTTGCACTGTACAATATACATCGTGTTTTTCGATTAAAAAGTAAGTTCACTGACTATTGCTTCTTATATTAGCCTACTGCAACCAGGCCCGTCGCCAGGATTTCGCAGAAGGGGGTCAAATACCTCAAGGGGCCACATTTTTAAAATACAATATTGGATTATTATGCAGCAATCGGGGGACCAAATACAAAATGGGGCACAGATTTTGAATGGGGCCCGGGCACCACTGCCCCTCCGCTGGTGACGGCCCTGACTGCAATGCGCCATTTCTAACGTTTATTTGTAAATTACCTTCTACCAAAAACAAATCGACGCAGCAGCAATTTCAAATTATTTCCATCTTATTGTGGTGTGCAAGATTTGCTTCACAGTCTTGAAATGAGCTGGGCTAGTACTAGACTCAGTCAAGAAGAAATGCTTGCTTTATGCATGAAGCCTACTGTGGTGAATGTATGATTACCTTGTCCTTGCCACGTAGTGGCGCCTGCAATTTTGCAATCCTTAATTGTGCCTCTGTGTTCGCCCCGCGGCTGTTGCGTTGTGCTTGCGGTCTCGGAATGCAATACTGCCAAATGTTCTTTTAGTGCAGTTTGCCCGCCCTGGGAAGCATTTGATCAGTTACGCTGTTGCGTTTGTTTCAGAGTTTCATTGCTCGCTTGTTCAGCTCCATGATTGAGCGGTGTCCTTAATGAATTAAAGCCTGGCTTTCTGCAGATAGTGTTTAGTAAAATTCGCAGGCGAGTGCACGACACCTACAGTGACACAGAGACTTACAGTTAAAGAGAGACAAAGGACTGAAAAAGAAGCGTTGAAATAATCGCCAATAATATTGACATTAAATCTTTCACACATCATTTTCCTTAACTCTGGACCGCAAAGCCTTGGATTTTGTGCAGTGATAGCTTGCCGACCGATAGAGCTAGAGAGCTGTTCAAACCCTTTTAAAAGAAGTAGAACGTCTCCTCTGTTCGATTCGGACACTTTGGGGTTTGAACAACGACTGGAGGTGGTTAAAGGATTTTTGGATGACGTAATGATGGCCCGAGACAAACGTTCATATGGCAAATTCATCGTTCTTTCTTTTAAAATAATAAACTAGGTGAAAAACTGCATATTCAGAGCCTTGATTGGACACGCAGCGTTAGTGGTTGGCAAGTTATGGCAAAACGATCGATATTAATTAATTAATTTGTTGTTTAAGGTCACCACTATTGACATGTTTCGTACAAATATGATAGTTACTGGGGGTTCGCCCTTTCTTGAACGCGGGCATTGTCAAAACTGGGGTTACTTTCCCCCGTAAGCAGAATTTACTCGGTTATGGCTAACGTTGCAGTAAGCCGTTCGTTTATAGCTTGGCTCAAAAGAGTGATCAATTGCATAACATGTTTAGCTTCACAGAAGCTGGCACTTCGGGGTCACGTAGAAGTTCTCACAGCTTCCAGCGATGAAAGAATCGGAAAGTTTTTGTCAATCATTAAGCTTATCGCGGAGTATGATACAATTCTACGAAATCACCTCGAGCCCACGCACAAAGTCATCACGGTACCGTGTCTTGTTTATCAGAATCCAAAAAGAATTTTTTGGAATTATCGCAGAAAATGCTAGAAGCGAGTTGTTACGGTCCAAGAAACAAGTACCACGACATCATGTTTGACACCACAGTCGTCGTGAGCAGATGTCTTAGATTATCCTGTATGTCCATAAATTGACTTTCTTGCCAAGGATGTGGAAGTTCGGAAATCTTTTCAGGATTCATACAAGTTAACTCCACAGACGCAAAATCTATTGCTGATTTGATTACTCATACGTTAGAACGCGACATGCTGCCGTTGGCAGATTGCCGATCCCTATGTTAAGACAATGCTGCTGTCAAGCCTGTCATGTTTGGTCGTGTAAGTGGTGTCCAAAAAATTATATGTGGAAATCCACGGGCCGTGTTTGTGAACTGTTATAAGCGTAGTTCAAAATCTGGTTGTTATGCAGTCTGCTTTGTAGGAGTGAGAAGCGATGATGTTTTTTCGTGCTGCATAAATCCTGTGTACTTTTTTTGCAAAATCAACCAACGTTGGAACAAAATGAAAGATATTTAAACTTTTACGTTTAAACAAGAATGTGATACTCGCATGAGTGCAAAATTTGACGCCGTAAAAACTGTTAATTTTGAGCTTGATGAAATAGTTGATCTGCTGGAAAACATGTCAGCTGATACTAATGAAACATTAGAAAATGCAGATGTTCCAAGTTTGCTGCACAACATTGTGAATATTCAACTTCCTTACGCATATTTTGCATTTTGGTACGATCTCGTAAACTAAAATTAACCGCGTGCAAAACAGATTGCAAGACCCCACTATGTACTTCCATGAAGCATCAAAGGATCTGGGAGCCCTTAAAGAAGTTTGAGCAAAATAGGGATAGTTTGTGCAAAAACGCTTTAGTCAGTGGCAAAAGAAAATGCAGGATGTGAGGTGCGCAAATCCAAGTTTTGAGTGTGAAGAAAAGAAGGTGGAACGTCTAGCTGCGAATTTGATAATTGGTTGACTTATTCAACGTTTATTTCTATTCATCGCAAATTTGAGCGTTGCGCTGTCACTTCGTGAAATTACTGCAGCTTCAACACCTAATTTGAATATCTCTTTGTCCAGAAAAATACTATAGTATTTTGTAGAAAGTATCTCACCGTCTTAATTCGTAACTGCCTGCTTCAGTCAAATTTCGCAGACAGGACGTATACCGCGAATACGAGCATTTGTTTATGCTGGCACGGTCCGCAGCCACACTCGATAAAACTTTGCAATAGCCGCGGAAGACATTTTGCACATAATATTCGGCCAGTTCACATGCGCTTTGAGGTAACGTTTGAACGATTATATCCAACAACATATGAATTCCTTTGACGCCGCAACGCTGCTGAGTACGGTTTCCTCTTCGCGACTGAACAACAAAAGCGGAACCGGGCAACAGTGGCCTAGCGCGGCTAAGTGCCTCCCGGAGTTCACATGAAAGTGCCGCACTTTCCCACCTCAAATTTGCGTTCAAGAATTTAAAATGAAAGAAAATCATGTTTCGTGCTTATTGAAGATATAAGGAATACTGAAGGATCTTGAACACCGCAATCAAACACTCAAACTGATATGGATCTTGATCTTCATTGACGATTACGAGTCTTGCTTTTTCTGCTTGTCGCCATCTTTCTCATCATTACTCTTCTTATTTTTTCTGCTTCTTTACATACGCATGTATGGACCCG
>JGI24021J15306_10011150_pt1 | contig 11179 bp, 9 predicted proteins | sample Ectturendosymbi1_FD_15306 | JGI IMG/M metagenome (IMG submission 15306)
CCAAGTTTCAACAACACAATAAATTAATCAGCTGAACATTCACACAAATTTAATGAGAAGGTTGTTGCTGTATTTTGTCCACAAGACTTTGTATTCTGGGTAGAAATTGAGTTTATGGTAGAAAAGCTCTGCGGCCCACTGAAAACAGCGTCATGGCCCACTACTGGGCCATGGCCCATAGGTTGAAAACCTCCGCCTTAGAATATTCATTCAAAATAGTTTCAGCGTTTCGAAGAAATATATTATTTTAAAATGAAGTCTGATTTGCCTGCCTTTAACGTGGTTCTAATTAGCATAGTTGTGTCAAATAATTTTATTTTTTTTAATTTTCTTCATCAAATTCCATTCCAATTTATGACGGTAACACTTCTGCTTCGTTTGGTGTGGCCGCTATTTTCAATTTTGCGTTGAAGGTCCTAGATTTAGACTCAACACAGTTTTAAGCTGCTGGCCATTTTCATCCTATGCTTGAGGTAAACTACGGTTATAATTTCTAAAAAACTTATTTTCTCACGCAGAGTTCTTGGAAAACTGTCCCTGGACGTGATTTGTTCCGCAGCTTTCGGTGTCAACGTTCATAGTCAGGTAAGTGTGCTGCACTCTCACTAACCTTTCTTGTTGGTCTTTTCTATGATAGCAATAGCGCTTGCACCACAAAGTTCATGAATTACAGTAGTTTTGCAAAAGCATAAGTGATTTACTGGTGTCTGAATATTCAATAATTAACATTTGTTAATTAGTTCTAATTAACATTTGTAATTAGTTCTTTATTTGTATTTAAAAGGAAGAAGGAAAGGAACAGAAAGTCGTGGAAATGGCGAAGAAGCTTTTCAACGTGTCGCTGCTATCAAGTCCTTTCACTTTGCTGTTTCGTAAGCATGCGATTAAGTGTTTCTGATCAAAGCAGATGAAATAGCAACGGTGTAAATAAGATGTAGGGAATAGGTATCGAAGAAAGCATCAAATAGTTTTACAAAAACAACAAAAAATATTTTAGACTCGTGAAATTAGAGTGCTGTATATTATTACGTGCAACTACTCTTCTGCCCTCCATGAATGTCGTGTTCAGCTTCAGACACAGACGAAAAATGCGCCACGAAAGGATGCATTCTGCTCCTGTTGGTTAGTGGCGTCCTGTTGTGGCTTTACTGCAAGAAAAACAAACACTTATGGCACAGGTCTGATGACTTGACAGAGCTGCGTAACTTCAGCGAACGAACTTGTGAGCAACAGGCAAACTTTTGCAATTATGAAGGAGTTGCTGACTGGGTTGTTTGAAAATCCGCACTTCGCACACTGGTCTACCAGTGTGGATCTTGTCAATTTGAAACCCGATACACTCTGCTTGGCCAACATTGGATGATATCTGCTTAAAAATTTAGTTGTAAACATTGGCCTCGTGCTAAGAAAAGTATTTGGGAGACTTGCTATTGCAATTTTTTATACAAAGAAAGTGAAGACAAAAAGGTCGTTGACGTTTGAGTGCATCGCATTTACCTAAAAAAGACCCGCCTCACCGACCCACTTCTCCAAATTCTATGGCAGTCTTCGATTTGGGGCAATCGGCCCCTATCGCCACAACCCCCATTGGTTGTATTATACGTAGAAAAAATGCAGAGATTCTAAAATTTTTTCATAAATCTGTTTTCGACTGCCACTGCAAAGCGTTTGCAAACACAAATATGGCATGTTATTTCGACTGGTGTGCCCAGCAACTTAGTTTGTAACTCAGGTCCAGCAAATAATGTTCTTTATGGGTAAGAAGAACTAAGCAATGACTGCGGTAAGATGTTATTTAAAAATGTCAAAAGAGTTTCCCTTAAGTTTAACAAATGTCCAACGCAGCTATTTCGTGCTCGTGATTACCTGGACTATTGTTAGCGTTTTTGCTTCAGCAAAACATTGCATGTGAAAGTGAAATTTAAAATGCAGCATTCTCGGAACTTAAAACGTTTCCTTTCATCTTTCGTTTCAATATAATTCTTACTAGTTACGTGAGTTTTTTGAAAAGTCGAGTTTTGATCAGTGGGTGCATGGTCTTAGTGCAAAAATCTTTGTGTCATTTTCAGTTAAGCGACCGTATCACTGACTCACGCATTTTCAAAAATCAGTCCACCTTTATTTGACCCTTGACCTCGAAGATCTGGCACTCCCACTCCACCACGCAATGTAGCCCACAAATGTTCATTGTTTTCAAGGTTCATTGTTCAAGATTGATTATTGCAATAAAACTATTGCTGGCGCTGCACGATGTGACCGAATGATGGAAATTGTTTCAAACGATCGTTGTGGCCGTAGCCATGTGAAACAAAATTATGTACCACCCTTTACGCAAAAAATGTCAGCACCACAAACTTAGCATTAGTTTAGAATTTCAATTTTGTTAGCTACTTAAGTTGTTCGTTGACCATTCGTTAGCAATTCAATTGCTGGTTGGATAATTTCCATGGAAGAACCTTTTCCGAAAGTGTTTTTGCGTAAATACTTTTGTGGATTAAAACAAATGTGCTCAAACTGTGGCACGCGAACACTTTTCACTTTTCACGTGACGAATGAAGTTTAGCGTCAGATAAATTTATGAAATCTGTTATTATAAGAGCGGCGAAAAACTATCGGTCTATTTGCAAAGTTTATTCACCTTATATATCAATTTTACTTTCGGTTGCTGAAGTTGAACCACTGTAGCTTTGAACCAGGGACGCAACGAGCTGATATTTTCGTGCGTGGGAAATGATTGTGATTTGATGTTGTGTTTAAAAACTAAAAATGTTTTTAAAATATCGGGAGGAGCAAATTGCCCCGTTTCCCCACCGGTTGCGGGTCTGCTTTGAACTAAGTTACTAAAAGGAACCGCCATTATTGCCTATGTGTTTGTGACGTAACTATTGGCGCAAGGAAGAGAATAGCGAGGGCAAATTGTGCAACTTTCTCAACAAAAAGTAGGTCACGTGTTTTTGTTATCTTCGCCACACAGCTGGACAGATTTTCATCCAAATGCTATCTAGTTTAGCAGGTTAAGTAACTAGTTAGGCTGCTGGTGTGGCTGTCAGATATTTTTATTAAGAATCTTTAAGTATGATTGTTTTTTCGATCTCGATCTGACTGTTTACTAATTGAACAAATTTGAAAATTTTTTTGGCCAGATTGTGAAGAATAAGCAGATGCATCCCTCGCACTACTGCTGTGTGTTTTTGTGTTTTAGTGATTGCAAGCAGCAGTGTATTGTTAAAAAACAGAAGTGTGGCAACGCACTTGAAAAGCTAGTCGTTTTCAATAGAACTTCAAACTTTTTAAAAAATTAGTATTTAATGCAGTATTCATTTTTATTACACCACAAACGAAAACATGAAAAAAAAAGTGTCTTTTCCGCACGTTGTAGCCTCACTACACCGCTGATTAAATAGGAACATTTCAGCAAATCAAGCTTTTCTAGAGCAGGTCATACGAAGTAACGGTAAAAATACCAGGTGGTGCGTCATCAGAAAAATGTAGAGAAACACTGGACCAGAAGAAGTAATAGTAAAATCTTTTTGCAGTTCTATTTCCATCGACCGAAAATATCGCGAATTTTTTCAACTACTCCCTATTCCCAAGATCTATCACAAAATACTTCTGCTCTCTAATCGATCTCATGATCAAGAAAAAACGAAGTCTGGGAGAAAAAGCGGTGAGCTTGAAGTGCTGTTGCAGTTAATTCATGCGTTATCATCTGAGGAATAATCTAGTGAGTTGAAAATACGATGTTAAACAATCACATACAAAGTCAGTTGGGTCTTGTTAATGGCATGATGTTGGAAAGCTTGTTTCTGATTTGCCCTAGGAGTTAGACTGGTTGACGTTTAATGCTGTCACTCAACAAACTCTTCCGTGAGACAAGAGTTTGTCAGGGGTGATTGGCTGTTCTTCTGTCAGTAAGACTGAGAAGCGGAAACGGAACCAGGGTTGTTGGGAACTTGGTCTTTTTGCGGCCAAATTGAGAAAATTTGGCCATTTACAGAGGTGGTTGGCCGCAAATATTTTGTTTGGCCTTTCTTGTGCATTTTTGAAAATTTGGCCGAATTTTTAAGTTGCATGTTGTGCAAATTCCGGAATTGAAACATTTACAATATCTCCATGTTCGCTCTTGCAAGCATGCTTCTCTTCCTGACAACTGAAATTACCTGGTTTAACATTCCAAACTATGGTTAGTTCAGATATCAATACTGTTTGCTATCTGGATAACAGATATACCCATATAGTGGTATTTTAGCTGACCGGTTAACTGGATAATAACCGCTACTTGTTAGACAATTGATTTAACGAAATTAGCGTGATGAATTTATTGTAAAGTCATGATAAATTTTTTTTGTAAATATGCACACATGCACTGTACTGTACGAGGATATATATAAAGACAATCAAACATTTTTAACATTTACTGCTTCTGCAACGCATTTCTGATGAAGCACAACGCATCGATTGCGTAGTCTTGTAAACGAGACCATAATTATTGCAATATTGTTTTAATAATAATTACGGGGTGTTTGTAGAACTTAAGTCGCGCGTATTCGGAAGCAAAGAATATCCAAACTTACCAAGAAAGCTTAAAACGCATTAGTAACGTTACTTTTTTATCAGGTTAACCGACAGATTATACCCACTATGCGGATAATCCAACTCTGTTCCAAACCCAGAGTATCGAAATCGTTAACGACGCATAATGATCATTGTTATGTAATCAATCGACCAAACTTCTAATCTGCAGCGCGCTGGTTCGCCGAGCATCACAGTAAGTTGATGGGTTGTTGGACATGGTGAGATCAATCATCTAGTTGGTCTCTTGTATATTTTGATCAGGTATTTGCGGTGGCTTCGTGGAATGTCGCCGATGATTAAACCGCATTTGGCTTTAAGCACGAAGCTCTAGCCGTTTACACGAGTTCGCCTGGTCATTGCACTGATGAAGCATCTACCAATCCTGAACAGAATCTTTGACTCAATCTCAAACGCAATTTAAAAATTTCATGAGCGAAATGGTACAAATTTCTTGATAAAGTAGTGAACAGCTTAGATTTTGAATAACAAAATGTTGAATTCATCCACCAATGAAATATTAAGTTTCGCGTTTATTTCCTACAACATTCTTGCTTCATTTATATTTGAGCACAGAGGATGATCGGAAGACAGTTGCGTAAACCGCGGCGAAACACTTTCGCTTTTCTCCGTGGTTGGCGATTTCATTTAGGTAACTTGAATTGCGTCTTTGCGCAATCTCAAAATGTTAAAACATTTATCCGTACAAGATTGTGGCTGTTTTTATGTCTTAAACTACAAAAAGAAACTCGTCTACAACCCGTGGTTAGATTTACTCCGTTTCAGTATGCCAAATTGCAATGACGTACGTGATACACCAACCGAGAATTGCTTAGAGATGGTTGAGAGAACTGAGAAAATTTCCCGTCGGATATGCAATTATCACAGTTGATTTGTACCGCAAAATCTCTGGTAAAGTTCGAGGTCAATCTCAGGCCCGTAGCCACGTTTTAGGGTTTGGGGGGCAAAATACATTTTAGAAGGCGGAATTTTTCTAGGAACAACAAAATTTGGGGGGCATTGCCCCGAATATCCTCCATGGCTACGGGCCTGGCCAACTTTGTGGGCAAACGTTTCTACGATAAAAAGTGCAAATACGCTGAAGGCGGATATCGATTTTAAATGTACTTGGGGGAAAATTCATTATGGTATTTGCCCTGACTGCAAATACGGATTCCTCATTTGTAAAAGTGACCTTCCTACTGCTGTAACTGCTTGATTGTATCTAACCTTTCGAAACATTTGTGCAGTCAGTGCCGTACAGAAGTCTGGTGATGCCCGGGCCAACTGCGTGATCGTATTCCCCCCTACCAAATTCTAGTATTGAGCAGTATGGTGGTCATTGTTACTGGATATACGCTATTTGTGGCGCCACAATATGACGTCATATTCACGTTTGCAAACCAACGTTTTGGCGAAGTTTGTTGACACAATATGCATATTATTCTACACACACTCTCCTTACTCGTTACAATGTATCATTGTAATGAACATAAATTAAAAAGCACTCCAAGGTAGGAGACCGCAGCAAAACACAGCATTCAACTCTGAGACAGAGCAGTTCATAACTGGAAAAATATCCGGCAACGCGTTAAAATGGGGGAGTAGAACACACTCAGTGCTACATCAACGCAGTTCGCAACTGCAAAATTATAAGGCTGCGCATTAAAACACTGGAGTAAAACACACACAACGCTACGACGGGGCAGTTCATAACTGCCAAAAAAATTGGGCTGCGCGAATGTCTCGTCAAACAGCATTCGAGCAGAGAAGGTATGCAGCTGGGATGTCGGACACCCGGGGTTGACAGTTTGAAACTTGCTACTGCACAAGAATTTTACGCAAGAAACTACAGAAGAATTGAGAATGCGCATAAAGTACGCAAGAAAAGTTTCGTTTTTCATTATGTGGCTGTTATATGTACAACTAATGGGGAGAAAGAACAGATACGGGCTTGTGTGAGCCGTTATGATCAATCCGCCTGAACTACCAATTGATGACGAAGCTCGAAATGATGCACATTTTGCAAGCTCAGGTGTGCGGTTGTATCAGCGCACACCCAGAGTTGCCACATCAAAAAACGAAACGGAGAGCTAGTGATGCATCAACAAGTCAGCTAAATCAAGCAAGTTGGAATAGGACAATCTTGAAATTTGGCTCAGAAAATCAATTAAACGTATATAATTAATTTAAGCCTTTTTTGTGATTTCCCCTGATAGCACCATTTGGAAAAAGTCATGTCACTATCAGTTTAATTGGGTGTGCGCCGCACAACTTGAGTATAGGAGGTCCTTGGTATTGAAGAATGTGATAATTACTGGCATTTGGACACGTAACAACTGACGTTGACGAAGAACCAAGTTTCGAAAAATTAAATCTATTCAGCACGTGTTGGTAGCCTTACAATAGGAAAAATCATTTAGTTACAACATTTTAATTTTTGTACTTTCACTGTTTTGATGCCCCCTGCCTTGGACGCCCAGGGTCGTCGGCCCGTTCGCCCCCCCCTTGTAAGCTACTGTGTGCAGTCAATACGTTTGGTTTAAGTTGAACCTATCTGAGCATGTTTCATGCTGGCCAGGAATGATGGTTTACTCCATGCACATGCAAATAGGCAGTTTCTGTTCACAGCAGTAGACGGTGTTTTTTTGAGGTGTTTTGATGGATCGAAGCGGTCTCTCAAAATACAATAGGAGTTCGCTTTACTGCCACCATCAAACTGCATTAAAGTCCTGCTTTATGACCATCTCGGTATTCAAATAAAATAGTTGCGGTCTCTCAAAATTACTTTGCGATCAACAAAGTCAAATCTTGAAAAAAAACTGGCACTAGATATGTTCATCCAGTCAAAAACAGCTTTGATGTTGATGATACTTGAACAATTTTATTTTTTTCAGAGGGTCGACATACTTAAATGCATGCTGGACGTAGAAGTGGACAAAAAAGATCTCAAACCGGACACGAAAGGTGAGGTCGCTTTGGACAGAAATAAAATAATATACTTTTTAGCTGTTGATTTTTCTTCAGCTAAAATATTTTCTGCGGATAGGGGATACGCAACATGTGAGAGTTTAACCAAAATTTTTTCGATTTTTTGTTGGCGTTTTGTGTGCCACTGATTCCGGCTTGAAACCACAGTGAAATGCGTATGTTGTCTGACGAAATCTCAGAGGTTTTACTTGTTTAGAAATTAACGTCTTTTTGTGTGCACCAAACTAGGGTTGCCAGATGCGTTTTGTAACAATACCGGCCATTTTGATATGTCAACAGTGCTAGATCTAAGCTGTGCCGTATATCGCAAGCGGCGCAGGGAAAACAGAGAGACAATCAGTATTGTTAAGTCACAATTAATAATTTACCCGTATTTTGGCTGGCTCGTCACATTTCGGTGTGTGTGTGACGTGATAATCGCACCAAGGTATGCATCAACAGCAGCAAATAAACTTTGCGGAAAGAACTGTCCTGACAAGATTCACTACTAGAGTCAATATAATTTGAGAAATTGTGCGTTAGTTCTGGTTCTGTTTGAAGTTACGGCAAAATATTTATTTTCAGAATACCGGCTTCAGGCACTGATTTTCAAAATACAGGCTATTCACCGGCCTCTGCTAAATTAGCAATATAATACCGGCCAGGCCCGTGAAACACCGGCCATCCGGCAACCCTACACCAAACATAGTAATGTTTTTAAATAATGCTTTCAAGGTAATAGTAACTTCGATGACCCTGTAGCTGAGACATTCGAAGTAAACATTTCTCCAACACTGATGATCTTTTGTATTGTTATCCAAAGTTAATTGGCCTTTAAACATGCATAGAGTCAAGTCTTATTTATGAAAAGAAATACAGTTGAAAAAACTGCACAAGCAAAAAATTAGAACAAACAGTTTTCACAGATGTATTTTGATTCAAGCAATAAACTTAATGCTCATTCAAGTTGGCCACCTAGAAGTGTGTTTGCAAAAATTACGTCATTTGGCGAGCACGCTACAAAAACCTACATTATTTCTTTTTTTCGCAGTTAGTGATGACGTCACGATACAGAAAGTTTTCGAGAGAGTTAAAGAGTATGCTCAACTTTCTAAAAACGTTACGCAGCGAATGCATCCCTGAATCTTTTCAATAGTCCTGACAACCGAAATTTGTGTAGTCTCCTTGCATAAATGGGCATCCCTGGTAGTGCACTGCCTTATAATTTTTGCACAGATAAAAGCATTTTGTCTTGTGCATTTTTCTCGATGCTATTTCTACAGCAACCTTTCATCAACCGTTAAAGAGTGAACGATGAAGTAGAAGTATGATTTTAGTGTCAACATTGAATTGATGGAAAATGCATCTTAAACTATCATTTTGTAGAAAAATTACTCGATTGTGTGAAATGAAGTTCGTCAGTAAAACCAAACGGTACGTATTTCAGTTCATGTGACACAAGAAACCTGCCCGGCGATCCTAGTACGCTAGGCTTTAACCAACATAAAACTGCAGTTACCATCTGCAGAAACAAAGAGCAGCATCAAGTACGCGTAATAGCAGGCAACAACATGGCGGTCCGTTCAACACTTGCGCAAAATACAAACGCCAGTTGCCCCGAGCGGTCGTGGAAGCAATCAACGTTATGCGATAAGACATGAAGACGGCGAGGCAGCAACAAACGAATCTCCACAATCTCCCCCGTTCAAATTGACGCGACATTGAAACCACACCAATCAGGAGGTTTGCGTCTACGGGTAGACCGGTGCGGCAAAGCGGGTTCACTGTCACTGGCAATGTCCTCTGGAACAGAGCTCTCGTCATTTCCTTTTCACATCGTACGCCGTCAGTTTCGTCCGCTGCTACATCCTCAACGTCGTTGCTGCACACACCGTCAGATTCCGGCAAGGAGTCAGAGTTCGCTGGGTCAGCGTTGCCGCAGTGAGCGGGAGGGTACAGAGCTAAATCGGAAGTAGAGACTGTGCTTTCTCTACCATCCCGTAAGCTCACAACAGAATAAGTGGGATTCCCCTCCACAAGTTCCACGGGATCGCAAAAAGGGTCGCCCTTATTTCGCACGTTTCGACGCAGCAACACAGTCCCGGGCGTCAACAGCCATGAAGGTAGTGCCATACCATTCATGGATCTCCGAGGAAAACGAAACAGTCTTTCGTGGGGCGTTTCATTAGTAAAAAGGCAGACGAGCGATCGGATGGCGTGAAGAGCTTCGGCCAGCACCTCCTCCCACCTATCCTCGGGAAGACCACGGCCGTGCAACAACAACCGAATAGTGCGCCAAATGGTTTGGTTGAACCGTTCGCACTGGCTGTTCCCAGTGGGGTGGTAGGCGGTGGAAGTGCTAAAAGAAATGCCGCGATCGGAAAGGTAAGTCCGCGTCTCCTGACTAACAAAAGGTGAGCCGCGATCGCTGTGGACGCAGCTGGGGAAACCAAAAACGCAAAATAGAGATGACAGACAAGCAATTACAGTACTCGACTTCATATTTTTGCAAGGAAAGACAAAAGGAAAACGCGAGTATTCATCTACAGCAACCAGATTATAGGAGCACGCTCCTCTCACCGGACCTTTAAAATCGAGACTTAGACGGTCCCACGGTCGTAACGCTTTTATCAGAGTCTGAACAGGCGGCTTAAAGAAACGAGGCTTAATTTCAGCGCAAGTTCGGCACGATCGACAGACAGTTTTCGCCTCCTCGCTGGAGTAAGGCAAATTATGCTGGCATACAGAGTGGTAAAGTCGAGCGAAACCAGGGTCGCCGAGTGATACGTGCAATTGGCGAAGAGGCATACACGGTGCAAGGGCACACGAACGAGATAATGCATCTGGCACAACGTTATAGACACCGGGTTTATGGCGGATGTCATAATGCAGTTGACTCAGCTCGAAACGCCACGAAAGAATTTTAGCATTTTTAATTTTACCACGGTTCGTTTGCGAGAACATGAACGAGACAGCTTCCTGATCAGTAACAATTGTGAAATAGCGTCCTTTAAGAAAATGCAACCATTTACGCGCTGCCTCAATTATAGCAGTTGCTTCCTTCTCGATAGCAGAATACCGCTTTTCACAAGCAGAGAGAGTTCGCGACATAAATGCAACAGGACGGCTATCTTGCGACAACACAGCAGCCAACGCAAAGTCACACGCATCCGTCTCGACTTCGAAGGGTACGCCGTCCTGAATGGAGCCTAGGCTAGCGTTACATAGATCGTTTTTCAACGTTTCAAATGCAACCGCAGCTTCGTTGCTAAGCGGAAAGGTACTGCAGTGCAAGAGGGGACCAGTAGCGGACACAGGCTGATTTGGTGGGAAGGGGATGCGATGTCGATTTGCAATGAACCCAATGCAGTGGTGAACGTAGAATAATTTTCTTACCGGAACGATCTAGTATTTGTCAATACCCTCCCAAAATTTCAGCCATGAATATAAAAAAGCAATCAAGAGCACGTCTACTTTTGGCCTACCCTGTATTGTACATATTAAAAATACAAAAAACGTACGGTACATTCTGAAAACCACCGTTTCAAAACCAAAAAGCGTTAGGCTATAGGCTACGTACGGCAACTTGCACTATCTCCGAAAGTGGTTCAGGCAATGCAACTTGAGTAACTTGAGT
>JGI24021J15306_10011152_pt1 | contig 11176 bp, 11 predicted proteins | sample Ectturendosymbi1_FD_15306 | JGI IMG/M metagenome (IMG submission 15306)
ACCAAGTGCGTGCGGTCGAGAAAAGGGCGATGTCTTCAACACCCTAAACAAATCTCTGCCCGGGCGATCGTCGAAGACACTCGAAGGACAATTGTTGTATCGTTACTGTGTGTGCAGTGCTCGAAATTGCGTTGTGTAAGAACTTCCCGCAAATGTTCTCGTGTCTTCGCCGTTCTGATCGTCGCGTTCGCGACGGCATGGGCCATGCATGTATGTACATCGGCGTGACATAAGCTGTCTGAACTCCCCAAGAACGTATTTTTAAACAAAATGGTGAGATCAGTTGCATTATTGGTGCGTGGTCATGTTTTCACTAGCGCAGTTCGTCACGAAGATACAAGTAGCGTTACAGTCATTTTTAACTAGTAGCGTTACAGTCACTTTTAACTCGGGAAGAAACAGCTTGATATCACATGTGTAGCCAAGGGGAGGTCCAAAGGGGCCATTTCCCCCAAATTTTTAGCATATCTTGTCATTTTGTGCTTTCAGAAACGGTGTCCCAAAGAGAGTACTGTTGCTTTTGATTTCTTGCTGTTCATATCGCTTAAATTTGTATTATGTTATGTTCCGAACTTACTACAACCTGCTCTTTCATTTGTAACTTGTGCAACTATTCCAAAAATGAATTGTAGTGTCTGCAACTGTGGTTTGTGAGATGCAAAAATATCGATATCGGCATCGATTATCGTCAATGAAAAATGAAAAGAATGAATATCGGCCCAAAATTTTATTATTGCCCCTAAAGTTGTACAAGTAAAAGACATCCTTGCCTCAATTTTTAAAACGGATTACGAGGCATTTTTCCCAGCAAGGCTGACCCAATTCGTGACAAACTAATTTCACCCGTTCGAAACAATAAGCGAAGTAGATCAGTTTCGACGAAAAAAGAAAACATGGCATTGCAATAGTTAAAGAAATATACAAGTATAATAATCACCAAGGCTAACAAAGGTCACAGTCTTAGAAAAAGAGTGGTATGACCAGAAGATAAACAAAATTCTTGATTATAAAGAAACTTACAAACATAAAACCAACACAACCGCATCTACACCCTAAGATGTCAATAAATTTATTAACAACTTGCTCGAAAGCAAAAAGATCGCAAAAGAAGCAAGCTTTAGACTGAAATACTCAGGTGCCACAACTCCCCGGCTGTACGGACTACCGAAATTACACAAAGAAAACAACATTCCTCTACGACCGATAGTTTTTTCACAGACTCACCTACCTTCGGGTTAGCCAAAGAATTATCCTCACTACCGAAGCCACTTATTGGAAAATCAAAACATCACGTAAGAAACTTTTCAGACCTCGCATCACTTATTGTTATTGGTATATCGTAAGCCGACCCATTGACTATACTGTAGATAGATACATCAACTTTGGATCAGATCATCCTGTACAACGTAAACAACCAGTGGTTAACATTCTTTTCGAACGGGCTAAAAAATTTTTCTCCACAGCCCAGGACCTGAAGAGCGAAATGAAGTATGTGAGACAGACTCATGTTGAATTGTTACCCCAAATGGATGCTTCAAAACAAAAAGAAACGCAAAACGGATTTTCTGAGCTAATATCTGAAGGTATTTACCGTGCACAACTGACTTGGGCGAGTCTTTGAAACGAATTCTGGAGAAACATCATAACATAAACGAACTATCATCAAAACTACAATTAAAGCAAGCACAGTCCTATATTCAGGGAAAGATATCATACCTGCCAGTAAATGTCGATGTGTACGAAATTCCATTCGGGGAATGTGAACACAAATATATTGGTCAAATGAAGCCTGAGCACTCGATTGTAAAAATGCCACAGAGACACTTTGCCTAAAAATATTCTTAAAAATCCAGAAAAAGCAGCTTTAACATGCAGCCCAAAGTGGCCATGTTTTCGACTGGTACTGTGCCCATGTTTGACATCACGTAAATAGCTGCCATAAACGTATTTCTTTAGACTCCTTTTATATCAATTTAAAAAGTGACACTACGAATGATAAGAGCGCAAACTTTTCAGCTATTTATCATAAAATCTTAAAACATGAGTAAAATTTATCCTTCAGTGGACTTCCTTGAGTTTGTCATCTTGTTACCCGTTTTAGTGCTTGTTGATTTGCTAGCTCACCACTCAGTTTATCCCATTATTAATCGCTAATTACCTCATACATTGACACTATTTACTGCTTTACTTCACATAGTAACATTTTCTGCATTTTCTGCGCAGGTTCTACGCTGTTTTATTGCGTTGTTATACATTGTCAACTCCCAACGTTTTCAGTTTACACTTCTTATCTTCCACGTTTACTGCCGCATACTGTCACTCATTTCCTAAGTAGCGTGCTGGTCGCTTGGTTGGTTTAGCGGTTTTTGTCTTTGCACGTCACACTGCTCATTGTTTCTTGTAATGGTAAATTGCATGTTATGTGGTTAACAACCCACAGGAAAAGAGGAGGGTGCTTGATTAAACTTTACACCATGAACCACCCTGCCATAAGTGACAATCTGCCTCTCTCATTGCTATGAGGTGACATTCGTGGAACAACCCCGTGCGAAAACCTTGACTGGTGTGAAGATAAAAGGATGCATCGGATAAAAGCTTCAATCAACTTGGACAGAATGATCCTACCGGACATCAGGTGATTTCGAGTTTTTTCTAATCTAGTTTTGCCTTCATACTCTCGACTATTTTTGCCTGACTGATTCTCGGCGTATTCACCTAGCTTGGTTTTGAGGTTTGTTTACCGCTTTCTTTGGACCCATTCTACTTGGTAGCGTTGTTTCATTCCCCAAGCATTTCTTCTGTTTTGTTTTATTTTCATATTCATAATTTTTAATTTGTCCTGATCGTTGTTTGATTACGGAGATTTTGGCTTAATGTTAATTTTCTTTTTTCTTTTTAGTTCATTTCTATTTGTCTTCGTTTTAAGTGTTTTTTGATTTTGTTTTGCCATTTTGTGCTGGTATGATTATCTGTTTCTTTATTGTTTTCGGGTGTTCCTTTTACTTAATCTTTTTCCTTTCTTGGATTCTTAGTTGACTGCTGTGCAGCATTACTAATGCTCATATTTTTTTACATAAATACTGCCAGTTCTCCTGTGTTTAAGGTTGGGTACACAACAAACGACTGGTAAGCTCGTGCTACATATGGCTACGACACAGCGACACGCTCCGAGGACTGTTTAACCGCAATATCGTTGTCAAGACTCTTCGCAGAACGTCAGTGTTGAGCTCTGACAGACGGGACTTCATGGTTTCCACCTGCGTTGAGATCTCCTGAACGTGCCTTGGCGGCTGGAAGGACGTGCTATTTGTTGCTTCGCTTACTTCTTGTTGTCGTGGTTGCTCATTGATTTGGATTTTGTTGTTGAAATTTGTATGGGTTTAACGCAGTCTTGCTATGTAACGGAAGGTTTTGCGATGGTTTTACTTCCGCTTCGTTATGGCCCGTGACCAGTCGCGACCATCCGTAGACCCACCGCGTGGCTGTGTCAATGAATTCTTGCAAGCACGTTAGCCTACACCACTTACGCATCCTGTGTAACCTACTGGACTGTTGTTTTGTTTGTAACGTCATTGTACACTTGGTAGTTTGTTTTACTTGGTTGTTCCTACTGTGACCTTTTCCTTTCCAGTGTAAAGTGGGCAGCTGCGGTAGCAAATTTTAATTAGATTTTCTTAATTGGTGACTTTACTGTTTGTGCATTTTATTTTATTTTATTTATACTTCCTGCACTTCGCAGAACTGATGATGCCTACATCGTAGGCGAAATATATACTCTGTAAGATTTTAAAGTGTGTAATTCTTTGCTAAGAAAGGATCTCTTTCCATAGACAGTGTGGTTAAAAACAATGCCGTCAAGAAGCCTATTTGATTAGGTAGGCGAAACATCGTCAAAATAATACAAATAATCGCCAGTGAAGAAAGAACTTACTGCTTGCAAAATACTGTTGCTCGCTTAAAGTCAAAAGACTTGCCCCACGAAAATTTTGGGCTGGCTACGCCGCTGCTTGACACGATAAAAGGTGATTTTTCGAGAAACATCGATTCATTTCCCAGTGTTTTTTGCTTGTTTGTTTTTTTTTACTAAGCACACACACCGGAATGTTCAAATCATTGTTTACTGTGAGAGTGAACNTGAACTATAGAGGAGGTGGGTCTCACAAAATTTCCTTTTTTCTGGCCGCCTGATATTGGCNGTTAATTACTGTAATTGTATTTCTGTTCAGAAGTTTGCGTACGTGTCGGCGGAGTAAATCATAACTATTCACCATATTGGCTAGACTCCGAGAAAGATGTATGCTTTCACCACTCAACTTCATAGTCCATCAATTGGATGAATGTGTAACTTTTGAAAGTTGGAGGATCAACCGTTTGCTTTTAGCGGAGTATTTGGTACTATTTTCATCCTCTTGCCATGGTCCTCAACATGCACTTGATCGGTTCGAACTGCATGCGATCAAGCGGAATGAAAATTAGCAACTCAAGCTAGTGCCCACTGCAAGTAAGCGGCAATACACTGGAACAGGTCGAGATGTTCAAGTATCTTGCGGTGGCATTCTCAAGTGACGGAAGGTGGAACTAAGATATCGATACACGGATTAGCCAAAGAAACACAATTCTGCGTGAATTTCATCGCTTTGTAGTGATGAAACGGGATTTTCCAAACACCACAAACCTTTCAGATTTTAAATATTTCATTGTTCTGATCCTCATCTATGGTCATGAATCTTGGGTAATGAATGAAAAATTGGTATCTCAAGTACACGCAGCAGATATGGAATTTCTGTGCAGACTTGATAATGTGACATTTAGCGGCAAAATGCACAGCTGTGAAATTCGTATACCATGAATGTCGAGATGTTTATCCTACAAATAGAAAGATCTCAGCTACGTTAGTTCGGTCACGTGTGCCAGAATGCTCCCGGAAAAATTGGTGAGGAAGGTCCTACTGGCTAAACCCACGAAACTGCGACCAAGAAGTCGATCAAGGACCTGGTAGTGTAATTACATCACAGACTTAGATAGGTCCCATCTTGGTTTGGAGCCAACAGAAATCTGAGATTGCTGTTGACCGTTAGGTATTTCAGGTACTCCCACGGCTGTTTCCCCTCGAATCTCCCAAGATGTGTAGCGGGTATGAAGATGAATCAAATGAATAAATGAGGAGCAAAGTAGTAATTTTACAACGAAGTAAATTTTCAAACAAAGTAGTTGAAAATCTTCAAACAGGTCGTAGTTTCCACTTGTTTTTTTTTCATGTGATGTCCAAGGACACTTTTTGTTTTTATCAGTTAATGCAGCACCTCCTCCATGCAACACCAGGATACACTAAGTACCCCTGCATCTATAATCTGAGGTAACCAATGATTTTACAATTTTTTATGAAATTTGAAAGAAGTTAATGTGCAATACGTTTTTTGAGATGCAATTTTTATGCTTATAAGCTCGAAAAAATTACTTGGAACTAATATATTCTGACAACATTTGGTATACTGCTGAAACTAAATAAATTTTGCAAAGCCATTGACGATAACGTGGTGAAACGCGGCACGAACTCACGTAATAAGCTCATAAAAATTTTTCTGCGAACTAAACTATTGCCACGACAATTGCACAAGACATCATATAAAAGTTTTCGTTTTGCTGTGTGCCAGCTTCAAACTACCTCTTGAATGGTCGCCATGCTGAAAAGCACTGAACAAAGTGTGAACAGGAAAAATGCAGTCCCATCAGAGATAGACTGTGAGCGGGAAAGCTACACCGAGAAAGCACCATGATGAGCGACTATGGTTTGAGCTTTATCATCTAAAATTACGCCAATGACAAAAACAAATAAAATTGATTTTTCTAAAAATTGAAAAATGGAGACACTGTGAAAGTTTCGTGATTAACGAATATCTTCCAATACTTAACTGCAACCATATGCGCAGTTTGTGAATCTGACTTCGTTTTGAAAAGAGGTGAGTTGCTCCTCCGAAAACGTATTAATTTTTGAGAAATTTATTGGTCTTCAATGAATTAGCAATCAGGGCCGCACCAAGATGGTGCGGCATTTTCGGTGGGGGCAAAATGATTGTAGTTTTTCATGCTATAAGCTACCTAACAACTGATCATATTTTTGAAATTTTAGGGGGGCAATTGCCCGGTTGCCCTCCTCATGGTTTCAGGATCTGCTCGCAAGATTTTTCACCGTCACTTAGAAACAAGAGCTGCAAACGTTGGGATCTTGTCCAAAGCGATCAACAAAACTTTGCTTGTCTTTGTTACTTTTTTCACGGTGAACGCTCATCATGCAACAAACCGGATAATGGGACAAGTAGACCTGTATGTTGACACCACTACGGACAACTTACTAGAATTAGAACACCAAACAGGCTGTACAAAATTGAGCAGATGAATTACGTAAACTTGTCACAGTAAATACAGCTATTCACTCAGATGCCAGAACAGAACTAAATCTAAACAATTAAAAAAATTTGGCATATGAATTATGAAAACTCGCCAAAGTAAATACAACTTTTCACTCAGTATTCTCTCAGATGTCAGAACTAAGCNTTAACGATTAAGACATCGGCATATTCCCACAACCCTGCTCAAACGTTTTCTNACAAGCCGCGTAGTTTTATACTNCGTGAAAAGAAGCCTGCAAGTGTAGTTTGACACTCAGGCACATTGGTCACACTGGCATTAACAATGGATTTTTCAAGCTTGTGGAAGCATTGCTAAAGATTCGGTCCTGCTTTTCACACAGATGAAACGTACGTGACTTACCGCTATCAGCAGTCACTGTCAAGCTGCAGTACCTGCCCAGATGTCTGCGTTCAACAGTCACATGCAACAAAACGCCTACTATCGTAACTTGAAGTGAACATTTGAATATTTGTTGCCATGTAATAGTTACGCAATAAGGACCAACAGTAGAACAATCCGCTCACAACTCTCACAACCTGCCCTGCAGGCAAAGGAGGTGACATGAGTGAACTGCAAGCTCATCGTGGCAAGACACCATAACTGTGAACCTAGCTCAGCTCTTGTGCAGTGTGAGTGTCACAGTGGCAAATAAACTGTCATTGCAAGAATTAAATCAATTAATCAGAATTAAACTGCTGACTTCAAGTTTTCCTAAATTTTTCGGTTCCTAATCCCAATTCCCACGGGCGAAAATGCCCATTTTGCCCGCCCCCGCGGACGCCCATGGCCACTGCCTATGATCTGTATGACAAGCATCCAAAACTTCTGGAACAGACGTTCTGTTTTGGCATTTGCTTTGATAAAATTGATACATTTGATCACATAATATAGTACTTCGTGCAGTGTGGGAGGAACATTTTTGCAACAAAATTTTCCTTGTGTGTAACACAATGCACAGCCAACGTGCTTGGATTGTCGACCTGTAGGAGAAAACAAGTGAACCAACTTTATATCTACCAATCAGTTTGGTTGTGAGCAAGTCTATTTTCATTTTGTATTCCATCAAAACTGGTTCATAATTTTCTTCAACCTCCATGCCCCACCAAAATTTTGCCACGCCCTACCGGTGGGGCGCAGGCCCCAAGTTGAGAACCATTGATATACACGAAAGACCAGCGTTGAAGAAAATTTCATTTGCAGTACATTCAAACTTGGCCCAACCTTGTTGTTTTATTCGAAATCAACATACTTTCATTCTGGCGGGATGTTGTTTCTTTGTAATGTGCATAAAGTTTTTGCTCTTTCAATAAGAAGCAAAGAAACAATGCATGGCTAGCAAGAGGTGTGGGATTGTTAACAGGAAACACACAACTTAAAACATAGAGAGAAAACGATAAGCTTATAGCAATTTTCAAAGCGTTCATGAACGCTTTCGCGCAAGACACACGTACATCCGACCACCACATCTTCCAAAACTTTGTTGTATGTGGCTAAAAATTGGTCAAAGTTTAGAACAGGAACTTTGAGAGTAATTGGAGCTGAGGAATACGAGCGATTAGGCTTAACAAGGCCACGACTGGTTGTCCGTGTTGTCCGCAGCATGAAGCAATATTGACAAAGGCATCTTTTCTGAAAAATTTATTTTGGTAACCTGAAATATAAAGTTATCTTTATTTCTGCGTTCACTGCAGTGCAAGGGATTAGCTTCATTCAACTATATTTTAGCTAAGTTTCAGTGAATCTGACGTAGCTTAAACCTTACACACAACTTGATCTACGCAAAAATATTGAAAACCAACCATGACAATTAAGATGTTCTTATGATAATCATTAAAAGACTATAAGTGAGCACAATAGTTGCTTTTTCCATTATTTCACAAGCAACGTATACGTTGGTGCTGGTTTTCAATAAAGCTGGGTGCTTTAAAATCCGATTAAAATATCTGATTTCTATTCAAATGGAACAGGTCAGACTGACATGTCCAGCTTGCGAATTTTTGCTGCCAATACACTATGTATGGTACGGGCGTGTGACATTTAGATAAAACCAACAAATGAGCTGATTGCGTGTATCTACTTTATGTGAACGGTGCTTAAAATGTTTTGTTCTTTATTTGTTTCAATTACAATTGTTACTGCTTTTCCTGATCAAGTTTGCACCGCTTCGAATTAGGTACTGACACTGGAAATGTTTTTTCAAAGCAAAACGTTTGGATTATGTTAACTTATCTCCGCAATTTTTCTTCAAGTCAGTTTATCTCCAAGATTTTTCAATCATGTTAGCTTATCTACGTGATTTTCAGTCTTATCTCTCCGATCTTTCTTCTTTTCTGAATATTGCAAACATATTATACAAACAACAAATTCTCCTGATTTTTCCAGTTCTATTTTCCGCACACGTCTGGTTGATTGTAAAGAGATCACACTGCTTTTGATTCTGCAAAAATACTAATGCGCAGTTAAATATTTGATTGTGCAAGTGCAAACCTAACTAGAAAGCACAGAGAAAACTTTGCCAGATGAGTTTCAATCAGATCAAGTTTAATCACTTTTTACGAGTTTTATGGCAAACCACACGAACCATGAAAATATTCAGGATGCCTGTAATAAAACGAAAATTCGAGAATGCAGGCAGAGGTGATAATTCCCTAGAAAGTTTACAGATTAATTGATAACGATAATGAAACAACGAAGCTTGAAGCAGATAGGTTATCTTTACTTGTTTTGGTAAAGCTTCTTCGCAAACGTGATTACACCAGGTTCATCCAAATGAACTGTTTCATGCTCGCTTGGAAAAATGTAAACTATTTGCTTCAGTTACAAGACAGAAAAACACCATTCATGTTCCACCTAACAGTGTAACATAGTGACACCCAGCTTGTCCAAGTAAAATATTGCCGATTTTAAGTTTTTATTCATTGAAATTCAATGGATTTTAATCAGTTTTCTCTTTTGTTAACGTCGATTGTTAGTTTAAATGACACAATTAACACTTTAACCTAGTCCACTGGAAAAACTCTTGGCTTTAAAATCGTTTGAAAATACTACAAAAATGGTTGGATACCAGTCTTCAAAACCTATATTGGTTGAAAGTGTAAGTTTTAAATGTTACGTTTCACATGCGTTTATGCAAGATCTTTTACTTGCTACTTTGCAATGTTGTACAGCATGGGGTTACGCGACTTTTCGGTCTGGCGTTTCGGTCAGGCCCATTCGGTCTGGCAGTTTCAGGCTCGACGTTTCAATTTAGGCCCTTTCGGTCGAGGGACCCAACATTTCTGTACATAAACAACTTATTACCTTTGTTCATTGAAATGATTATACATAAACAAGTGATTACCTTTTTTATTGAAGTTATAATGCAATGTAATACAAATATTTCCAGCTCATATATACAATTTAACACAAATACATCAAGCTCATATAGACAGGCGAAATGTCACGCTAGGTGCTGTTATACCAACTCCCTTTTGAGGAGTCATGATTGCGATTAGAACTGAATTGTATATATGAACTTGAAGTATTTGTATTAAATTGCACAATGTCGATAATGATTTAAAATTAAAATCATATGCCGATGCTGATTAACTGTCGGATTTTGGATCACGGTTGTAGTTTTTTTTAATGAAACCTTTCGTTGATATACTGCCAAACCCAAACGGTCAGACCGAAATGGCTCAGACCGAAAGGGCCAGAACCGAATCGGCGAGAACGAAAAGTCCTGCTCCGGTTGTTACTGTTTACTTTGTTTTGAACATACATGGCCCATGCCGTCGCTTTTGCGGCGATCAGAACGACTTTTTGCGGATGCAACGCATAAGGAATTGCGAGTACAGACAATGAACACAATCTCGACGAAGACACGAGAACATTTTGTCTCGACGAAGACACGACACAATCTCGACGAAGACAAGAACATACAACGCAATTGCGAGTACAGACAATCTCGACGAAGACACGAGAACATTTTGCGGATAGTTCTTATACAACGCAATTGCGAGTACAGACAATGCACAACACAAGAATTGTCAAGAATGCCAGTGGCATCGACGATCCGGGCAGAGGTTTGTTTAGGGTGTTGAAGAGATCGCCGATTTCTCAACCGCACACACTTGGTTTTCGACGAGGTTATTCCGATGGGAAGGCAGTAGGCAACACGACCGGACTCCGACGAAGATTGCATCCGCATTGGAGAATTTCCCTGCTACAGTCTTATGACGAGCGTTTGGCCAGACTGAAGCAAGTCAATATGTCATTTGTATCGGTTTCTTTGGCAGTGATATTCATTACAAGGCTATTCAGCNCTTCCGCTTTTGGTGTACCAAAATTGTGTATCATATCCTGAATTCTACTGATATTGNCCCAGTTTTGCATCCAACCAAAGGATAGGCTCTGACCAATAGACCAACAAAGGCGATGATCGTGTTTTTGTTTACACTAGCGGAAACTTCACAAAAATTTATTAAATTTCAGATCACATTCGCACAGGAAGCAGTGGCATAACTAGAGGTTTGAGCCAGTGGAGGGCAAAGCTAAGCTGAAAGGGGCCCACTGGCCAAAACTTAGAAAATAGGTTAAGAAATTATGGTGGATCTCTGGATGTCGTGGATGTCTATACAAGCTAAGAAAAATGAAAACATTACAAAAACGCAAAAGAAACAGCAACCAAAAGAATTACTAAATATTAAACATTTCAACTTCAGGGGGGGCCAGTTTTTACATTTAGCTTCACAGGGGGGTTGCCTTGTGCTCTTGCCACCCAGTT
>JGI24021J15306_10011154_pt1 | contig 11175 bp, 2 predicted proteins | sample Ectturendosymbi1_FD_15306 | JGI IMG/M metagenome (IMG submission 15306)
AGTTGAGTTTATTGGCGCAAACATTAGACAATTGCATGCAAATTAAATTTGAAGCGCTGGGGCACCGAAAAAAACTGTTAAACAGGTTGTCTCATCGTGCATCCCTCGACAGTTTCAAAAAATTTTATCATGGCTTAAAGTTAACGGCCGAATTATTGGGAATTTAATATAGTTATATTTTTGAAAGGGTTGCCGTTTGCTGGATGACCAACACAGTTGCGTAGGAGACAAATGCATTTTCGACGTATGGTATTAGCAAGTCACACGATGATGACAATGTGCAGTGTTCTGCTACATCAATATTAATTTAGAGTATTGTAATAGTGCAATGTTTTGCTACCTTGACATTGGTGTCTTCGAAAAGTAACTCGCAAACACAAAAGCTCAGGTAAAGTAGTGCAGAGAAGCACTGAACAAACGGTTGTTCAAGGTCTGTCCGATTATCAGCTTGAATAAGTANGCTCAAGGATTGAAGCCGCGCGGGTTTAGCTGCTGAGTGTGTGGAGCGCATACNAATCAATGATGTGCATGTGAGAAACGTGCTGTAGAAATTTTGAAAAGGATCACAAATATAGAATATTAAGGGTTGCACTGATTTAAGAATATTTATGAAGATGTAATGACATTGATACGACATTCTCTACCCACAAGATTAAAGTTAATGTGAAGTTTCTTCAAAGTGGTTAGAGGACAAAGAATCTATCGTATATTGATTTGCGATTTCAAAAATTTGACACAAAAGCAGAGCATTGAATCGTTTAGATATAAGCCTAGAGAGTTCTGAAAGCCCTGGTGGCGTTTGTTCGGGTGGCAGTAATCCACAGTAGCAATTGTTTTAGGTCAGGGTTACCATATCTGAACAAGCAAAATTTCTGACAGCCTCAATGACTACTTTTTGCGACAACAAACAAGCGCTATTACAGCATTTTTCAGTATGTTCTTATGACTACTAATCCACCGCAAAAGTTGAAGTTTTTATCTTCACAGCACATGCACAATAGTTCACGTTAAACGTAATCTAACTGTCTAAATTCCGGATATTAGAGCATTTTAAACATTATTTCCGGGCACAAATTTTAACACCGAAATTCCGGACATGTCCGAGAATTTCCGAACGTATGGTAACCCTATTCTAGGTGGCAGTTTCCCGTGTTGCTGTAGCCTGTCTGAGAACCAATTTCGTGGTCATAAAAGGCTTAATTGCGTGTTTTTTAGCATTTACGCACATGCTGCCGCTGTTGGTGTCCCGCAATTTCAAAAAAATTGTCGCTTTAAAATTTTGGGTCGCTTTGAAAAAAAGTAGGGCACCACTGCTCTATACTGTACAATGCACACAACTAATATTCAGCATTTAATCAACTACAGCTAAAATGCTGAAACTAAAACTACAGTGACATGATCTGATTATTGAATGACTTCAATTAAATCCGGTAAATTTTATGATCAAAAGAAACGAATGTAAACGAATTACACATATTTGTCTGTGAGTTATTCGAACAAAGAGACCACGTGACACCAGACACTTTCAACCAACACATCGTGAGGAACATGTGCGTAGCCAAATATTTTAACAGAGGGAAGCAAACAACAACGGAATCTCAACATTTAAAGATTTAATGCCTCTTATTTTAAAAGTATCATTCAAAAAGTGGGTGTTTGTTTGGCGTTTTTTCCTGAACAACTGTGTTCAGATTAAAGCCGGCAAATAAAAAGTCTGTTTTCATTGAACTGAAAACTTTTAAAAGTTTGTTTTATGTGAAGTCCCAAGTTTCTGCTTTGGTTCAAAGCCGTCATTAGCTTATCGCTCAGCTCACTACCCCTGTTACGACAGAACCTATTGGCGAATGGATCTTTTAGCTAAGTTTAATCAAACAAGAAAACATCTGCAATGCACAAATTTAGACCAGACAATAAACGCAAAAGGAACCCCGAGCATCAAGAGCGTCACACTTTCCCCCTTTCAAAATTATGTGAACCAGTCACCGAAACGATCAGGGGTTTTCTTGATTTCGTAGGACGTAAACCGACGTAAGGTTGCACATCTTCATGTGGTGGTGGCGGCAGAGATGAATCAGTATTCGGGGATGGAGAAGCCAAGCAACGGTGTCTGTATTGAGAAGCCAGGCAACGGTGAAGCCAGGATGGAGAAGCCAGGCAAAGGTGTCTGTAAATCTGTATTCGGGGATGGAGAATTTAAGCCAGGCAGCGGTGCAAACTTCTCAGCGTCAGGTGACGAGAATCAGCATGGCATTCGGGTGTGAAATCCTCCCGCTGTTCAGAGGCGTTTGGTTTGAGTTCTGTGTTCACAGTGCACCTAGGAAAAGGTGCTAAATCAGAAGTTGACACACGTAGCCTCTTGCCAGTCAAATATGTCTGATTACTCTCCACAAGTTCAACGGAGTCACACTGGTATCCGGCGTCGGCTCCACAGCCCTGATCCACACTGGTAGGTTTATCCTGATGAAACTGCGATGAGCTTTTTATGACCAATGCACAATGGACTCGTCGATGACGTATACGTGCAGGAACGCCGGAGCAGCGGTAGATCAGTGGGGGCAGTAAATGAGTTGAGGGCAATGGAAACTTATAAAGAACAAAAAATCGTTACCAATTATGTTTGTTTCTGTTCATCAATAATGTTGACCTTGAGAGTAACAACAATTTATAGAAAACCATTCTGAATTTTCTGGGTACGCGAATGGCTGCAATAAATTTGTTTCAAGTCAATCTTGATAAACCATGAAATTTCCTATATGATACTGTTATGAAAAGGCAACTCCGTCCCCGTTGCTTTCTTTTTGAAAGGGCAGGGGGGCAATGACCCCGCCATGGCCCTGTTCTTCGGCGTCCCTGTACGTTCAAGGCACAATCGTCACAATCACGCCATAACAAATTGCAACGCCGTGATACAATTTTGGAATCAATGGCAATGGAAGTGAAAGAAGATGAACTCAGTACAGGTAGCACATAAAGGTGTTGTATGAAGCAAACACGCGATAAAAATTTTTGAAAGGTTTACTGCCTCACTTTGTTACGATCACACCAATGGAATGCACCGTTTCAAATTATCCACTGCGCAATAGATTGGCCCCTCCTGGACTGTACGCCACTGCACATGAAAGGGTTCGAAAAAAAGACTACGTCACAGCAAACAGTAAGAAACTCGCTGAGCAAATAATTGTTTATAACAGAGTTCCACGTTCAAGAAAGGCGTAGCCTTCTTTTTCGTAGTTACTGCTTGTTCGCAAACTTTAACAAGCTTCGCTTATCTTGTGAGACCGGCACGAACGANCCTGAAAGCGAAGCTTTATGCTGTGCAGGCTCACGCCTACATCGTNTTCTATTGACAACGGTTTGATCGTAGTTTGCATGTTTAAAAATGAAATCTGCAATCAAAACTTTACGAAGGTATACCAGGACCGTTGACTGCGTGTGAAAAATGTTAGAGAAAGTGAAACGTAACAAAGGGCATTGCAAATTGTGTGAGCAAAGACTAACAGAGATTAAATAGTCGAGAACCTGTGCAACAATAGCATGTATGCAGGGGCGGATCCAGGGGGGCGATTGGGGCGATCGTCCCCCTTAAAATCTGCGAAAGTAACTTTTTTCACCATGATTTTGTACAATACGGAAATACACTTGTCTGCCAACTGAGACTTGACTGCCAAATATTACTGAAATCGCCCCCCCTAAACTTACGGCTGGATCCGCCCATGCATGTATTTAAGCAGGACTATGGCCTCGGCCTCCTGACACGACTCAGGTCAACGTCTGACTGCTAAGCAAAGTCTACTACGCGTTTGAAACACAGTTGTTGCCTTCTAGGCTATCGAAATACCATTTAAGGTATTCCTTTAGTAATGAGATCAGGTGTGTCTTTGCTAGTGAAAAATGAACTATGCTGCTGCTGGATCCCGAACCACGAATGCGGGTATAAGACGTTTGGTCACTTCGGTCGAATGCAGGAGACGTACTCCGCAGTCCCGTCGTCAGGATTTTGCAGCAGGGGGGTCAAAAACCAGGAGGGGCTAAAAACCAGAAGGACGGGCCACATTTTTAAAATACTGTATTGGATGTATGCAGCAACCAGGGGTCCAAACGTGAAATGTGGAGGCAAAGATTTCAAATGGGGGGGCGGGCACCACTGTTCCCCCTGCTGGCGACGGCCCTGGTACCAGGCAAAGTTTTTTTAGGGTCGGATGCTATTTGATTTTGAAAGCTTTTCATTGCCTTAAATTCTTGCGCCGACTGTGTCTACGGTTTTCATGTAAAAGGGATCTGCATCGCCTGAAATATGCTTGAATGTTTTCAAGAAACTGAAGTGAACAGCAAATGAAATGTTTTCCATTTTATGCAAACCCGAATTACCAAAAAAACTTTGAGTACGTCATGATTTACGGAATTGACCCATGACGTTCAGCAACTGCATCTAGCAGATGGGTACCTACGGAACAGGGAAGTAGGCAAGATTAATCACCAGATATAAAAGTTTCCTTATTTAGTTCCTCTCAGTGTTTGTAGACTGTGGCAGATTGCAGCCAGACCGATACTTCAAAGGTGAACAAACAGATTTATTGCTTCACTGCACAGAAGCCAAAATTGATTTTCTGTTATTTTTGCCAGGCACAATGCTTAACTGCGTTGCGGTAACGTTATTTATGACTCATTCTTACTTTTTTACATTTGGCCTGTACCCTATGTGCTCGATGTGGAGTAACTGTGGACAGAATAAGTGTACAGGATTTTGGACGCAATTACGAGTTTGTTCTTCTTTTGCAGACTCTCTGGTGATTTTGCTGTTTCAGTGAAACGTTGGTGAAGAAACGTGTTTTAACGAAATGGAAAATTGTTAATAGATTTAAAGTGCTGAAAAAATTTGTTCAGTTTCTTCTTCGCTGTGCAACATAAAAAAGTCATGTCGGGTAGTCCGCAGGCATTATTTAGTTGATAACAGCGCTTGTTTTCAAAATAAATGTCATGATTGTCGTACAGTCACGAACTGCTTGCGACTCAAAGTGCTGCCAGTGTTTACTTTAGAATTACTGTGCATCCCGACAGCATAACCAGCTGCTGATAAATTCAAAACTCTATTCATGGAAATCGCAATGTCGTATATCGGATTGTTCAGTTTCCAAGGTTATCCAAATATGTTTATTGCAATCTTTCACTGTGAAACGAAGAGGCAAAATCAGGGTTACCGTCAGGGCCGGATTTACCAATAGGCTACGTCGGCTCAGGCCTAGGATCTCAAGATCCATTGGGACGAGTTTTCATGAATCTCAACATGACCGTCAGTCAAGCCGCATGTCGACTACACAGTAGTGTCGTATACTCAAAGCACGTTTGCTGCGTCCTGCGTTAGGAGAATCGCGTCCATTGTTACGTGTTAGTCAGGCGAAAAAACTTGTGGTTGGTCGTGTTTGATATGCACGTGATCAAAGCTCCTTTAACGACCGCGCGAGCCAATAAATTGGCGCGCCCTTTTTTGGCCATAAATCGCCAGCCGCTAGAGCAAGAGAGCTGTACAAACCCTCTACAGATTCAGCAAGTTTTCTAGTTGACAATGAAAAAACATTTTTTTGTTTCTGGTTTGGCGTTTGCTGGGGGGAACGTCGCAAGTGGGGGTGTTTTTGCATTTTTTTGGCCACGTTTGCCTAGCTCTGGGCCCCAACCAATTGATCCATTCTTTTGGCTCAAGTTTGTTCGGAAACTAGGCAAAAATCCGCGTCTTTAGAGCCCTTGAATGGCTTTCTAGCATATCTGTAGCGAAAATTATGGATAAAAAAACAAAAATTGGTGAAAATTTCTGCACCCACAAACTCCAATTTGGGTTGGAACACACCCCTTCTCTGCATGGACAACACTCGCCAGCGGATCGACCTCGAGAGCTGTTCAAATCCGCTTTGAATCGGGAAAGACTTGTAGTTTAGACTGAAAAAACAATTTTCACCGTGCGATTTCGGCCTTTCTGGCCATGTTTACAAAATCACAGGATGTCTTGACAGGTCTGTCAAAACAATCCATGACGTCAACGTCCCGTGGGAGTTCAAAAATCAAGCCGAATCACTGGCACGAAACCGCGCGAGATTTAAATGCATTCTAGGCTATAGTACGAGCTTTTAGAGGGTTTGATGGACATTATAGCGTTTCTAGTTGATAAGTTATGGCAAAAATGGTAGAATATTAATTAGGGAAATTCCCACTAATCCCTGCTAATCCCCTGGGATTTTCCTGTCATATTTGGAATATTTTGGCATAATTTTTGAACCAGAAACGCTAGAAACTCAATCAAGGGCTCTAAAACGCGTATTCTCTCTCAGAAACCAAAAATATTGCGAACCAAAATATTGGCTCGTTGGATCGGATAATGACATCATGAAACTAACCAAAAAACATACCCCTGTCATGATCCCAGTGACCCAAACCCCCACCAAATTAAAAATTTTTTTTTATTCTAAATTACACGACGCCACTAGTCATTACAGGGTTTGAACAGCTCTCTAGCTCAATCTGCTGCCGAGTTATAGTTTTCCCTGAAGGGGAAAAATATGGCTTTTTTGCAACCTTTTGAATTTTACCAAAAACTGGGTTTTTAACCCATAATTTTGGCTACAGATATGCTAGCAGGTCAATCAAGGGCTCTATAGACGCGGATTTCGGCCTAGTTTTCAAGCAAACTTTGATTCAAAAGAATGGGTTAATGTTTTAGGGCTCAGGGCCAGGCAAAGGTGGCCAAAAATTTGAAAACATGCCCTCACTGTGACGTCACCTCCAGAAAACGCCAAACCGACAACGAAAAACGTTTTTTTGGATCTCAACTAGAAGACTTGCTGAATCCGTAGAGGGTTTGAACAGCTCTCTAGCTCTAGCGGCTGGGGATTTTTGGCCAAAAAAAGGCCGGCCAATCGCGGCTGTTAAAGGGTTAAAGGTTATACTGCAGATAAGAGATATGAGTAAGCTTATCATTTTCCTTCAATAAAGATGTAGTTGCTGCTTCTGAGCTTGAACAATACAGTAGTTTTGTTAGCGTTTCTGTTAAAGTCATTCAGAAGTCAGATTGCTATCGAGTACTTGCACAAGTTTGTACTGCTCCCATGCTAAGCAAATCAGAGATTTTGATGAGCTTAAATAACAAGCAGAAGCCACTTTGCCAAATGGCAACCACAGAATTCTGGGGAGACAAAGAGTATGCAAACAGCAGCAAGGGGGGGCTCTGGGGGCCGCGGGCCCCGGCGGCAGTTCGCTGACCAAAAATTAATTTTTGAAAGGAGTTTAAAAGTTCTAGTTTTTTGTTATTATTTTAAATACATTTTTAAATGTTCTACCGCTTTTCAATTATCATGTTTAGAAGCTCTAGACTGGTAGGCTAGCCTAAAAGGACACGACATGTGGCTTTGGAGTGAGTGAATTGATAAACTGCTTGGGGGGCGAATAATTTTCCCAAATTTTTAACACTATGTCCAATAGTTTTAAACTACGTCCAAAACATTTTTCCAAGATTGCGAACAATTTCCCAGCGCTCCCTATTTACGGGCATACTTACTTGGGGGCCAACTGTGCCCCAGCCCCTGCACCTTCCTCGCCAGACAAAGCCATTTCAGCCATCTCAGTCAAACGTCTTTTGCACAAAGGAAAGAGACAACATTCGACCGCAGACTAAAAACGTTAGGCCCCAGTTGTTTTCGGTTTATATTGCCCCTCTCAAAATCTGATAAAAATTTTTTGCATGAAATCACGGTAAATAGTCAAGGCTAGCTTAATCATTTTTCTCGTATCGTTGGTTTCTCAGTAACGCATGGACGCAATTTTGTTGCAAAATGTGGAGGGACAACTTCTTGGGAAACCAATATAGTCATCGGGTCGATGCAAAAGTGACGTTTTATATATACAGATTCCCAATCTTATTTCTAGAGGTGTTTTGAGAGCAACACTAATAACGCTTTGCTTTGTCCTTGCAAATGATTTACGTATTAATATACTTCAATTTATTGCTGGACATGGTGCTGTACCGTAGTTCAGTCTGCTTCCAACATCGTATATGGATACAAACAAGCACAGCAATATAAAAGAATACTTCAATTGGGTTTTATCAGAGCTGTCAGTTGGAGTGCACAAAATGCTGAATCGCATTGGTCGCACGTGCATATCATTCTCACAGTAGAACACTTCAGTTTTCATGCATTTTATAAGAAGTGTGGGATACAGCGCGTTTTGATGTTTTGTTCAAGTTGCTTAACATTAAAAAGACGATAAATATTTTTCTAGCACATTTCCATTTTTTGAAAAAGCTACATATCATTTTTAATGCTACTGGTCATCATGCATGCAGTCCCACCCCTACCAAAATGTCCATTGATATCCTTTTACCAGCAGCAAAAACATTTCGCCTAAACTTAGCGTAACCTACTTCACAAAATGATTTCAATCTATTTTTACTGTTGGTGGGTGGAGGATGTATCCTTTCAATCTCCCCTCGTTGGTCCCTGTCTACATACCCACACAGGGTTGTAAAAGCGCCTCGCTTTGAAGCCTGAACCCGGCTCGATCCCACATTTATTTTTGGAGCTCGATTTAGGCCTGAAAGCCAAATTTACCGAGGGGTTAAGATATGCGCAACTGCGGAGTAACAAAAAACCTCGTGTGCAGTTGCAGGTACGAGGTTTATCATACCGAAAATAGCAACCAAACCTTGAACAAAACATTGGCATAATCTGGCACAAACGTAGCATGTTAGTCAACGATAATACTGCGGAATATCATGTTTCTCAAGAAAAAAAGAAATTATCACGAAACTATCTACAATGGCGCTATAGGCATAACAGAAACTTTCTAGGATAGCTCAATGGATATGAAAAGCCGGATTGTAGGCTTCTTAAAACAAGCCATGAATCGCGTGAGTAATTGATCTTTTCGACGCAAGGCCATCTCGCGCTAATTTCCTCACCTTTGTCGCCTTCTCAAAAACAATGGGAGACTAAACCATAGGCGGATCCAGGGGGGGCTAAGGGGACTGAAGCCCCCCTAAAGTAATAAACACATTTTTATGTAAAAAATGTGGTCCCAATGTTATATAAATACGTAAGTGTTTACATGAAGTATTTACATCGCATATACGTTATATAAACCGCAAGTACATAGGCGTAGCCAGGAGGGGGGCAGGGAGCCATGGCCCTTCCAAATTTTTTAGAAGATCTAGTAGTTTTCTGCTTTAAGAGGGAGTATCTCAAGCAAAATACTGTTGCTCGCCAAAAATCAAACATTTTGACCCACCCAAAATTTTGGGCTGGCCTTGTCATTCCGCACGTAAGGATTTAAATTCTTTTTTCACTTGGGTAAGATTGGGCTTCTTGTGGACAAATGATGAATAAGCAGCAGACTCAGAACCGTTGCTAGAATTTTTCAATAGGGGAGCTTTTCATTTGTGCGAGGGGGCTTGATATCGTAAAATTTGGCAAAACCTCCACTGATTCATAGTGTTTCACGTTTCAATTTGGGTGGCTTGGAGCTTTTTTGGGGGGGCTGAGCCCTCCAAAGACCCCCCGTGGCGTCGGGACTGAGGAGAATGTAGACAAAGGTCGAATAAGCTGCAGATGATACTATTTTTTCCTACAAGTTTTTATGAATGAGTGCAGCTCATTTTGTTACCGAAGTTAAGCGAAGGCATTAAACTTACGACACAACGAACTTACAATGCAGTTAACTACAGGCTAAATTAGAGCGCTCAGTGACGGCGTAAATTTGAAAACAGCAAACCTAACCGCAAAACGCAGCCTACATGTCATGTAGGCTTGAAATGAAGCGCGCTAGATTAGCTGTAGACTATGCTAAAGATGACTACTGGTTAGCACCAGACCTACCAGCAGGGATGTAGTGGGGTGGGAACGACGTTCCCACAGCTTTTTGCACTAGTAACGCCACTTGAAGATTTGATTTTTCATTTCAATTTCTACGTGTAGCGCCCGGAGCAGCATAAATGAATAAACGACAAGTTATCTCGTGCATAGCACCGTAGCATTAAAGTGAAACAGGAAGATCCAGTGTGGAAATTCTTGTAGGCGCATAAATCTTCCTTTATGTTTGGTGCGGGAACGTCGTTCCCACACCTCTTTTTTAGCAATACATCTCTGCCTGCCAGCAACAATTTTTTAACAAAAGTCAGCTCAGCACGAAATCAGATGTTTTTTATCGACGGGTATTGCTGTCTCTAATAATTTTTTTTCATCTTACTGTACAGTATTTCTAAAGATGCTTTACCGCGATATAGTCGCGTTTCGTAAAAAAATTGAATGAAAACTTGGTCACTGACTCACTGCAAACTTCACATTTACCGCTGTGACGTGGAAAAATTATCTGATCATTTGCAATGCCCTTGTGATGTAACAAACACCTTCCAGGGCAAAGTGCCAGCATAATTATTGCTTTCGAGTTTTTTGGTATATTTGTCTCTACGCGTACCCCCAGCGTTTTTTTTGGGGGGAAGGAAAGTTGTGCTTGTTTTCGAAATAATACACCTTTTATGACCTTCAACTTATTTTCTATGATCAAATGACTTCGATAATCAACAGCATTTTGTTTTAAATATTTGTGATTGATAGTTTTCCACTGATGGGCAGGTATTTTTGTAAACAAATTTCACCATTTTGGCTAGACAATCGTGATGTGCAGGGGCGTAACGAGGTTAGATGGCGCCCGGGGCAAAAAAAAGTTTGCCGCACCCACGTTCGAAGCTGAGGTCTTTCGGAAGCAAATGTAGTGTTTTGAAAAAAGTGCTTGTGACATTGTTGGGACTTTTTGCTCCCCCACAGTGATTCGGTGACCTGGGAATTGTCCCCTCTTGCCCCATCGCTACGTCTCTGGTGTTATGCAATGAAAATCGGAAAATGAAAATAGGAAAAGTCCGAACGTCATGAACATCTGCAATTTTCGAACACAATACCGCATGGATCTTGCACAGACTGCCAACAAAGGTTACTGGCGGCATTTCAGGTTTATTCGTGTAGTTTTGTGTCACTTCTATGCCTCCCCCACGCGTTTTTCGGCGTGGACCTGTGTTTGTTTTGCTAACAATAAAACTTTTCGGATATTCAATAAGTTGCTTTTTTAAGGTTATATAAGTTTGAGAATAATTTCTGAATTGTTTGAAGGCCACTTCTGCTCCGGAAACGTCCCAGGAGG
>JGI24021J15306_10011155_pt1 | contig 11173 bp, 7 predicted proteins | sample Ectturendosymbi1_FD_15306 | JGI IMG/M metagenome (IMG submission 15306)
CAGTTGTATGTGGCCAGACTGAGATTATTTAATATCCCTTCCATTTTTGCTCATTACCTGAACTGGTTGGTGGCACCAAACATCTGTTTGGTTGCCAGGGACGTGGTTCGAAACGCGCCACTAATGGACATTTGTGACCTTCCAATACAGTTCATTATGTTAAACTTCTCAGCAATGATTTATAGTTTCCACCTTCTCAAAGAATTTTTATATGACGTACACGATACTTTATCAACTAAACCCTTGGACCATAGGAAAGCCACTTTTTTGCTCATAGCCCACAAATCGTTTGCAGTAGAGAGGCATAAATTTAAATTAAAATTTTGATGTACTTATATATACATCAATAAACCTGTTGTGTTTAAAATTTCTAAGATAACTGCATTTTTTGTCCAAATAGTTCTAGCTGATTCTGGCAATTTTTAAACATCTGGCAGCACAGTTACACACATGCAGTTACAAACCATTTGTTGGTTTGCAAACCTTACAGGTGATCCAACCAACCAAAAGAAAAATCACAATCTTTGAGAATTATTTATTTACCCTTAAGTCATATTGTTCCACTGTAGTGACACATACATTTGTAGTAGAGAGATCACCAAAACATGTTTTAACATTAATGTGCTTTCTATAAAAAAAAGAAATAAATACCATGGTATTTAAAATGCATAAAATTTTAAGATTTTTGCATTCTTTGTAGATTTTAGCTAGTAGGTCATAGAAAATTTTAATACATATTTCCTCTTGATATTTTTACTTCGAACTTGTCAGGAAGGTGTAAGATGTATTAACCTCTTTTTTAATTTTCAGATGGTTGCTGTTTGTGTAACAGGAGTAACCTCAACTAGAAAGAAATTTTAAAAAATGACATAACATGAGCTCTGTAATATCCTTTCCAATAATGTTTAAGATTGTAATGTATTTCTTCCAGATTGTGCTTTAAGATGAAAAAGGTGATTCAGAGCCCAAGTAGTGATTTTACTTTGTAGTGTGCAGTGGATTTCCAGAGTAGTATTCATTTTTTTTGTTCTTCATGCTTCTTTGGAACTCAGCTCACTGCAGTTGATTTTTCGCCTGTTTTTGTGAGTTTTCCTTATGAGTTTTTTATTGAAAACAGCAAGAATCAGAACTGAAGCTGCAAAAATAAGTGTTGAAGTCATGTAGTAATATATTGTTTTTGTGATGAAATAATGGTTCGCACAAGTTAGTAGATCCTACAGGGTTGCATAGGTGAAACTGGATCTGTTACAAATTAAACAAGTAACAAATCAGTTTTTATAATTTTTTTGCAGATTCAAATTTGTTTGGTATGAAACTACACTATGCTAGTGAAGTTCATGTGTAATAGTATGCTGCAAACTAGGCAAGTTCATGTGTAGCAGCATGCTGCAAACTAGACAGTTTCATTGCAAATATAATGATGTCAATAATATGATAATCATGCATGATATGATGCAAACAATGCAGAAGCTACAGCGTATTTAAGAGTAAAGTTCTACACAAGTAACATTTTCTTGTTCCTTTGTCACAAAGGATTAGTGAAAGGTCATTTGGTCTGCCAACCCTGCACTAAAACTTTCAGTACGGCACCATTAGATATGTGAAAAGAAAAGACTAGCTGATAAAAGCAAACAAATAATATTTACAGATCAGTGCATGCCTGTGTACACGTAGTTATCATGATGAGGTATTTCAATTCACAGGTTTGGAGAGAACAAAGCTTTGACATTAATGTACATTTTTTTGAGAATGCAAGTTATAATATGAGGCAAAAAACAAATTGGAAAAATGTGGTAACAAATGGTTTTACAAACCATTGTATCAATATCCATGTGTCTGGTAGGATCTTTTTTAAATGAAATATGTTACATATATATAATAAGTAGCATAGCATTTGAATAATAGAAATTGTAACTGACTAAATTTGGAAAGTTCATTAGTAGCTTCCAAAACGAATTTGAGTGGATAATGTTCACGTAATGTTGCAATAAGTAACAGATTAAATATAAGTGCAGATATGCTCACTTTCTGCAATTCAAAAACTGACAATTTTTATTGTGTCCCTAAATGTAACTCTTATAGAAATCACTGACTATTATGCAAGTCTTACTTGGTTAAAACCTTGTTCAATGCTTAAATTATTGTCGTTTGTTTTCCCAAAAAAACACTTGCAATACACTTGCATGCATAAAGTTGTGTGTCGTTAGATAACGAAAGATGCAGACGACTTGGTGAAAATGCAGAAAAAGTTTGCTTTCTGCATGACAATGTTAAACTGTTGAGATGGAACAAGTACTGACAAATCAGTTTCAGTGTTTCTTTTCGTATACCAATGCCAGTACTTCAGTTGCAGTAACCAATGCAACTAGTTTGCTTTTTAAAGGACATGCAGTTATTGAATGTTACATTACATCAAAATTCCAAACTTTATTCTTTAAGACTTGGATTGACTTTTCAAATTGAAAACCCACTGAGTTGCAAAAGACTTTGAAAGGCTGATTTATGAAATATATGTGCAAAAATAAAATTTCACAAGTGTTACATAGCACAGTAACTGTTAACAAACATACTAAAATAGACCAAAAAAGTTACAGCTGTTTTGGAAAAATGTTCATTTTTGGCAATGCTTAATTGAATACAGTACTGTACTAACTTTAACCTCCTCAACTTGATGCTCCATTTTGTACTTCTTCTTTCTCATTGTTCACCATCTTTCAAGTTTCAGGCACTGGTTTTACTTATTTTGTTATAAGCACTCTAAGCACTTCTCTTCCATTCAGTGTTCTTACAGCTTTGTTATTTTCAACATTCATTTTTTATTCATGGCACTATGTGTGTTCGTTGCAGTTGCAGAAAGTGTATACTATGCTAAGAAGTTAATCAGGTCAATCAAATATCATAGCAAAATATAGAAATTACTGCAATTTGAAAAATTTTAGCTCATAAATCCTGATTTTGGAAGTTTTTGAAAAAATGTAAGACATAGAATATATATATTACACTGTATATATTTTTGATACTGAAGCAGAAGACACGATTAAAAATTTTGGAAATATCTGTTGTCGGTATGGGCTACTGATCCATGAATGGCCGGTATAGTAGTATTGGCCTCAAAAAAGCCATGTCAGTTGATCTCTAGTCTAGAATATTTCATCATGTAGTTTTGGGCAATTTAGCTGAAAATCAACAATACAGTGCAAGGTTTTCAAGATAATTTATAAACAGATACAAGATCTACGAACAGTCTAAAAATGCAATACAAGATTAAAAATATCTGGATTGCTAAAATTTAATACATCTATACTTTCAATGAAAAATCAATGGCTTCTATTTTGCTTGTGTTAAATGTATAATTATCACCTTGGTACTTGTTATCATGACAAAGCATTTCAAAATGTGTGGCAGGGGTTATGATTGCTCATTTATGTATTTTCATAGGTTAAGAAAGTTGTTGCATGTGAAATTGATCCAAGAATGGCAGCTGAGTTGCAGAAGCGTGTTCAGGGAACTCATCTCCAAAACAAGTTGCATCTCATTGTGGGTGACGTCTTAAAACTTGATGCACTTCCATTTTTTGATGTTTGTGTTGCCAATTTGCCATACCAAATATCATCACCAATTGTTTTCAAACTGCTTCTCCACAGACCATTTTTTCGCTGTGCCATACTTATGTTCCAAGTAAGTAATGTCTTTCAGTTTATGTTTCATGTTGCTAATTTTGTGTTTGCAAAAGATTCGTTCATTTTCTTTGACTAACCAGGATTTTTGCAAAATGGTAAAGTTTTAGCATGTTGACGGACTGAGAGTTGGTGTTTGATATGTACCAAAAAACACCAAATTGTCTGTTTTATTATATGATTAGATTTTTTGTTGTTTGGATGTTGAAGCATTAAACTTCTTTAGAAATCGTTGTTTCAATTAAACTTTTTTTTCTCAGTGAAGTGTTTCATAGGTACTAATGTTATCATTTCAGAGGGAATTTGCTCACAGACTTGTGGCAAAACCAGGAGACAAATTGTACTGCAGGTTATCGATCAATACTCAGCTGTTAGCAAGAGTGGATCTGCTCATGAAGGTTAGGTCTCATACGTTTAAACATAGGTTTCCAAAATGCAATCAATGTTTGAAACATCTTAGTTCATATATCAGTAAACTATCCTCATTTCTTACTTCAATTCATTAGTCTCTCTGTTTCTCTTAACATGCGCTGTTTTCTCTGACACCTACAGAAATCATGTCACATGTTTTCAGCCAGCTCTTCTGTATTTATACTGGAGGTTTTGTGGTTGCTAACGAGGTGGTGACTGTTCAAGCGTTTATTTTTTGTCAGTGGTATTGTGCTTTAATAACAAGGGATTTGTTGAGTAAAATGCCAGTATTTTATGGTACAGTTTGCACTTCTCACCTGCATAAAGTGTGATCTTATTCTTTCACTAGTTTTTCCAGAAAAACATGAAGTGTGTTATATTGCGCGGTTTCCAGGTTGGTAAAAACAATTTCAAACCTCCTCCAAAAGTTGAATCAAATGTTGTACGGATAGAACCGAGAAACCCTCCTCCTCCTATAAACTTCACGGTAAGTACAATGAAATGCTCTTTTCCGTAAGCCTGCAATGTAATCGGGTGAACTTAGATCCTTGTTCTGGTATAATCTGTAGCATGAACATAAAATTACACCATATTATTTAAATGTTACAGCCTACAATCACCGTGGTCTTTTCTTGTGAAACAATTACCTTTCAGTCTCATTAAATCGTAGGCAATTCATCCATTGTGTACGCGCTGTAGTTAAGACTGGCTAAAATTTACGTATTTGCTTGTTTTACAGGAGTGGGATGGTCTTGTGAGAATAGCGTTTATTCGTAAGAACAAAACATTGTCAGCTGTTTTTGGGTAATTATGCTCAGTTATTGTATTTGCTTCTAATCTTATTGATGCTGCAAAACGTATTGTGCTTTCCTCCAAATGTCTACAGGTTTAGCAAATAACTGTTTGATGTAAACTACTCTTACCTTTATCTCTTTACCTTAAACATTTTAAGTAATTTGCGATATAAATGAACACCGCCACTCGCTTTGCGATGCATGTGGATGGGTTTGAAACGCAGTGCATCTCATATTTAAATTTCATTTGTATGCTGATTACAATGTGAACAGCTGGCATGTACCTCTTGAAGCACATGAGCTATTAGTTTGTCGTAAATTAAGTAGTGAGTGGTTGACAGTAACGTGTAAATTTCAAGAAGTATCTAGCGGAAAATGGTGCTTATTTAGTTGTATCTGCATAACATCTCAAAACTTTTCCCTTATTCAACACCTTTTATTCGGATTGTTTTTTTCTGTTTTCATGATGATCAAATTTTTAAGCCCATCCGCAACTCGCATTTTTTCAAGAATAAATGTAGCACTCAACGAAAATCTCTATTCGTAAATCAAGTTTCACGACTGACGGGTTGAGCCAACTATGTGCTGAACTTGGGAAAAAATTTTCTGTGACACCACTTATAAACTGTATATTGTTGCAGGAGTGGGAACTCAGCAGTCGTCACGCTGGTTATCCCATAAATATTACGCGACGCACTTGTGCTAGCGCTGTATTGTATAAGTTTTAACTTTGTGTAAATGAGAACCTACTTGGTAAAATCTATTTGTGTATTGTTTATTGTCACCTGCACTATGCAATCCTTACTTGGGGCACTGCAGATGCAGCCTGATGAGATGGTCTAATCAAATTCAATAACCGACCCAAACGTAAATTATGTAAAATTCAAATCAACGAACAAACATCCGCAAAGGAATGCATTTTTCTACGAGCATTCATGACATAAAAACGTCTATAACTACGAACTTTCAACATACATGTATGAGATACGGAATCAGATGGTATGAAAATAATTCCGGAAGAGCATGAATACGTATAAAGCTATCACAATTTTTGCACATAACTTGATAAAAACACATTAATGACTCCCTGTATTCAAATCTGTGAAGCAACAACGTCATTCTGCTTACAGAGGAGTCCCGTCGCCACTGGGGGGCTTTTGGGGTCTTAGCCCCTCAAACAAAGCTCCAACCCCCCAAATTGAATTATGAAGCAGTATAAATCTGGAGATTGTATCAAATTTCAGAATTTCAGACCCCCTACTGAAAACTTTCTGGGGACGGTTCTGTTACAGAGGCACAAAGCTGTACAATTCAATACCTAAAAACTGATCAAATATAGACCATACCGTACTTTAATGAAATTACATAAGCAGCTTTCTTGTAAAATTACATTAAGCAGCTGTCTTTCTTTGAGTTAATCATGCTCCTTGATTTTCTTAGTTTTGTTCCTTTTATGGATTGGCTGACTTGTTGAACTCGCTATCATTTCGCCTATCCTCACATTATTTTCCTTGAAGTGTTTTATACAATTGATTGGTTGATCTCGCATAAAAACTACGATTTTTTGGTGTAAATAGTACTGTTAACCAATTAGTTCATTCATGGCCTGTGGCAATTTGTTAGATGGGATTTAATTGCAGGCCCATTTAGACCAATAAAAAGGAAAAATCATGCAACCTTTGCAATAATGAAAACTTCTTGCAAATTTCCTGTGAAAGCCATAATGTGATTTAATCGTTGGAGACCCAGTCCTTTTACATCATCATTATGCCAACAGGTAGGAAAACACGTGGCTAGGCCCTCGTATACTGAACATATAGGCAACTGCCTTCTCTGGAGAAATAGACTTTCTACTGTGGTGTCAATTCATTTTCATATCGTTTAATTTTCATACCTGCTTTTCCTCTGGGGTATCGCAGAAACAGCAGGCCTAGGAGGACCCGAAATACCTCACGGTTTTCAGCAATTTCCGGTAGTTCTGGCTTCACGCGAAGACGGGACCAAGCAGGTCGGATATATAATCACGACACTTGGACCGCTTTCCCGTGGTTGTAGTCAGCAGGACTCGCCTCGCCAATCCGCCCAGGGACATGCTGTTCACATGATCGAACTAACGCATAGCTGAGGTATTTCTATGCGGAGAAGTGGCTCGACGCCTCGACATTCAAGGCTTTAAGAATTTCACAGCTGAGCACATTGTCGCGAAGTGTCACGCCGTGAACTCTGCAAAAACCTGAAGTGCCATTTCTGCTGCTTGCACTTGAGATATAATTCTTTCAGTCATTACCCAAGATTCATGAACACAGGTGACAATCAGAACAAAGACCGCTTAAAAACTGGCAGGTTTTGCGATATTTAAAACCTCCCGTTTTTGTTACCATGAGGGATAAAGCTCACGCAGAACTGCATTTGTTTTACCAATCAGTGTATCAATCTCCCTATTCTTCCTTCCGTTACTCATGAATACCACCCCAAAGTGCTCGGTCTTTACATAACATCTAGGTCTTTCTAGTACTGGTTTTCAACCTGGCTTCATCGCACGCAGGTGAAAAAGCACATGTTCAAACCCTGTTCAGAAGATGCAAGCAGTACCAAATCGTCCGCAAAAAAGCAAATGGTTAATCTTGCAGCTTCCAACAGTGACACCCTCGTCTATTCAGCTGTGACTGTCTATCCCAGTGGTTCTCAACCTTGCATGGTTTGTGGCCCCATTCCAAAGACTCTCGACACTTGTGGCCCACTGTTCATCAATAGGGTTTTGCAATATCACGGCAGAGCTATTTGGTAAAGGCCTCTGCTCGTGGCCCCCGGAAAACCGCTCCATGGCCCCCAAGGGAGCCGAGGGCCCCAGTTGAGAAACCTGGATCTATCTAATTCATATAGACCAGAGGTTCTTAAACTTTTCAGTCACGCCCCCTTTGGCATTAGTCATTGATGCTCGCGCCTCAACTAACATCACAATCAAACATAAAAAAAAACAGAACCACAGTTCATTTGCTATTATCCTGCTTTTCAACGGTATGCCGCTGCCATTGTCGCGCCCTATGCGAACCTTTCACACACACACCCCCAGTTCAAGAAACCAGGATATAGACTTCAAAGAGGAGTGGTGACAGCACGTGCTGTGATTTAACTCTGCCGACACGGACACAAGCTTCTGAGAAGGAATACAATAACTTGACAGCCAGTAACAAAGGGCCGTCAACACCGTACTTTGGTCAGTAGTGACGAAAATCGCACTGGATATCCTCCAGCTTTGGTTCAATTATTTCGGTGCATATTTTCTTAGGCACTTGGCATGCAGTTTTCCAGTGAGGCTTAGGAGAGAGTTGTGCCTCGGTAGTTCGTGCATTCTCTCCTGTCTCCCTTGTGTCCGGGGATGTTAACCTGATGCCTTTCCAGAACACCAAGCCACTTCACAGACAGGATTCAGCCAAAAAACGCCATCTCTTTTTAAGGCTTTGTGCATTTCCGGTCGGATTTCATTGCAACCTGCATCTTTCCCAGCTTTCAGTGTTTTGACAGCTAGAAAGAATTCGGTTGCAGTGATGGTATATTCCGTCCCCAGTGTATGTCCAATGGTGTGAGAGTGACTGGGTTCAGAAAATCTTTGAAATTTTCTCCCCATCTGCCGCGAATGCCCGATTTCAGTTAATTTTTAGGAGCATGCGTCCTGTGGTTTACCACTCGAATTGTGGCTGAACAAGGAGATTGTTGAAGTTACCGTGCTGTTGAGTTGATATACACACTGCAGTCGTATATGTCAACAGCACATATCCTCAAAGCTTACAATCGCCGTGGGGTCTGCCGCAACTTTGAGTACCTGGGCTCACGTCAAAACACGTTTTTGGGTAAATGACAACCAGGATTGCGGCGGATGTGGTACTTGCGCTTTCTCTGGTCTTTTCTTTGTTGCTTGAAGCATATATCAAAGTTCGTATAGTCTATTCGGATGAACTGTATGTTTTAATTAATATCGCTATTTTTTGCTTTTTTCTGCAGAACCTCGTCAGTTTTAGACATGCTCGAAAAAAATTACAGAATACACTGTTCCGTCAGCAATAAGGTATGTGGAAAAAATGTAGGTCTATGAAATTACAATTGTTTTCATGTCAATGCCATTGCAGCAACAACTACGTTTGCATAATATACACATAGCGCCAAAAAATCACAATACGTTAAAAACATCAGACTAAAATAGTGATAGTGCCGCATAACCTCTACCGATAGAATGACCATCTTGAAGAATGGTGGGAATCGATCTCCAAGAAACCATGGCGAAGAAGTTTCGACATTTGTTTCCCACTCGATGAGATTTTAAAGCTCTCTTTACAACACCTCTTTAACGAACGATGGGTCGGCCTACACTTCGAGTGCCTGAGCTCAACTCACCGCAAAGAAGCTGAGCTCAGGCACTCGAAGTGTAGGCCGACCCATCGTTCGTTTAAGAAGTGTTGTAAATGTTTTTGGGTAAATGACGATCAGAAATACGGTGGACGTGAGCAGAGCTAGAGCCTTTATGTGAAGATAGCTTAACAGGGAGTCGGCTCTCTACAAGATGATCTCATTCCTTTCTTCGACATTTGCTCTTTGCAGATTTACCCAAATGAGTAAAATGGACAAGATAGGGATTTATTGGCTGTAAGAGCTGTCTAGCTTAAGCCGATCAGATAGCTGACTAATGAGATATAAGGTCTCTTATTGTGTTGATTAACCCAATTTTCTATCATTAGACAAGCAACCTTCTGGCAATATGCTGTTGCTGTCAACAATTAAGGATTAACTTTCTGGTTGAATGGAAGGTGGTAGTCAACTGCGATTATACTGTTCGTGTTTTAAAGTTTGCAAAAACTCACATATCTTTATCACGTTCAGCAAAGTAGACTTGGAATATTTCGTAACGAACAGCCCACTTTTATGCAGCACAAAATAAACTTTAAATTCGTAATTACAGTAACGTTTGTTGAAACTGAATGTTCCTATTCATCATTATTTTCATATTCGCTGATAACAATGTCTTTCTCGCCGCTGTGCAGGAAGTTCCAGCCGATTTTTCCATGAAAACGTTTATCAGCGAATTGCTCGAAACGAACGGATTTAATACCAAACGCGCGAGAACAATGGATATCGACGATTTTTTATCGTAAGTTGAGGACGATACGATGTTCTAACCGCCTTTTATGAACAAAGCGGCTTTGTTCGGCTTAATGCCATTAGCCGGTGACGGTACTTCGAAGCTGCCGACTGGGTTTCGAATTTAGCTAGTCGGGTTTTTTGGAGTCAAATTGCTTACCCTAGTTTGATTACTTCAATTTCCCAGATCTGGAGTAGTGCCGATAAAGTCAGACATATAATCTTAACCCTTTCGCGACTGATTTTTTATACTGAATGCAAAGCATCACGTGTTTTTACACTTGCTCTATTTCGTTTTGATGAAATAAACGGGTTACGTTGAGCAAAAATTTACTAGCAGTTAATTTAGGGAGGGACTCGTGTGTCCAGGCAAGTCTTTTCGGCCGGGAGCGTACGTGTCCCAACAGTCTTGAAATAAAAGGAATAAAAATCTACAAAATCGAACTTACTAACCACAAAACACAAATCAATGGCAGCGTAAAAGAACCTAATGTCACCAAAGTCATTAAACGAAATGCGTGAAAAAGACACAAAATGTAGCCTTTATGACAAATTGTAAAGCAGGCTATGAACAAGTACGCTGTGCCACATTCTGCGCACAAAGCCTTTGTTCGGTTTTCTAGGCCTCTTTTGTACAGATGCAACATGCTTCATGGCTTGTGCACGCTTCCGCGGTCTTCCACCGCTTGGTCTTCTCACTCCTTTGTTTTGAGCACGATCAATCACACCCTGCCAGCTTTCCACCATCAAGAAAAGAAAGGTACTGCCATCACGACGTAGTTGGTGATATATGACCCAAGCAATTACTGTAGCAAACATCAACATTTGTTAAAGATCTTTTTCCCGCCTTTTCAGGGACTTCGTACTAAGGTCATGAAGGCTGGCCAGTTGGTCCACACGATCTACACCTCCCATGTACATTAGGGTACATCAGGAGCCCTCGACTTTTATCAAACAACTTCTACCTAGTGTTAAAGTGTTGCATTTTGGTAAAAAACGAGACCTAAAATGTTTTCGCTATTGGTTGATGCTTAGGGGTTAATCGGGACTCCCAAGGTTTGACCCAGGGGGCAAAACTTGCAAATAATGAAATTTGGCCATAACTTAGTAACTACTTGGAGTAGGAACATGATTTTGGTGTCTAACCCTACTAAAATA
>JGI24021J15306_10011156_pt1 | contig 11171 bp, 7 predicted proteins | sample Ectturendosymbi1_FD_15306 | JGI IMG/M metagenome (IMG submission 15306)
GCTCTATAAGAGATATATAAGCTGCTCTGTGACCCAAGGATCTTCGTACCCCTTGATGTTCAATCTCGTACCCCTTGGGGGTACGAGTACCCCTGGTTGGGAACCCCTGTAATAAACGAATGCATAAGTGACGGCGTCTTTCCGGACAATCTAAAAATCGGTAAAGTAGTATTAATTTTTAAGTCGGGAAATAGCGAAATTCCTACTAATTACACAGACCGATGTCAGTGCAAACATTCCTGTCAGAAATATTTGAAAAAGTACTCTTCGCCAGACTGAACGATTATTTCTACCATAAAGAAACTTGTTGAGCAGTCAACAAAGCGGTTTTCGCAACAACCATTCCACAGTCTTGGCCATTACATTGCAGACTTGTACGAAAAACTTTGATTCAGTGAATCATTCCATATTGCTGATAAAACTTGAGCACCGCGACTAATGAGGAAACGCGTTTAAACTGATGCAGTCGTATCTTTCCAACAGAAAACAATACATTCAAGGAAAACACTAAATCATCTATAAAATCAATTATTGTTGGGGTCCCCCAAGGCTCGATTATAAGCCCATTGTTATTTTTGTTGTTTATAAATGACTTATCCAATTCAAATCTTATGAAAACTATACTTTTTGCAGGTAATGCACTTTTAGTTCGGAGTGACAATAATCTGGAAAAATACAAACTCGGTTAATCGTGAAATGACAAAAGTAATTGATTGGCTAAATGCAAACATGCTCTCACTAAATTTTTCTTAAAAAAAATCATGTTAATCACACACAAACATGTAAGCGCAGACTCCGTTGAAATAAATGTAAAGTACAATCGTATTGAAAGAACTTTGAGTTACAAGTACCTTGGTGTAATTGCAGTTGAAAAACTGACATGAGAGAGAATTGTAAACGGTTGTGTTGTACCATATCCAAATATGTTGATGTAATGTATAACGTTAAGCATTGTGTTTGTAACCGAGCACTGCGTATATTGTATCGCAGTCTAATAAATTCACAAGTACACTATGGAACTATTGCCTAAGCAAGAGCAGCTTCATGTCATCTACAGCCAATATCGGTTGTTTTAAATTGCGCCATGAGATATTTGAACACATATGAACTTGTGACTCGGAAAGTTACTAACATTTATAAAACGCAAAAAGTTCGACGACTAAAAGATATTTACAGTCTTGAAGTGAGCAAATTCATATATAAATACAACAACCTTGAGCTACCGGCTACATTTAACAATTACATTTAACAATTATTTTTAATTCATTATAAATGTTCATCCGTATAATACGAGACAAACTAATTCTCAGTAATTAACATTACCAAAAACACGTTCAAAATCACGTGTGAAAATGTTAAAACACAGTGCAATAGAAATCTGGTCAAAAATTCCTTTAGAAATGAAAAATAAACAGTATTTGACACTTTCTACAGCGAAATATACAAGAAATGTGTTACTCGGGTACTAAAACATTTTGGTATTCTTTTTTAATTGGTGTACGTTAACCAGGTGCATTGATTTAATTATTTAACGCTGTTACTATGAAAACAATGTAATCATGAGGTATCGCTGTTATATCTCACTCAGTTTGGATTTTGTTACGTTCGCTAAAATTGGTCGCATTAGACTCGTGTAAATAGTGGGATGCTTTTAGTTTTCAATCGCATTGCGAATCATGCTTCGACCCAGCAGTTGTTTTGTTTTGCTGCGACATTTCGGTCATTTGTCTCACAGTTGTATTAAAGCTTACCGTAGCAGTGTTCGTCAGCCTATGTTTTCAGACATTCTGACCGAAATGACTTAATTTTTTTCGGTCATCTCAGAAACATTTCGGTCTATGACCGAAAAAAAACAGCCGAGCAGTAAACGAATTTCCGTTCCCAAGCATGGATCATCACATCGACTGATAAATGTACTTTAACCCCCTTAATTTCTGTGACATCATTGCAGCACTGCGCCAGTCCGTAACTCCCGACGCATTTCCGCTTTAGCTATATCACGAATATTTCCAAAATATGTGAAAACAACAAATGTTTTATGTGGCATTGTTAAATCAATTTCTTACGGTGGCTTGACCTTGCCTGCAACGCATTTTGGTTCAATAAATCATATAACCGCATAGCGCATATTACACATTTTACTCAGCAACAGACTTTTGGTTACTGCTATAAGCTGTTCCCTTTACACTGTGCGTAGCTTCGTCCTGAGGGGAGCCTCCCACTTCCCCATGCATTTTATAAATGAGTCTGCTTGAAAGTCATCGCAGCACTATATTATAACTAGTACCTCATATCTATGCTTTTACTTCATCAAAGTAATGGCGTTAGCGCCATCAAGCGTATGCTATTCCACTACCGCCACATATCTATCTTCGTGTTCTTTCATGTATTTGTGTGTTCCTTATTACTGCCATGCATGCTTGTTGCGTGTGGGAGTGAAGACGTTATAAAATAAAGCTGTTACTAAAAAGAGATTACTTTTTTTCGGACAACGGCAGTTTTTAATGGAGGTCGTGGTGGTTTTATTGGAGTGCTTTTTTTGTCACAGAAACCAGGGAACTTTCTCGTGTAGTTTCCATACGTTTGCAAAATTTTGAACGATGAGCGATTTGCCGTTTAGCAACTTTTTCACTGAATTGGTTTCGAGTGGGGTCATTGTGGCCTGGACCAGTTTCTGTGCCAAAAAAAATAAATTGACAAAGTTTGCTACTGATAAAATGATAACGAATTCTAATTAATTGTGCGATCTATATCTGCAAGCCTCCTATCTCACAACGAAAGAGTAATCTGTGCGTCTCTGCAACTTGAGCTGGAAATAATTGTTAACGTTGAATGCCTCGCCGGTTTTACATTTATTCTGTTGACTTTGTTACAATCCTTGGTTCTCTCGTTTGCGCTTGCAGATTCNCTTCGGGACAAGGGATTGGAAACTAAGAAGCTTTTGTGGAAGTCTTGCTTTGCTCACTTTGAATTCGCTTTGAACTCCTTCGCTTCAGTCGGTGACGTCACAAACCAGGCAAGCGCTAATGGCAGAAGTGTAATATCCATCCCGGCGTTATCTTTTATGCGATATTCAGTTGGCCAGCGTCGATTGAAATACTGTGTCAAAATCGTTTGTTTCCACTACCATGTCATTGCCTGCTGGTTTTGGTAAAATCAAGCGCAGTTAAAGTCAAACGTTACCGTGAAAATACGTTTTGTCGGTGCTCACAGTGCCCGGCCCAGCGTGGACCTGCAAACCATCAACTGTAGTTCGTTGTCGTTGTTGCTGCCATTTGCTCGCTTATCAACAAACGACCGCGCTCACATTTCTCAGGCGTTGGTTCTTTCCAATATGGGGAGGCTGATGAGGATTTGCGCCCAGTCGATCGCCGATTCCGAAAACGAGGAGTTCACCCCCTACGAGCAGAACTTGTACGACAACGCCATCGAATATTATCAGAAGGTCAGTTGCAAAATTTGAAAAGTGTGTCATGTAATGTCGTTGTTTCTATAGCAACCCAGATCTGTAAGTCTGTGGCGGACGAGCTTTTGCTGATTGCGGGGCATTTTTTACTTTTCACTCGAAAATATGTATTTGCGCCTCCCCAAATTTTTGTACAGCACGACGACGACCCTGGTTTCATGCGTACCGTTTCATTATTTGCCTGCAAGTATTTCTTAGGTTTTTCGACTGTTACCTTTCGGCAGGCTTTGGCAGTACAGCAGGGTAGCGGCAGCAAAGACAGCACTCGGCAAGCAAGTGCCGCGGGTAACGGCAAGAAGTCATCTGCTCTCTCTGTGCACGACAACGTATCATGGGAGTTGAGCTCCACCTACTTCGCTTTAGCTCAGCGACTGCAAGACCACGCCCCGCTGCATATTAAAACTCAGGAAGAAATAGAGCGGCAGGTTGGTGTTACGCGACGCTATGAATTTTTTTCAAGTGATTTCTTTCTCTTAAAGAAAAACTTTTCAGATTTGTTTTTTAAAAACAAGTATGGGCTTGCAAGCATCAACTGGCATAACACCACGGCTGTCATTCGAAAAGCCTTTTTATTGTTTTGAATTGACTTTTTTTCTCATGTTTTGAAGCCAAACAACAATAAGCTACTAGATGCCGTTGGGATATTTTTAAAAAGAAATAGTGTTTCTCACACTTTCAGCTTTTTTCTGTATGACTAGTCAAAAACTTTAAGCTTTTCTGTTGGGTCAATCAGGAACCAGTGGTGGCGCCTTCGGCACAGTATCAAGACAGTACTGTGACCACGCCTTCAGCGCTTAAAATCGAAAGATACTAAGGATTTGCAAATACATTGCAACGGCTGAAAGCGAATCGCTTAGTTGTTTTTCAGCAACAAGTCCCCACAAGGGCGACAGTTAAATCAAACAGCAAATTTTTTCACTAGGAAATCAATTTCGCGTCATTTACGCATCCTTAGACCTGTAAATGGCAAGCAAAAGCTTACGGGCGAAATGATGAAAAAGCTAAAGCAAGATTTAGAGAAAGTACGTGAACTGTATTTTCAAACACACGCTATGACCATAATGCTGGTTCACCGAAGTCAAAACACTGACGTTTTGACTTTGGTGAACCAGCATTATGGTCATAGCGTGTGTTTGAAAATACAGTTCACGTGGTTTCTCTAAATCTTGCTTTAGCTTTTTATCATTTCACCCGTAAGCTTTTGCTTGCCATTTACAGGACTGAAGATGCGTAAATTACGTGAAATCGATTTCCTAGTAAAACACTTTGCGATCTGATTTAACTGCGTCACCTTTGCAGAGACTGATCACTGAAATGTGGACACGTGCAAGTATGAATCATCGCAAAGTTGTGAGAGCAGAGCATGGCAGGCAGATTCTTCGAGAGCTCACAACACAGCTAGAGCCTTCAATTCCCAAAATTACTTTGTAATCTTGTTATATCGCTTTACTAACGCTGCAAGCCGCTTGCGACTAGCGTAGCAATACTGCACGATACCTGTCCATTTGATTTTTCCACCGCATACAGTTTTGTAACTGGACGTCGGAATGACGTTTCAGGCGGGGTAGTTACTCGTAATAAAATATGTTTCTTTTTGTAGTTCCTAAGTTATGAAACATGGGTGGGGAATCTGTGGCCCGCGTGAAAATTTGATATGGCCCGTATCAGAATTTTCATTGCCCAAGCTGGAACACAACATTGCGTGATAACGAAACTCCACGACAAGCAGAGACGTAGACAGTAAGGGAAGTCTCTCTCGCTCGTTGACAGTTTCCTATCCTAATATTCCTTTGGAAGATAAAAGTAGAATTTAATGATAAAATTAATTAATTTTTACGGCCTGCCAGCGATATGTCAAAATTCATGCGGCCCGCGACAGTAAATAGTTTCCCCACCCCTGTTGCAAAGCCTTCAAGGAAACTCATTCAAGAGTTCAAGTGTCACTGGATTTTTAAGACATGCTGCTGCATTTCGACTGAGCTTGTTCGAGCCGGTAAATGCATTTAAACCGAGCAAACTTTCCAACGTTCAGATATCAAACTTGATGAGCAAGTCACTGAAGAGTTGTTCGCACATATGGAAAAACACGGACAAGTGGTCCACGGCCACCTACAGGTGCGGACAGATCCATGCCAGGCTCGCCTCGCTCCATCACAACTCTTTCAGGAACGCTGTATGACCGGCTGTGCTATTTTGTTGTAGTATGGTTACTATTTTTTCTGTTTTGTCATTTTTCTTCTGTTATATCTTTTTGTTTTGTTATTTTTGTATATTATCAGAAGGTTTTTTAAGGCGTTTTAGGGACCCAATAGAATTGAAAATCGGGTTCCTAGAATCGGAGAAATCGGGTCCATGCTGGGTACCTAACATTTTCCTTAAAAAAACCCTGATTATCATTTAGATTGCAGATCACTGTTTTTCCGAAATCATTCACTTAAATTCTTGAATAATTTTCTTAATCGACATTTTAAACCGATTGCTAAAGAGGTATTCTGGTTTATTGTACAGCGCAGTTTCAGTTTTTCTCGTGTCCACTACTCGGTTGTCACTGTCAAACCCCTACCAAAATAAAGATCCAATAAATAATGGCTGACAACTCTGAGCTTACACTGAAGAAGTGGTGAATAAGGATTAGCAAACTAGTATCCCTTCGTAGTAGTCGGCCAATTTGTGCATAACCCATTTGTCGAACTTTTGATCCGCGCATTTACGCATATAACTGTTTAGTTCTTAACGCGAAAACAATCCGCAAAGTAAAAAGAAGGTTGAAGTTGAAAGATAATTTTCTCCTGTATCTTCTGGCGATGTAAAACATTTTTCTGCGATTTTCTTCAACAGACTCAGACCACGAAACGACGACAATACCGGAGTCTGGCGGAATCCCAGTATTCGAAAGCGTGCTCGTATCTCGTGCAGCTGGTGGACGAACGGCCTGCCGAACTGCTGCGCGTTCAACTTGAGAGGCTCGCGCTCAAAGAGCAACAGATCGCATGTAAGTATGAATAGCAGTTGTCAGTTGTTGCGATTAACACTAAGCCCTAAAGCGGTTTCCGTTCGTTTAAAGCGCCCAGACAAGTTTTTTGCTGTTTGAAGTGGGACAATTCGACGTGCTGTGATTATATTCGTCTTGTCGCTAAACGTCACCGTCTTGAAGTGTGAAATACATCCCCGAACAATGTCTCCCTCTGAGTTTTGTCGCCATGGTAATAACGATCGTGTCTAGACAAAAGCGTGGGTGCAGCGAGTCGCAACTGAATCGTGCAAAAGAAAAGCAATCTTACGCTATTCCCGCCCTTGTTTGGTCATTCATAGCATGGAATCGATATCTTCAACTTCTTCCTCATCGCCTGTCCTTGTTCGGATCTCTGGTGTTCTCGGCAACCGGAACAGCTCACATTTCGTTCACGATTTTCAAAAATTTTAACGCTTTTTTTGGAAGTTCTCCACGTTTTTTTGTTAGACGTGACAGCGATTGGGTTGCCAGGAGCGAAACGTCGATTTCTCCTGTTTAACGGACAGAGGAAGGAAACCCCAGAAATGTATTTTTCGTTGGGAATTCTTGAAAAATCTTCTGTTTTTCAACCGTCTCTGCTGCACAAAGCCAGAATGTCGGTTCTGACCGCGATGTATTCGTAGGCACGTATCAGCCAGATCTGGCTGTTCATGATAAGAATCACTTAGCTTTTCAAGAGTTTTTCGTCGGTCGATGGTTGTTCTTGACGCCCCTGTTCATGTAGTAAAAAGAACCTACCCGCGGTGCTCGTTGCTTACAGCCAGCCATCCGCTTCAAACAAACTCGAAACATCTTCATAAAGCAGAATTCCTGAAAGATATCTGCTAAAAACATGTCTAACGTTCGTTCTCTTTAGTACAGGCTGTTTTTTTGCTGAGTCTTTTCGTTCATTTTTTGCTGAGACAGTTTGGTCACATTATCCCATAGCAGTATTGAAACTCGCCGCAATAGTATTCGTTAGTCGAGTTTTTCAGATATTTTGACCGAATTGACTTAATTTTTTTCGGTCGTTTAAAAAAAATCGGTCTATGACCGAAGAGTACAGGTCGCTACGTTAGAAAAACCGCGTGAGAAATGGTTGTCAAGAACTGTGCGGAAAAAAAGGTAAGTCACAACTGAACAAGGCGGCCACAGAAAAGGTCTGCGCGGAAAATGTGGCAGCGCAATCACTTTTTGCTGGTTTCTAATCGTCACGTGACGTCTATCCGACTCATCCCTGCTTGATTTGGTGCCTTGTCAACACTCCATGCAACAACAACAACAACTGCTTACAGTGCAAATGCATGCGCGTTGGCGGCGTATATACTGGGCTGTGTTCGTTTCATGCGATGCAAGTGGTTGGGACAAACCAAGAACCAATGCGCTCGAAATTACATTTAAGTGGTTTTATTCGTTTCGATATTGGGTCACATGCACGCAATTTGTTAAACATCCATGGATCATGAAATAGAAATCGCCACAGGTTTCGCTTGTATTGCACCTTTGTTTTTTTAATCAACGACTTAAGACGCTTCTACGGCCTCTGACGAAGTGGGCTTAAATCTTTCAGCTTCAAACAATTCGAACGAAAGAGCAAAGACAGCTGCGGAGGCTGTTGCATGTCTGAGCGAATGCACTGCGCCACTTGATAACATGAAGACCTTCTTAGAGGTAACACATCGGAGCGTGTGTCATCATCGTGTACTTGCGGGAATGTTGGACTGTTCGAGGTTTTTATGCGATGCAAGTGCTTTGAATCTGCCGCAGGTTAAAGCGCAGTTGTTATACTGGTCGCATACTGTTGGCTTTCATAATTGAACCAAAACCAGGTTATTAACGTCACTCTGCGCGAGAAGTTCTGGAGCGAATCACGTTATCGGAGTTCAGAGAGAGGGAATTTCTTTGGATTCGATATTTTAACCTTCTGGAGTTCAGCTCTGCGAAAAAAAAACTTACCAAGCACGCCCTTTTTTAAGACTGCAAGTGAGCAAAGAATCTCGGTTTGTTGATGCTTTTAATTCGGGTTTAGAACAATCTCGGCGACAACGACGAAGAAACGTCGTATTCGGTGGATCCCCTATCGCAGTGCGATGTATTGCGGATCGAAAAGATCAAGAAGATGACATTTTCTTACGACTTGGACGAGTGGAGTGGGCTGGCGAAGATCGTTTCGAAAATCGTGCTTTCCCTTCTGCTCCTGCTTCTAAAGTCGGCGCAACCTCCAAGTAGCACCGAGTCGACGAGCAAAAAAAAGTGATTTCATCTTTTTCAGTGATGTTTGCTAGGAAACTATTTTTTGTAGCCTTTTTTTCGCTGCGTACCACTCACCAACACCCTGTTGACTTTTACAAACATTTTTCCTACGACGAACACCGCAGAGGTGCGACAGTGTTATTATGTCTTTCTATACCTCAACGTGCTCAACTGTAGTTTCGCCAAGAAATAGGTGTGACGTAAGTAGTTCTACTAGTTGTTAGTAAAAGGTGCTGTCGCTGTCAGTATGACCATACTGCGGTCATTTTACTGGGATTTAACGAGGATAATTGTTTAGTTGCAACTTACCACGACATCTCATACATGTCGCTATTGCCACCCACGACTTCTGTGCAAAAACTGGAACCATTGCGTTGATTGAAACCATTCGAGAGCTCGCGAATCAAATAAAAACAGCGGCCAGGTGCGTGAAAAGCGCGTCGTCGAAGCTGCTGTACCTCGGAAACCAAAACTAAGTAACTAGTTTGAACTGGATTGCCGAACCTGGCAAGAAATCCTCATCACGCACCATGTTCATTGTACTTCGCAGATCGCATTTGTTGGGCAACGCCCCTTCCACGCCCCTCCACCTATACAAGGAACTTTACAGCCGAGCACTGCGTGGTCTACAAGGAAGCAGCTCTTCCTTCAGTGAGAAACAGAAAGATCCAGAAGCGAAACGACGCAGTGCTTTGCTAGACAACATTATCGCAATCCTTATTGTGCTTGAGGACATTGCCAGGGCTAAATTAAAATGACTAGTGATTGGTGTATTTCTTGCACGTTTTTCTTTTTCGCAGCATGGCTTTTGTTATTTGTCGTTTTCAATATCTTGTTCCTTCGGTATCAGACCACTGCTATATCAGTAGCACGATGCGTTTGACTGGAAGCGATTTCCAAGACGCCAGTCCTAATGACATGTTTTGCTTTCCGCCTTAGGCTGCTGCTTTCTTCCAGTGCTTCAATTCATCCGCTATTTCGTTTCGAGTTTGTTTTCTTTTCATAACTGTCACCCGATGTAGACTCTGTGAAACAAAGTGTCGCGTTCTGTCTCGTTTCTTTGCTTCGCTATCCGCTGAAAATTTAAATGTCGCAACGCTATACGTCCTGCCCCACTTGCGAGTGTTGGCCACCTCCGTCTTTCGCATTGTTTGCGAAGTATATTCGCGATCCTTTATTGCGGGGGCGGGAGACCTGCCGCCCAATGGGCCAAATGCGGCCCGCGTGAACATTGAATATTGTCCGCATCAGAATTTTCGTCACCCAAGTTAGAACACGACATCGCGTCCAAACGAAACTCCATGGCAGGCCGACGTGCAGACAGCAAGTCAAGCAATTCCTCTCTCGCTCCTTGACATACTTTTCTCTCTTTCCTTTGGAAGATGAAAGTAGATTTTGAAGATAAAAATTGATCTTTGCGGCCTGCCAGCGATTTTCTACAACTCATGCGGCCCGTGATAGTAAATAGGTTCCCGCCCCTGCTTTACTCGATGGACGCTTTGCTCGATGGACGGGACGTAAAACAAAATACGCGGAAAATCAGATTGGCACAGGTGGACCTTTTGGCGCGCACAGTTTTCGGCCGTAATGAAAAAAAATCTTAACAAAACATGATGTGCTGGTGTAGTTTCAAAGAGTTGCTTCTAAGTTGGTAAGTTGCAATGTTTTAAACGAAGAGGAAAATTCGCAATTGAAAAAAAATCGTGTCGCTGTCGGGTGTCCTACACGTCAAAGCAAACTTCAATCTTTCATTTTTCGGCCCCCACGGCCCTGAACTGGGTTATGACACGTGTGAAAGTTCAGTCAGACGTGAAAAGTGTCTTGATAACAAAATTTTAACATAAAAGTGCAATAATTACTGGTACGGTTCTAACTATCGTGCTCATGATTACATCCGAGGGGTTCTTGATGGACAAAATACGGCCCAAACGGTCCATCACTGAAGAAAGGTTGATAACCACTGAATCACGCCACGGATTACCTTCAGATCAGTGCTCAGACTGTCCACAGCTCGCCCGAAACATGTTGCAAAATTTCGCAATACGAAATATTTTTTCAACAGAACATACATGGCACATACGGAAATTCTTTGGTTTAGATGTCTATGCGTGCAAGTAACAAAGTTGGCAAACCGCTATTTCGGAATGGAATCACTTTACTTGCAAATATTAGACTAAAATCTGTAAAATGAACCACAGTTTTCTTTTTTCACGATGCAAAGCGCTAAAAAGTATGTAAACGATATTTCTTTCCGAATGTTTTCGTGCGTGCGTTCTGCCACTTACCAACTTATCAAACTCACTTTCAATTCTCATTTGCACATCTGCTATCCCCTCCAACCGTAGCCCATCCTTGAATTGTCAATGAAACTCTTACAAGATTTCACTTTTACTATCTAGCAAACTCCTCTGCAGTCATCTGTTTTAAGGCGCTTGTCTATCGTTGTCTTACCGTTTAAGG